>Ga0105240_10002116_pt1 | contig 32481 bp, 30 predicted proteins | sample KBSC54metaG_FD_80426 | JGI IMG/M metagenome (GOLD analysis project Ga0105240, IMG submission 80426) | Corn rhizosphere microbial communities from Kellogg Biological Station, Michigan, USA - KBS C5-4 metaG | ecosystem: Host-associated > Plants > Roots > Rhizosphere > Soil | place: Michigan, USA... | reverse complement strand
GTCATGGAAAGGTCCACGTGACCTGTGCCAGGTGGGGTTCGCCGGTCTCCGCCCATTCCCCAGGCTCCGTAGACCTGATCCTGCTTGTGCCAGCCGTTCTGTTCGGTGAATTGCTGGCTTCGGAGATAGGTGGCCATGCGTCGGACTTGTTCCTCCCAACCCGGACTGTGTGCCCTTCTGAGCGCGCTGACGGCTAGCGCGGTGGAGTAGTTCGGGTAATCGGGGATGGTTGGATCTGCCGTTCCCAGCGATCCGTCGGGTTGTGTATTGCTCTTGATGAAGGAAATGGCTCGAGTGATATCCCGGTCGTGGGGCGGGCTGATATCCGCTGGAATTTGCAGCAGCGCTTCGAGGACGAATGGCGTCAACGACTGGCCGGATCGAAGGAGTCCGTAGGTGTGGCTGTGCCATCCGCCGTCTTCACCTTGGAGGCTCCAGAGATACCCGGCTGCTTTCGCGAGTGCCGGCTGTTTTGCGTTTCGTGTACAGCCGGCAGCCGCTAGTAGAAGGAGGGCTAACAAAGCCCAGGGCAGTCTCATTTTCTCTTCGTGGTGGTGGTGGGCACGATCATTGGGTCGCGATCGGCTAGCAACGTTAGAATTGCGGCGCTGGTGACTGCGACCCGCCCGGTGATGCAGTGGTGGCCGGCCCATGTGCCGTCTTCATTCTGGAGCTTTAGGATTTTTGCTTTTGTGTCGGTGTTCCACTTTACCCATTCAGGGCCTCCGGTGCGGTGCATGCTGTCGCTGATGTTGAGCCAGGAGAAGAATTCTTCGCCTCCGATGGAACCGAATCCGGTGACGAACCGGGTGTCGGCGAGCTGGCTCGTGATCTCCTTGATTTTGGCGGCGTTCTTGTCCCGATCTTTCTCTGTGCGGCTGAGTTGCTCGAGCTCTTGCGCGCGCTGATAGAGGGGCACGCCGGCCGAGGCGGCCGATACCGATACCGACATCGCGGTGGACGTGTATGTACCGCCGCCGACACCACCGCCGATACCGCTGCCCGTGGCGAGGCTAATGCCGTCTACGACGCCGGACTGCGATTGGGCGCTTCGCTGCGTATAATCGTCGACTTTAGACATCGCCATCTTCGAGACTTGGACTCCTTTTTGTTGCGCTATAAAGAGACTGCGGGAAGCCATGGATGTGCCGAGGATAGGCGCCCACCCGCCGGCCACGTTCCAGCTTCCGTCCTTTAGCTGATTCTTTTCGATTTTGGCTACGCACTTCTGCAAACTCTGCCGGACGCGCGCGTTCGTTTGCGGATCGCCCATGTTGCCGTCGAGCTCGGCTAGCAACTTCGAGGTCAGGAACGTATCGATGAAGGGCCCCAGTTTTCGCTGGATCTGCGTTCCCGTCAGATCCGTCACCGCGAGGTCGTTGTTCTGGCTTGCCTCGACATGCAGCAGAACGAAATTGACCGCCCGCTTCACGGACTCGTGGTACTCGCCGGTTGTTGGGCTATTGCCGGCATGCACGAGCGCGGCAGCGGCCACGGCGGTGTTGGCGACATCGTTGCCGTTGGACTCCAGACGCTCGCCCGTGCGGACGTAGGAGGTTTCGCCTCCGTCCTGGCCCCATCCTCCGTCTTTGCCTTGTACCGAGATGAGCCACTTCACTCCTTTTGATACCGAGATCCCGACTGGATCGTTTTTCGGCAGGTTGTTATTTTCCGACAAACCGCGATTAGCGTAGATGCCGATTGTAAGGGCTGCCACGCTGGTAGCGAACACACGTATTCTGTTCGATCCCATGATCGTCTCCTCGCCTGGGCGGAAATTGCCCAGTTGCGCTAGAACAATGCCGTCATAACAGTTTTCCTTCCACTTCCGGAAAAGATTTTTAGATTGGCTTTTGCGCGCAATTCGCAGTGGTGTCCTGGGCGAGCCCGGATACACATGTGGAGAAACTTCACTGTTGAACTTTTTGCGCTCGTTTACGTATATCTGGGCGTGAACCCAATGTAACGAACCCTTCGTACGTTGACTTCAAGCAATTGATAGCCTTACGCTTACTTTTGGCAGTGACAGGGAGAGGCTGCGAATGAGTAAGAAGTGGTACTCATATTTTGTATCGGTCGATAGTGGTGGTGAGCAGCCGGAAACGGGGTCTGCCACGCAGGCTCCCCCCGGGCCTCCTGATGCTGCGCGTACCATCGCCGACATCGCCGCATCGGTGAGTCCGCCGGTGTTTAAACAACCGGTTGCCGATCCGACGTCTTTCGAACAAATCTACGAGGCCGCTGAAGTCCGTACTCCGGCTCATGGCTTTAACATCTTTAAGATTGCGGAGATGCTTAAGAGCGAACATATCCGCTCGCTTCCGGTGGAGATCAAGCGCAGTTCGGTGCTGTTGGCTCTGGATGCGGCTGGTGTGAATCTGCAGGATGTGATCCAGGATGCGGTGCGGCGGGATCATGCTCTCGACACCTTCGAAGCGATGCAGCAGCGCAATCTGGAGCAGCTCGAAGCCCAAAAGGGCGAGGACAATAAACGGCTTCAGGCGGAGGCCGATCGCGTCATCAATGAGCTGCGCGGCAAGATCCAGAGCAATAACGACGAGGTTGCTAAGGAACGCGAACGTCTTCACACTTGGCGTCTTCAAAAACAGAAAGAGGAGCAACGGATCGCCGATGCCGTTGGTCCGTTTGTGCCGGAAAACCCGATCACTACTGGTCCTCCAGCCGCAACACGAGATGTTGGCGGCAAGAGTGAGCCGGAGAAGAAACAGGGTTAACGGCGGGAAGGAGGAATCGTTCCATGTTTAATCGATTGTCCCGGATGTTTCGTTCGTTCTTCGGGTTCTTTATCTCGGTGGCGGAGAATCCTGAATTGATTTTGGAACAGAATATCCGCGATATGAATGACCAGGTTCCGCGGATGAACGAGAGCATTGCGATGGTGAGAGCCAATGTGACGCTTCTCGAAAAAGAAGAGCTGAAGTACAAGACCGATGTGAATAACCTGTTGTCGAAGGTCAAGGCTTCGATTCAGGCGGGCCGGGACGATATGGCTGGGCAGTTTGCTCTGCAACTCGAGCAACTGAAGGGCGCGCTGGCGCGTACGCAGGCTCAGCTCACGACAGCGCGTTCCGCATTCGACAAAGCGCTGGCAGTGAAGACGGCTTTCCTGCGCGAGAAAGAGCGGAAGACGCAAGAGGCGATGAATGCGATTCGCGATTATCGCCGTTCTCAGTGGCAGAAGAAAGTCGCCGATGTGATGGAGCAATTCGATGTTGCGGGTATCAGCCAGACTCACGATGAGATGGTTCGGAAGATCGAGGAAACGACCGCGGTGAACGAGGCTCGCATGGAGATGGCTTTGGGCAACGTCGATCAGCAGCGCATGAAGATCGATGAGGACGCGGAGAAGATGCGGGCGGATGAATTGGTGAAGCAGTTCAAGGCCGAGATGGGTCTGTTGCCTCCGCAAGCGTCGTCCGCGTCTCCCGAAAAAACCATCGGCGGGCGCGAGGCGGAAACAAACCGGTAGTCCGGAGGATTCATGGCAGTCCGTATTGAAAAGGGTGGTTGGGCGCTGATCTGCGTGATCGGCTTGGGGCTGGTTGGTTACAGTCTCAACAAGTATGGTGTGATCGATTTCTCGAGCTTGCTTGGGAAAGGGTCGGATGGGGCCGGCGCGAAGACGGCGGTCGATACGTCGAAGCCTCTTCCGGCCACGGGGGACAAGGAATCGAACGAAGTCCGCTTGCGTGTGAATATTTGGGTCGGATGCGTTGGCGGGCTGGTGGCTAACGGCGGACTCGACACTGTTGCAGGATCGATCTACGACAAGAAGGGCATCAAGGTATCGTTCAAGATTATTGACGATTGGACTGAGGGTGCTACGGCTCTGGCTACGAATAACGTTGATGTGATGCTGACTACGGCGGACGTATGGGCGAAAGATTACTCGCAATTTGTGGAGAAGGGTTTTAATGCTCGCGCTGTTTTCATGGTGGATTGGTCGCGCGGGGCTGATGGCGTGATTGGGAAGCAGGGGATCAATAGCATTGAGGATCTCGCCGGTAAGACTGTGGCGTTCGCTCCTTATACTCCGTCGCATTTCCTTTTGTGGAACGGGCTGAAGAGTTCGGGTTTGAGTACAGATCAGCGGAACGAGATTTTCGCGAAAGCGGTTCATACTAAGGATGGCATCGAGCCGGCGACATTGTTTGCGCAGCAGAAAGTGGATGCGGCGGTGGCTTGGGATCCTGATATGAGCGACGCGGTTTCCAAGCGTCCTGGGGCGAAGAAGATTTACGATACGCGCATCGCTAACCGGCTGATCGCCGACATTCTTGTGGTCAGCGACCGGTTTTCGGCGAACTCTCCGCAGACTGTCCGCAAGTTTCTGGAAGGGTGGCTGGAGGGCGTGGAGTTTATTCATCAGCAGCCCGCTCGTGCCGCGACGCTGATTGGGACGATCAAGGATTTCAACATTCCGGCTGACCTTGCTAAGACGATGCTGGAAGGTGTGCGGCTTTCAGACTACGCGGATAACAAGGCTTTCTTCGGCACGGCCGGCAGCCCTTCCGACTATGCCAATATTCTTGGCATGGCTCAGGAGATGTATCGCGAATTGCGCATTACCAAGCGGTCGCCTGACATTGAGGGGAGCGTCGATCGCCGCTATATCGCGAGCATGGAGGGCAAGTTTTCTTCCACATCTACTGAGCAGCCGATAGAATACAAGGCGCCCGCTAAAGGCGCGACTCCGTTCGCTACTCAGCGCCGGGCGATTTATTTTGAGACGGGCTCGGCTAATATGAGCGTCGATTCACGCGCTGTGGTGGACGAGATCGCGGGCTTCATGCGCGCTTACGAAAATACGTTCGTCGACATCGACGGCAATTCGGACTCTACTGGATCGCGCGCTTTGAATATGGAGCTTTCTAAGCAGCGCGCGGATGCGGTCAAAGATTATTTAATGAAGAAACACGGGTTCCCGGCAGCCCGTATGCGGACGGCGGGCAATGGGCCTGACAAGCCGATCGACGACAATGGCACGCCTGAGGGACGGGAGAAGAATCGCCGTACCGATATCAAGGTGTACGCGAATCCGTCCAACTGATGCCGGGTCTTTTTGCTATCCGTAAGCCGATTGCGCGGCAATGGCGTGTGATTTTAGGCGTCGCTGTCTGGGCGCTTTTCATCGCCACCTGGTTTGTGCTGACGCGCAGCCATATATTGCCCGCGCTCGCTCTTCCTGAGCCTACTGGAGTGGTGGTGGCCTTCGGCCGGCTCTGGAGTGAGTACGATCTTCTCGGCAATGTTTTCCAGAGTTGGTGGCGGATTGCTCAGGCGTTTCTCTGGTCGGCCGCGGTTGCGATTCCTCTTGGATTGCTGATGGCTAGTTTCCCGTGGGTCTATCATTTTGTCAGCCCGATTGCCGGGCCTATGCGGTCTATGCCGATTACCGCTTTTCTACCGGCGTTCATGGCGCTGTTTGGTATGGACGAGGCGATGAAGGTTGGCTTTCTTGTCTTCGGGATGCTGTTTTTTCTGCTTGCCGTTGTTGTGGATGAAGTCAATAAAGTGGACGATGCTCTTTTGGAGACCGCTTATACGCTGGGGGCGAAAACTCCCCATGCTCTTTGGCTGCTGTTTCGTGCTTCGTTCCCGGGTATCTTTTCATCATTCCGCATTCTTTATGACATTGGCTGGACTTACGTGATTCTGGCAGAGATGGTGAATGCGCGGAAGGGAGTCGGGTACATGGTAGAAGCGGCGCGCAAGGTGCTTGATTTCGAGCGTGTGTATGCGGGTATTATCGCGATTGGTATTGCCGCTTTTCTGTTCCGCTGGCTATTGACTGTTCTGGAGGTTCAGCTTTTTCCGTGGCGTCGTCCGGCGTCTCAGCAATCTGAAATAGCTGCGGTGCGGCATCATGGAGCATAAGAATAAGATCTCGCTTCGGAATGTCTCACGCACCTTTATTGGGGCGCATGGCGAGGAGGTTCAGGCGCTGCGTGGCGTGAATCTTGAGATTGAGGACGAGTATTCGTCGGATGGGCGCGATATCGGTGAGTTTCGCGTGCTGGTGGGGCCTTCGGGGTGCGGCAAGTCGACAATTCTTCGTCTCATTGCTGGATTGGACTTCCCCAATGGTGGTGAGATTCTTGTCAACGGCAATGCGGTTACGGGTCCGGGCGTGGATCGCGGGATGGTGTTTCAGAAGTACACCTCGTTTGCGTGGCTTACTGTGGCGGAGAACATTGAGTATGGCCTGCGAATTAAGGGGACGGCGGAGGCGGAACGGCGGGAGATTGTTGCGCACTTGATTCAGGCGGTCGGGCTGAGTGAGTTTGCTAATGCTTATCCGAATACACTTTCTGGTGGTATGCAGCAGCGCGTGGCTATTGCGCGATCGCTTGCGGTGCGGCCGCAGGTCCTCCTGATGGACGAACCGTTTGGCGCTCTTGACGCTCAGACACGGAATGATATGCAGACTTTGTTGTTGCGTATCTGGGATGAGACTGCCGCTACTATTTTGTTTGTTACGCATGATGTCGCTGAGGGTGTTTATCTAGCTGACCGGCTGTATATTGTGAGTCCGCGGCCTGGGACGATTGTTGAGGAGATTCCGGTGCCTTTTGGGCGGCCTCGGGAGCAGAGTATTAAGGAGACGGCGGAGTTTCAGCAGCTTGAGTCTCATGTGCTGGCGCGGCTGCGGCGAATTGCCGGGGCAGGGCAGGTGCGGGTTAGTATTTGAGTGAGTGCCTCCGCCGGAGGGTAGTGTTCTAGTCCTCCCGCGCTACACTGGGGGTGTGCGTATGTGGGCGTTCTGCTAAACTTCGGCTTCCAGCATGCCTATTGTCACTTTTCCGACGCTCTTTGCAGTCATGGCAGATCCAGAGAACGCGATTCTCCCAAACGTTCTGGCACAAACATTTCCGCAAGACCATATCCAGATTCGCCCAGGCCAATGGTTTGTCGTAGGAACAGGCACCGCAAGAGAAATATCAGACAAGTTGAAAATCACGGGAGAGCCCAGCGATAGTGGGGTTGCTGTAGTGGTAGCTATTTCTGGCTACTACGGCAGGGCAAGCTCGCAGATATGGGAATGGGTTGCAGCTAAGGTTGGGAAGCCAAGCAATGCCTAGGACGCCGAAGGAGCCACCTAGCGGCGGTACAACGCCCGAAAGATACGCAGAAATACCTCCTCCACAGTCATCACAGTCTTCGGGGGACTATAGCTATACGCTTGAGGTCGTAATGAGTATGCAAGCCACTCTCGGAAAGCTAACCGAGGCCGTTGAGGCCCTTAAAGACAGGTCCAAGGGACAGACCGAGAAGCTAGAGCAGATTGGCAAAGAGGTCCACACGGCAAAGGTTATGACTACCGTGGTTGGCGCGATTCTCCTAGCAATCCTTGCGGCAGCGGCGAAATCCTACTTCGACCACTTAAGCAAATAACAGCAGTCGCCTCGGTCACTCAAAAAACCAGTATGGTTAGGACACTACTCAACCGGAACGCTGGTTCGCCGCTCCTATACAATCGAAATACGAGCGCTGACTCGCCATGTCTCCAGAAAAGCCCGGTTTCGGCTCTGAGCTGAAGGGTGCTATTGATCGTAAGCTTGACGACTTTGGTCTTTCTCAGACCGACTACGTCCGGGCTGCGTTGAAGTGGCAGTATAACTGGATTGGCGTTGCCGGGGCTGCCGCTTTCGCTCTCGTTTCGGGCACTGGCCTTCCGCTTGTTTTGGCGGCTGGGCTTGAGCTGATTTATGTTTCCCTGGTTCCGCAGAGCAGCCGTTTTCGGCGGCTGGTGCGGTCTTGGAAGTATGCGGCGGAGAAGCAGGAGCATGCTAAACGCCTTAACGATATTTATAAAGACCTGCCTATCGAGATGCGCAGCCGCTATGGGTTTGTTCAACAGGTTGCTCAGGCGATCCGGGTCAATTATTCGCGGCTTTCGGCTACTTCGCAAATTTTCGCTCAGCAGATGGAGGATAAACTCAACGGCCTTCTTAGCAGCTATATCCGGCTGCTGTATACGGCGAAATTGCACCACGATTATGTGAAGTCGCTGAATCCGGATCAGGTCAAAGGCGAGATTGCACGATTGGAAAAAGCCGTGGGCAGTGAATCGCCAAAGGTCCAGGAAATCAACACTCGGCGTATCGAGATTCTTAGCAAGCGTCTGGTCAAGTTCGAAAAGATCCGGGAGAATTGCGATGTGATCGATGCGCAATGCGCTGCCATCGAAGACGTGCTGCAGCTTATCCGCGACCAGTCCGTCACTATGCGCGATCCGCAGGAGGTTAGCGCGCAGCTCGACAATCTGGTGCAAGATGTTGAACAGACCGAGCAGAGCGTTCGCGAGGTGGAAGCGATCTTTGCTCTTGCTTCGCCTGAGAATAGCGACGATCTGCGGCTGCCTCCTGTCGATGAATCGTCCGCGCCCGCTCCGAAGGCTCGGGTTCGAAGCTGACGATGAGCTCCAAGCCTACTATTGCCCAGTTGGACGGTTTGCCTGCGTGGGCGCGGCAGCTTTCCGAGAAGTATTATTCGCGCACGATCTCCATGTTTGTTTTGCATGGCAATGTGCATGACCTTGTTCCATGGAAACGCGGTGAGCGCACGGAATATGTTCCGCTGCAAAAGTTTTTGAATGGGGCTTTATTCGGACGGCGGGATCTGGTGCTGTCCTATGATCGCGGCGGCGGGTTGGCTTTTGCAACTCCCGACGTGAAGGAAGATTTCCGCCGCGCGCTGGCGGGTTATGATTCGTTTCACGGTACAACCTACTCGCAGGCTTTGCCTCGAAATCCCGACGGCGTTCTTACGTTGATCGAGAATTATCTGCGCTTACGCACTCTCGATAACAAAGGGATCGCGTTTTCGCTTGGTTTCGCCGAGACTCTTGCTCCCGCGGGTGATGTGTCGTCGATGGGATCGGAGGATCGCAATTGCCTTGTGATCTTGAAGCGGTGGGCGCAGGATCCGACGTTCCTCTCGGCTGATGTCAGCTTTTGCATCATTACGGATAGCTTGTTGGCGTTGAACACCGGGATCGTGCAGAATCCGGGCGTCTCGGCGATTGAGATTCCGCTTCCGGACGAAGGCGAACGGCTTGAGTTTGTGCGGCAGTATTTGGAACTCTGTCCGCTGCCGGCGGGTTCGGACGTTACTCCGGAGATGCTGGCGAAATTAGGCGCGGGTTTGAAGCGCGTGCAATTGCAGAACCTGATTGGGCATTCCCATGAGAACCAGCAGCCTCTTACGATTTCGTTTCTGACCAGGCTGAAGAAGGAGTTGATTGAGGCGGAGTCCGGCGGGCTGCTCGAGTTCGTTCAGAGCCGTTTCGATTTGTCTACGGTGGCCGGCCATGAACCTGCCATTAAAAAACTTCGCGATGCCGCCGCGGCGCTGCGGACGGGCCATTTTGACGTTCTGCCGATGGGCTATGTGATCTGTGGACCGGTGGGCACGGGAAAGACATTCCTTACGACGTGCTTCTCGGGCGAGGTTGGGATTCCGGCGGTCACCCTGAAGAATTTTCGCAGTATGTGGCAGGGTGTTACGGAGTCGAATCTGGAACGCGTGCTGGCGCTGCTGAAGGCGATGAGCCCGATTGCGGTGATTGTGGATGAGGCCGACGCGCAGCTTGGCAACCGTTCGAGTTCGGGTGACAGCGGCGTGAGTAACCGCGTGTTTTCTCAGATCGCGCAGTTTATGGGGAACACCGAGCTTCGCGGGAAGATTATCTGGTTTTTGCTCACGTGCCGTCCGGATTTGCTGCCCGTCGATCTGAAGCGCCAGGGACGGGCCGAAGAGCATATCGCGTTGTTTTATCCGGAGACCGACGGGGAACGCCTTGCCATCCTGCGGGCGATGCTGAAGAAGACTCGCACCCGTGTGGCTTCGGAAGAGGCTGAGAAGTTTTTTCTGGCGAATACCGGTTCGCTTTCCGGCGCAGACGTCGAATCGATTTTGGTCCGCGCGCGCATGCGTAGCGCGCTGGAAAATGGTTCGGAAGTGAATGTGGAGGATCTGAAAGCGGCGATTCTCGATTTCATTCCTCCTTCGTACCCGACTGAGATTGAACTTCAGAACATGGTGGCGGTTCTGGAGTGTACTTCGAAGAACCTGCTGCCGGAGAAATATCGCAATATGGATCGCGGTGAGATTCTCAAGCGCGTGGCTGAACTCAGTTTGTTGAGCCGCTCATGATTCCGTTTGTGGAATATAGCGCACGGGTTGAGGAACACTTGAAGAATTCGTATGGCATTCGGGTGGTGACGTTGGATATCCCCGACCCGCTGACCGGCGATCTGGATGGCGCGGAAATTCACATCGATTACGCGGTTAGCGATGAGCAGCGGCTGTTTTTGTTGGCGCATTTATTTGGGCATACGGTTCAGTGGAACGTCAATCCCCGCGCGTTTGAGATTGGCCAGGTGCATCAACCTCCTGTGGACGAGGCGCTCCTGCCGGGGATTATGGAATACGAACGCGAGGCGGCGGGTTACGCACTTGGTATGTTGCACCAGATTGGCATCACTGGGATCGATCAGTGGCTTTCCGACTACACGGCTTGCGATATGGCGTACTTGCTTTATTACTATCGGACCGGTGGGAAGATGAGTTTTCTCAGTTTTTGGGTGGACAATACTCCGCTCTTGCAACCGCAAGTGGTCCCTAGATTCACGCCTACAAAACGGGTTTTCCGGCGGGACGGAATTGTGATTTGAGCCACTGTTATCTCCGCAAGGGACATCCCTCAATCGAGGAACTCACGCGCGAACAAGGCGTGAAGCCGGTCAGGGACGCACGCGAACTTCTCGGCGATTTCTGGGCAGAGGATGAAACCGTGGATGACTTCATCGCGGCTGTCCGGGAATGGCGAGGTCATAGCAAGAACGATCAGGGCGGGTGAGCCAAGTCGTCCTCGAACCCCGTGAGCAAATGAAAGCAGCGCCAGTTTTGGCCAAGATTATGCCAACGGTGGGGAACGCCGTGGGCACTACGAGGGGGCTTGGTGGGCGGTGGTCCGAGAGTCGTTCAACTTTCGATGCGACTTCAATTTTGAACGTTCAATTCTGAACGCCGCTACAATCGGTTATGCTTTTTGTCATCGTTTTTCTGCTTGCCGCGCCATTCGTTTCGGCGGATGATTTCTCTTATCGGCAGCCACCGAAACCAGTGGTGGACGCTCTGAACGCGCCGCCGACTCCGGTGGTTTCCGTCAGTCCTCAGCGCGACTATGCGATCTTCATGCAGCCGGTGAGATACCCGCCAATCGCCGAGGTTGCGCAACCAATGCTGCGCCTCGCCGGAATTCGTATCGACACCGATACGAATGGAATGCATCTCGCTCCGAACTTCACTTCATTCTCGTTGAAGCGTCTTTCCGACGGCGCCGATATCAGCGTCGCCTTGCCGCGCGGGGCGAAGGTCAGCGCCCCGATTTGGAGTCCCGATGGAAAGCAGTTCGCCTTCACGAATACTTCCCTGCACGGCATCGAATTGTGGATTGGATCTACTGCCACCGGGCAAACGCACCGCTTGGATGGCGTGACTCTCAATGGCGTCGCGGTAAGCGGCGGCGGGCCGCCAGGCAGACTCGGATCTCGTGAATCGGTCGAATGGATGAGTGACAATCGCACGCTGCTCGTGCGGCTGATTCCGGCCGGGCGCGGCGCGATTCCCTCTGAGCCGAAAATTCCCCTGGGACCACACGTGCAGGAGAGCCTCGGGAAGGCCGGCCCCGCGCCGACCTTTGAAGATCTGTTGAGCACTCCTCACGACGAAGATTTATTCGACTACTATGCGACCGCCACGCTCGCGTATCTCGATTCTGCTACCGGAAAGACGGCTCCCTTCGGCAAGCCGGGAATATTTACGTCGGTCCGGCCATCTCCCGATAGAAAGCATCTGCTTGTGGAACGCCTGCACAGGCCGTATTCCTACCAACTGCCCGCGGGCGCGTTTCCCCAAGAAGACGAGGTGTGGGACCGCGACGGAAAGGTGGAGTATCAGATAGCGAGCCTGCCTTTGGCGGAGCGCATTCCGCTGGCGGGCGTGCGGACCGGTCCTCGCTCCATTGTTTGGCTGGCGGAAAAGCCGGCGACGCTGACTTGGGTGGAAGCGCTCGACGGCGGCAATCCCAAAGAGACCGTCCCGAATCGCGATAGGATTCTCGCGCTGGCCGCGCCTTTCAGTGGCGAGCCGCGCGAGATCTACAAAACCAGGGAACGATTCCAGGGGATGCAGGCGCTGGCAAACGGAAAGGCTCTGGTGGAGGACTTTGAACGCGTAAAACGTATCGTGCGAACGCTCGAGATCGATCTCGATAAACCAGGGTCAGAGGCGCGCGTGATTTTCAGCCGCAATCAGCGGGATGCGTATCACGATCCTGGCGCACCCGTGATGAAAACGTCGCCGGACGGACGCCGCACTGTAGTTCAGAGCGGGGATGAAATTTATTTTTCGGGGTTGGGTGCGTCGCCAGCGGGAGAAAGGCCTTTCCTAGATCGGTTCAATCTTGCAACCGGCAAATCCGAGCACATTTTCCAGGCGGACAGCAGCGGATTCGAATCAATCGTCGAAGTGCTCGATGAAAGCGGCCCGCGTCTGCTTACCCGCCGAGAGAGTCCCACTGATCCGCCGAATTACTTCATCCGTACCGGCGCAGGGCTCAAGGCTCTAACTCACTACTCGAATCCAATGCCCGAGACGGCGGGCATTCGGAAACAATTGGTGACGTATAAGCGCGCTGATGGCGTGCCGCTCTCGTTCACGCTCTACCTGCCGGCCGGCTACAAGCCGGGAACGCGTTTGCCGGCGGTGCTGTGGGCGTATCCGTATGAGTTCAGCGACGCTAATACGGCCGGCCAGGTGACGGGGCACGCCGGCCAGTCGTTCCCCGAGCTGACCTATCACCAGCTGGTTGTGTTGCACGGATATGCGCTGCTCGATAATGCCGCGATGCCGATTATTGGCGACGCGGACACGGTGAACAACACATACGTGGAGCAATTGCAAATGGACGCGCAGGCAGCTATCGACAAAGCGGTGGAAATGGGTGTCGTCGATCGGGACCGTGTGGGTGTATTCGGACATAGCTACGGCGCGTTTATGACGGCGAATCTGTTGGCGCACACGACGCTTTTCCACGCGGCTGTGGCGGAGAGCGGCGCGTACAATCGGACGCTCACACCATTCGGCTTCCAGGCTGAGCGGCGCACATTCTGGGAAGCTCCCGATGTCTATACAAAGATGTCGCCGTTCTGGTTCGCGGACAAGATCAAGACTCCAATCCTGCTGATCCATGGCGAAAAGGACGATAACACCGGTACGTTCCCGATCCAATCGGAGCGGCTGTATGCTGCAGTTCGCGGGAACGGCGGCACGGTGCGATTGGTGATGCTGCCATCGGAAGCGCATGGTTACCGCGCGAAGGAGTCGGTGGAACACGTGCTCTATGAAGAACTCGCTTGGTTCGATAAGTATCTTAAGGGTGGGCGCAGCGGGACATAAGGTTTAACGGCGAGGATCAAGTGGCTGGTGGACCAGGCGGCGAAAGGTTTGCGTCGGATAATCGATCTGGTAAATGTCGAGCAGCTCGGCATTGGGAAGACCTCCGTAGAATCGCTTTATGTCTGCATATTCGATTTCCCATCGCAGGGATCCTGGAGGAGAGTAAGCGCGCAAGTTGCCGATTGACGGCGGCGCGGCCCAGATGGCCCTTGCCTGTTCGGGACCGATCTCGAAAATGGCGGCCGACCCGCCGAGCACACGTCCGCTGCCTCTGCCGACAGTACCCGAGATTAAAACCCAAGTCCTATCTGGATTGGCGAACCAACACACGTCTTCGGCTTGCGTGATGAATCCGCTGAGGGTAGCGGGGACCATTCCAAACCTTGACGGACACCGTGGTCCCGTTCCCAGAGGTAACCCGTAGAACCCAAACCAGAGGTAGGTGACGACGAAGACGCGGCGTGTGCTCTTCGGCCCCCACGATTGGGCGAACACGCGGGGCGCCTCGCGTTCCGGTGGTCCGCTGCAATCGTCCTCGATTTCAAATGCTGAGGCGAGCTGCTTCTGCAGGGCGCACTCCGGGATGGAAGGGTATGTTTCCATTTGACGAGTGATGAAGGTATGGATGTGATATCGCATCCTTGCTACGCGGGATTTCAGGAAGGGCTGCTGTTGATAGGAGAGTAGGATCGGATTCGGGTTTTTCGGCAGGGAGCGCGCAGGCGCTCGCAAGTAAGAGAGATAAAACTACAATCGGAGAGGTGCGCACTGGACGCCATTATCAAAAACGGAATGCTTAAACCGTCTGGAGCGCCGGTAAGCAACCGGCGCGCAGCTTGACAAGCTGCCCTACATGAGCTTTGGATTATCGTTTTGGTTGGCGCAGTTTCTGTTGCTCCGACCATGCCAGATTGTTGCGCGCGAGTTCGAAATCGGGCCGGAGGCGAAGCGCCTCATGGACGGCTTTGATCGCTTCATCCCAGTCTCCGAGCGATTCGTATCCGGCGGCGATATTGTTGTATGCCTCCGCGTAGTCTGGTTTGTGCTTGAGGGCTTCCCGTGCTGCGCGGATACAGTCGTTGTACCGTCCCAACCGGTCGTAGCGAAGCGAGAGGTTCAGATAATTCTCAGCGGTGGGTTGCGTTTCAGCCAGGTGTTCCAATCGGGCAAGATCTTCGTTAGCGCTCTTCATCCGGGGCAGGATGGCATCAATCAGGTTTCGCGCGTCAGGATTACTCGGATTCAGCCGATTCGCAGTCAGCGCCTGGTTCAATGCTTCTTGAATACGCCCTCGGGAATCGAGCCAGCGCCCGTAGTAGAAGTACGGCAAAGAGTCCTGGGGAGCAAGCGCCATCGCTCGCCGGAAATGTTCTTCCGCTTCCATGTCGCGGTGGAGTTCACCGGTCACGATACCGAGATTGATTTCCAGCACGTGGTAGTTCGGCGTGTACACGAGCGCCCTCTGGAAATGATCGAGCGCGCCTGGCATGTCGCCCGCGGCCATGAGCGTCAACCCATAGTTCATCAAGCCGCGGCCATTATGAGGACTCTTCAGCGTGACGTCGTGCCAGAGCGAGCCCTCGGTGTTCCACACAGCATTGCGCCTGGTGGTTCCGTAGGCGTAACTCGCCAGTAATGCGAGAGCGATGGGAATCACAATCCGCCGTGGTTGCCTTTCGACGGCGAGGGTGAGCGCCCAGGCGACGCTCATCGCGAGTCCTACGAATGGAAAAAACATCCGGTGATCGTTCTCGACCTCCGCCAGCGCAAACAGCGCGGTGGGCAGGAGAGCCAGGACAAACCACCACAATCCGAACGCGATCGGCGCGGTCAACCTTTTCCGGGAGCAGAAAATTGCGGCGGCCAGGATCGCGGCGAAAAATATGAATCCGGCGAGCGCTTCCGGTTGAGACGCGCTCGAAAGCGGTTCCAGATCGGTGTCCGCGCTCAGCCTTACGGGCAGGAAGAAACTTTCGAAGTAACGCAGCGCAACATAAGGCTGCGTAAGACGGTAAGCGGAGGGCGATGCTGCGCCCGCAACGAAAGTGGCCGGCGTCATTTTCACCTGCAGCCCGGCAACGATCAGAGTTAAGGCCAGCGAGGGCAGCACGGATCGGAAGGCGCGGCCGGCCTGGCCATCCTCAAACAGGTACAGGTAGGCAAACAGCAGCGCGGGAAAAACCAGTGCGGGCGCCTTCGAGAGCAAAGCCGCAGCTAGCGGTAAAAGGTAGACACCATAGCGGCGCCAGTCAGGACGAGCGATGTAGATGTAAAGGGCCGCGACCACTCCGAGCGTTGAATACAACTCGGCCCGCTGACTTACGTAATTGATCGTCTCGGCGCAAACGGGGTGCAGTCCATAGCAGGCAGCGGCAAAGGCGGCAGCCATCCGGTTACCCTGCGCGGGACACGCCATGTCGAACAGCCGCTCGAACAACAAGAACATCACCGCAATCTGAAGCAGGTAAAGCAGGAAGGTGGTTGCGTGAAACGCAAAAGGCTTGAGTCCTCCTCCGAGCCAGTAGTCGATTGCGAACGAGGTTGTTACCAGCGGACGCCAGGCACGGTTGGAGGGCAGAATACTGGACGTCTTGACGTCAGTAATAAAACTGGGGATGTTCGCCAGACTCCGGATGGCGGGATTATTCACCACGGCGTGAAAATCGTCGAAGTGAAAAGAATTATCGAAGTGGTTCACGTAGGCGAGGCACACCGCGGCAAGCAAGACGGCGGCCACCAGGTGGCGTTTGGTCTGCATGGAATCGGCGGAAGGCCGTGCCCGCCCGGCCACAGCAGAGCGTCCCACTACGCCTGAATTCATGCGTGCGTATTTACGCATTCGCGCCGTGTTTGCGAATCACCGAAAGCGTCTGAGTTAGCATGATCGGCCAGACCAATTTATCTTCGACCCAATCTGCGTACCCGTTAACGGCCGCCTTTACTTCTCTCGGCCACAATGGGCGCTCATCATGGAAGATCCACTGGCCAGTGATCTCCGAGAGACCGCGAGTTGCACGATATAGCAGGGTGGGGGTCGGGAACGAAATGATAGCGACGCCCGCTGGCTTGAGCAGCCGCAAATGTGCGCGGACCGCCTCGCGAGTTCCCTCTTCGTCGAAGTGTTCGATCAGTCCCAGGCTGAACACCGTGTCGAGTTGCAACGGAAGATCCAGTTTGAGGACGCTGCGATTCCAGAATTTCACGCTGGGGTCGTCGCGGACGCGGCTTTGCAGCTGATCGAGCCCATACTGGTTGTTGTCGATGACGTGATACTCTCTGGGCTCCATCTTTTCGCGGACCAGGTCGAAGACGCGGCTTCCGGCGCCGCCCAATTCGGCCAGCGCGGGATTTGGGACCGAGTATCTTTGCAACAACGCCAGCACGCGGCCGAAGAGGATTGGACGCGTAAAACGGGCGGTGACCGGGCTCTTACGATAATAAAGATCCCAATCGGTGGGTTGCGTCATCGTGCATGCTCCTTAAGTTTCCTGCCCGGCTCGTGTATGAGCGCGGGCAAGCCTGTAGTTGGCTTGTACGCTGAAATATGAATCTGGTGTAGCGCCAGTTGGGCACTGGAAAGTTCCGCCATCCCGGTTGCCGGGCATGGTGGCGTCTCCGTGACGAGGACCACTAACGGGCATGGTAGCACAAATCGCAGATTTTGCAGGAATTTTCGCGGCGTTCTTCGCAGCCTTTGTGTGTCGACGGTGGGATTTCTGTTTGCCCTCGTGATCTGCTGGAATGTCCCAATGCCGGCGAACTATTCCGTTCGATAGACTTTGTAAGCTGGAATGGAATCACGCCGGGAAAGAAAGCTCGACTACGCCGAACGCTGGTATCGCGACGCGCTGGCAGTTTCCCGCCCTCCGGCTTTTTTCCAGACGCTTGAAGTGGACGTAAGCCAGGCGAAGGAATTGATCGACCTTTCTCGCGGGCAGGGTTTGCGGTTGACGTACGCAATCTTGTTGGTTCGTGCAGCCGCCGTCGTTCTAAAGTCCGAGCCTGATCTTCATGTCATGATCTGCGGCAACAACGTCTATCGGCCCAGCCGTGTAGACATTGCGCTTTCCATCGCCGGGCAAAGCGTCATCACACCGGTTCTGATCATAGAAGGAGCGGACCGGAAGATTTTGCCCGCGCTGGCAGATGAGATCGTCCGCCGCGTGCCCGAGGTCCAAGCAGCCGATCGTGAGTTCCGCGCCAGGTTGAGCCGTTGGGGCTGGATTCTACCGTTCGGAATCCTGCGCCGGGCATGGCTGCGCTTTTTCCTGCGGTTCCCTGCGTTCCGCACGAAGGGGTCGGGAACTTTTCAGGTGAGCGTCGTACAAGGCGTGGACAGCTTTGCTACTCCGCTCTTCAGCACCTGCGGCATACTTACTGCGGGGCGCGTCAAAGATCGGGTGATGGTGATCGACGGAAAGCCTGTCGTACGGCCAACCGTGCACCTGACGTGTGCAGTCGACCACAGCATGTGGAACGGCAAGGACGGCGAAAGGTTCTTGTTAGCTGTACGCGAGGTGCTTGAGACGAATCGGCTCTCGAGCGAGATAGGGCCAATTTCTGCACCGGCGGGACAGCGTAAGGATCGGGGTCTGTATGAATGAAAGACCCGTTTGGAAATGATAGGTTAGTCGCATGACGCACGAAGACATCTTTGGGCTTCCGCGCCACTCGTTTGCATGGGCGCCCGGCACCGCACTGCCGGAGGCCGGCGACATCGACAGACCCGGCGTGTTTCTGATTTATCAGAAAGACGACCTATTCTCCGCCCGGCCCATTACATCACTCCGGGAACACTTAAGTGTGATGTTCGGTTGGATGGTGCGAAGCCCACGGCGGGTGTTGAGCTTTGAGAGTTTCGCGTTTCTGGAATGTGCCGATTATATGGAGGCACGCCAAAAATGGATATGGATACTTCGTAACTGCAAGCCGATCGGCCAGTCCGGCCGTGGGTGATGCCGTCCTTTGAAGCGACCCGCGTCAAAAGCGAAAGAACGCGGCCACGGCGGCCTTCACCGGCATGTCCGATTCCTTCAGCACGAAGGCGTGCCCGTTGTGCTGCAGGGTCTGCAACGCCGCTGTATTCAGCAACTCTTCCCGCCGGTTACCGGTATCGACATCCTGCGTTCCCTCATTCCAGGCACCCCAGTATTCGGCATTGTCCGCGACGAGCAGATCCAACACGCGGCCCTGGAAGGCGGCTTGGACGACGGTGCGCGGATCGGTGGATGAGCGGGGCGTGCCCGCATGTTCACGCACATCCATGATGGTCTTTTGCAGCCGTTCCGTGAAAGTACTCTCTATAAGTTCCATGGCGCGCTGGTGCAGTGTGCGGTCGGGCAGGCCGTCGGGCGACCCGTTGATCGCGCTCTCCAGTGCCGGGCGGTAGCTGTTCAGCCGGCGATAAATCGCGAGTTTGTACTCAACCCCGGCGAGCACAAGCGGGCCGGTCTCGTTTCGCAAATGGGCGCTCACTCCCTTATCGACTTCTTTGAAGAAGTGAGCGAGGTACTCGTCCTCGCGCTCGCGATCGGTGCTAGTGCCACTCACGACGCCCTTCATTCGTCCCACCGACGGGCCGGCGCTGGAGCGGCTGGCGAGCATGTGATCCGGCTGCTGGCTGTTCATCCAGGCTTCCAGGCTCTTCGGAATGGTTTCGCTGTGGGCGGCCGGTTCGATGCGGTGCTGCGTGCAATGAAACAGACGCACATTCTTCTGGCTCAGAGCGAGCAGATGAAAACGCGCTTCATGTGCAAGGGTCGCCAGCAGCGGCCGTATCTGAAATCGATCTTCGACCGCCTGGAGTTCTTTGAAGGGTCCGTGCATCAGGTAGTAGCGAAAGAGGCCTGGCGAGCTAAGCAGGATGAGAGCGTGCGCCCAGGTCCCGCCAACCTTAGCCGCCGCCAACTCCTCAATCGGCGCGAGCAGGCCAGACCCGGTGTCCGGCCTGACCGCGCGCTCCACCAATTTCTTTTGCAGCCCACGAATCGCATTCTTGATCTGAGTCTCGATTTGAGCGGGGTTCGGCAGTGGCACCACGGCCGTCAGGCAAGGTCCCTTCGCGGTAGCGAGCGGCTTCAAATCGGCAAACGAGACTGCTTCGTGGGTGTATGTATCTTCAGCAATCATGGCGATGTCTCCGGCCCGGTTTGCGGGTGGAGGAAACACGGGCAGTGCAGCACTAATCGAGTTCCACGCTCTACCTGTGAGACTCCTCAGGACGACACCCTGTTACTCACATGCGCGTTCGCGGTGCGGGGCTTCCTGTGCTGACACGGGAGTATCCTTGAACTCAATCATTGTGATGGATCCGTGGCCTCCGGACATCGACGCAAACTCGCGAGGATTCGCCGGCACCTCTGCCTGGAACAAGCCGCCGGGCTTACAGGGCGAGAGTCACTAAAGATTCATTGACTTTCTCTCTTTCTTCGCCCATGATAGCTGCATGCCAGCCGCACTTGTTACAGGAGCATCGCGGGGTGTAGGCCGAGGTGTTGCAATCGGGTTAGCAGCAGAAGGATTCACCGTCTTTGCAACTGGCCGGAGCATTGATTCATCGGATCTGCCGCCTTCTGTCGTGCGCATTCAGTGCGACCATTGTTTGGACACCGACACCGCGCGTGTCTTTCAGCGAATCGCCGAGGTTGGCGAAGGCCTTGACGTATTGGTTAACTCTGCGTGGGGTGGGTACGAGCGGATGGTGGAGGACGGCCAATTTACCTGGGGCCTTCCGTTTTGGAAACAACCGACACACAGATGGAGCAGCATGATGGATACCGGCGTCCGTTCTGCCTTTTTCGCTTCTGCGCGGGCGGCAGAAATGATGGTCGCCCGGCGCCGAGGATTGATCGTAAATATCAGCTTTTGGGCGGCGCAAAAATACGTCGGCAATTCCATCTACGGAATTGCGAAGGCAGCCACCGACAAGATGTCTTCGGACATGGCTCATGAGCTCCGGCCGAGCGGCGTGGCCGTCGTTTCGCTTTACCCTGGGTTGGTGAGAACGGAGTCCGTCATGGAGGCCGCCCGGGGCGGGTGGCTAGACATTTCAAATAGCGAGAGCCCGGAGTTTATCGGCCGAGTGATCGCTGCGCTGAGCCGCGACCCGCGACTCATGGGAAGGTCGGGGCAAGTCGTCGTTTCCGCCCAACTGGCCAAGGAGCTAAACGTGCGTGACATAGACGGCAGACAACCAATTCCGCTGACGCTGGCTTCTGTTTGATCTGAAATGCGCAGTAGCGCGTACTCGCCGGAGCGTAGAGATTAGTGCGCTTAGCGAAAGAATTCCGCGATGATATTCTATAGCCGACAGCTCAGCCACATTCCAGCGGAGGAGCCTGATGGCGGTAGAAAAAATTGCCTTGCGAGGAAACGAGCGTCATGCGGCGCCCGACTCGCAGACCATCGCAAGCCCCGACCAAATTCCCTGATTACTGTCACCGTTCTCATGCGGCGGCGGAACTCCAACCTTCCCGATCCAGGATCCGAAACTCTTTCACGCGAGGAGTTCGCCCGCCGTTTCGGAGCGGACCCGGCCGACGTCCCGCCGATCGAAGAATTCGCCAGCGACAACGATTTGACAGTCGTCGAAGTAGATCTGGCGAGGCCAGCATTGTGCTCGCGGGTACCGTGGCCAATATGAACGAAGCCTTCACGACAGAGCTTCTGCTATTTCAAAGTCCCCTGGGAATGTTCCACGGACGCATTGGAATGCTTTTCATACCAACGAATCTGGCGGACATTGTTACCGGCGTGTTTGGTTTGGATGCGCGTCCGCAGGCCAGGGCTCATTTTCGCCGGCTGACTGCGCGGATCGGTCCGAGAGCCGCGGGCGACACATCTTACACGCCGATCGCGGTCTCCAAGTTGTACGACTATCCCACAGCTGGTAACGGCGCCGGGCAGACCGTCGCTATCATCGAACTAGGTGGCGGATTCCGCTCCGCGGATCTGAAAACCTATTTCAGCGGCCTCGGGATCAAGACAGCACCCAGCGTGACGGCGGTTTCAGTGGATGGCGGACAGAATCAGCCGGTGGGCGACCCGAACAGCGCCGATGGCGAAGTGCTGCTCGATATCGAAGTCGTAGGGGCCATCGCGCCGGTGTCAAAATAGCGGTCTACTTCGCGCCGAACACCGATCAGGGCTTTCTCGATGCCATCACGACTGCGGTGCACGACGCGGTACGCAAGCCCTCGGTAGTATCGATCAGTTGGGGAGGGCCGGAGTCGTCGTGGACCGCGCAATCGTTGACCGCCTTCGATCAGGCCTTCCAGGATGCCGGACTCCTCGGAGTCACGGTCTGCTGTGCGTCTGGCGATGACGGCTCCGCAGATGGCGTGACGGATGGTGCGGCGCACGTAGACTTCCCCGCATCGAGCCCTCATGTTTTGGCATGTGGCGGCACGAGGCTGGAGTCTTCTAAGAACAAGATCTCGAAAGAAGTTGTATGGAACCAGGGCGCGGGCAACGGAGGCAGCGGAGGAGGCGTCAGCGCGACATTTCCCGTCCCTGCATACCAGGCGAGTGTAAACGTGCCGGTGTCGGCGAACCCTCCGCATTTGAAGGGACGCGGTGTTCCCGATGTTTCAGGGGATGCTGATCCAGCAACCGGCTATCAGATCAGAGTGGATGGCAAGAGCGGGGTGTTCGGAGGGACGAGCGCGGTAGCGCCGTTGTGGGCCGCACTGATCGCGTTAATCAATCAACAGCGCGGAAAGCCGGCCGGCTTTTTGAATACAGCGCTCTATGCGACAGCCGCCAAAAATAAGGCTCTTCACGACATCACTTCGGGAAATAACGGCTCGTACAAGGCCAGCCCGGGATGGGATGCCTGCACGGGTCTGGGCAGTCCGGACGGGCAGTTGTTGCTGACGGCCCTCGGTGGAAAGACGGCCACGCGGCCTCCGCGTTCTTAGCGCAACCGGCGTTACCATTGGGTCCATGTCATGTAGGTCGATCGTATCAATCCTGGCCTTTCTTATCTGCGCGCCTGTCGTCCTGGCGCAGACACCCCTAGAGCAACAATTAAAAACGCGAATCGCGGGCTTCGCAGGGACCGTAACGCTCTACGCCAAAAATCTCGACACCGGCGCAACAATAGGCATCCACGAAACAGATCCGGTAAGGACCGCCAGCACCATCAAGCTCCCCATCATGACCGCGGTATTCGACGCCGTAGAGCATCACAAAGCCGAATGGACCGAGCCCCTGACCATCACCCACAAAGAAAAGGTCTCCGGTTCCGGCGTGCTCGCGAGCGAGTTTTCGGACGGCGTCCAACTCCCTCTGAGAGACGTCCTGCACCTGATGATCGTACTGAGCGACAACACAGCGACCAACATGATTCTGGAGCGATTCACCGCTGAGGCAGTAAATGCCTATCTGGATCGCATCGGAATAAAAACAACAAGATCGCTGCGGAAGATCCTTCGCGATGACGTGGCAGCGGGAACGTCGGAGGCCGGGAAACTTCCGGAGAACAAGAAATACGGCCTCGGCGTTTCTTCCCCTCGCGACATGGTAACCATTCTCGAAAAGCTGGAACGCGGCGAACTCGTGAGCCCGGAAGCTTCCAAGGAAATGATCGCCGTTCTAAAACGCTGCCAGGACAATGGCGGCATCCGCCGGCGCATCGGCAATCTGCCCGTGGCAAACAAAACCGGCGCCCTGGATGCGTTAAGATCCGATATAGGTATAGTCTATTCGCCAGGCGGCCGCATCGGCATGGCTATCACCGTGGACGGGATGCCAGCCGCAAATTGGACTCCGGATAATCCGGGTCTGCTCATGATCGCGGATCTGGCCAAATTGCTAGTGGTTGGACTCGAAAAGAAGTAGCAAACGCCAACCTACCCATTTGGGAGGTCCCTTTAGACCGCAGTTGCATCTAACGTATTCTTAGCCGAGTCAGTCTTAGATAAACAGAACCTCATGGCAAAACCAGTCATACTCACAGTTGACGATGATCCCGATGTACTGAAATCCATCGAACGGGATTTACGAAAGCGTTACAGCGAGAACTACCGGATTTTGTCCGCAAATTCCGGTCAAGCCGCGCTCGACCTGCTCAACCGCATCCAGAAACGCAACGACCCAGTCGCCCTCTTGCTCGTAGACCATCGCATGCCGCAGATGAACGGCGTCGAATTCCTCTCCCAGGCCATACGGCTCTTCCCACAACCAAAACGCGTTCTGTTGACCGCATACGCCGACACGGACGCCGCCATCCGCGCCATCAATGAGGTGAAGCTTCACCACTATCTCCTCAAGCCGTGGGACCCGCCGGAACAAAATCTCTATCCCGTAATCGACGATCTGCTCGACGATTGGCAATCGTCGTTCCTTCCGCCATTCGAAGGCATCCGCGTGCTCGGCATGCGCTGGTCGCCACGCTCATATGAGCTCCGCGAGTTTCTCTCCCGCAACCACGTTCCCTACCAGTGGCTCGACGTGGAGGCCGCCGGTCGTGACGCCGAGATCCAGCGCCTTCTCGACGGCCTCGGTCCTAACGCTCCGAAGCTTCCCCTCGTTCTTTTCACGGACGGCACCCAACTCGCTGAACCCACTTTGGCCCAACTGGCCGACCGTATCGGGCTGCGCACTCACGCGGACACAGATTTTTACGATGTCGCGATCGTTGGCGCCGGCCCATCGGGCCTGGCCGCCGCTGTTTACGGAGCTTCCGAAGGCCTGCACACCGTCATGGTCGAACGCGAAGCACCAGGCGGACAGGCCGGCTTGAGCGCCTTAATCGAGAACTACCTCGGCTTTCCAACGGGCCTCGCAGGAAGCGATTTGGCACGCCGCGCCGTGACGCAAGCCCGCCGCTTCGGCGCCGAAATCCTATCGCCGCAGGAAGCCATCAGTCTCCGCGTCGATGGCCCTTACCGCTACGTCAAACTGTCTGACGAAACCGAACTTTCCTGCCACGTTCTGTTGATTGCGACTGGCGTTCAATGGCGTAAACTCAACGTCCCCGGCATGGATCGTCTCACCGGTGCGGGAGTGTACTACGGCGCCGGCTCTACCGAAGCCGTTTCCTGCCGCGACGAAGACGTCTACATCGTGGGCGGAGCCAACTCAGCGGGGCAGGCGGCGTTACACTTCGCCCGATTCGCCCGCCGTGTGGTGATGCTGGTTCGCGGCGACTCCCTGGCCGCGTCGATGTCGAAATACCTGATCGATGAGATCGCTCAGACCCCCAACATCCAGGTAGAATGCAATAGCTGCGTTGCCGAAGTCGGAGGGGAGAATCGGTTGGAATCCATCACCATACATTGCGACAAGACCGGCACCAACGAGACCGTCCCGGCATCGGCCCTGTTTATCTTCATCGGAGCGCAACCGAAAACGGCCTGGCTTGATGGCGTTGTGGAGCGCGATGGCAACGGCTTTATCCTCACCGGCGCCGATCTTATGAAAGACGGGAAACGGCCCAAGGGCTGGCCGCTCGATCGCGATCCAGGGCTGCTCGAAACCAGCGTGCCCGGAATTTTCGCCGTCGGCGACGTGCGCCACGGGTCCGTAAAAAGAGTTGCCTCGGGCGTCGGCGAAGGATCCATAGCAATCCAATTCGTCCATCAATACCTGAGCAAGGTCTGACATGATCGAAACCTCCAGTATTACGAAACCCCTGGTCGAAGAACTTCGAAAAATCAAGAATCTCGCCGATCTCGCCGATGAGGGCCTCGAATGGCTCGCTGCCCACATGACGGTGACCGCGTATTCGCCCGGAGAAGTGATTTTCGCCGAGGGCGCCCCGGCCGACCAGATGGTGATCATCCTCGAAGGCGAGGTGCGCGCCGAATGGGCGGGCGACACTCGGGTTTACATCGGGCACGCCGGACAGATTACCGGAATGTTGCCGTACTCGCGCCTCACCCACTACCCATCTACTGGCCGCGCCGGCTTACATACGCGTCTGGCCTCGCTCCCGAAAGATCTGTTTCCTGAGATGCTCTATAAAATTCCAGAGCTTGGGCAGCGTTTGGTGAACGTGATGTCCGACCGCGTCCGCGAGGGTACAAAAGCCGACGTGCAGCGCGACAAACTGACGGCCCTCGGCAAACTCTCGGCCGGACTGGCGCATGAATTGAACAATCCGGCCTCCGCCGTCCAGCGCGGCGCTGAAATTCTTCGTGAATCTATTGCGGCCCTCCGAGCGGCGCACCTGCGTATGAACAAGCGCTCGCTTTCCGCGGAGCAACGGCTCTTCCTCGCGCAATTGGAAAACGATTGGGGCGAGCGGATGAGCAAACACCAGTTTTCCGCTCCCCTTGACCCGCTCGACAAAAGCGACCGCGAAGAGGAAATCGGCGGATGGCTCGAACGGCACGGTATTGTCAACGCGTGGTCGCTTGTTTCAAATCTCGTCGAAGCCGGCGTTGATCTGGCGATACTCGAGGACCTTGCTTCTCATATGCCGGCCGACGCTCTGAGCGATGTCATCACGCGCGTCTCTGCCTCCTTCACCGCCTCGCGCCTGGTCGAGGAAATCGAGCACGCAGCGTCCCGCATTTCTGAGCTCGTTCGCGCCATCAAAGAATATTCGTACATGGACCAGATGCCCGAGCAGGAAATCGATATCCACCGGGGCCTCGAAAACACTCTCGTCATCCTGCGCCACCAGTTGAAGAATGGAGTGAATATTACTCGCGAGTATGATCGCGACCTGCCGAAAGTCTGCGCTCACGGCAGCGAACTGAACCAGGTCTGGACCAATCTCATCCAGAACGCCATCGACGCGATGAACGGCAAGGGCGAGTTGCGCATCCGCACCGTGCACGAACTCGACCGCGTGATGGTGGAAATCGGCGACAACGGCCCAGGTATTCCAGCCGAGAAGCAGAATCGCATCTTCGAACCGTTTTTCACCACCAAAACCGTCGGCGAAGGCCTGGGCCTGGGACTCGACACGGTCTACCGCATCGTTAAAAATCACCGCGGCGACGTTTGCTTTGAATCGCATCCCGGCGACACGCGCTTTCAAGTCCGTCTGCCGTTCGCGAAAACAAAAGGAGGATCGGCATCATGAAGCAGTGTACGCATCTCGACCAGATCAAAGATGTCAAACCGCACACGCACGGCTGCGAAGAGTGTCTCAAGATGGGCGACACTTGGGTTCATCTGCGCCTCTGCCTGTCCTGCGGTCACGTCGGTTGTTGCGATTCATCGAAAAACAAGCACGCCACCAAGCATTACCGCGCCGTCAAACATCCCCTTGTGCGATCGCTCGAGCCAGGCGAGGATTGGGGCTGGTGCTACATCGACGAACTCATGATTGACGTCTAGCCGAACTGCCATTTGTAAGCATGCGGGCCGCGGCGTATAATCCTTCCATGCCACTGACCGGGGCCGAGCGCACGCAAAATCTGCGAAAGGTCGCCGTCGCCGCCGTAGCTACGGAAACTTCCAGCGGAATCCCGGCGGAACTCAGCACCGCGCAATGCATTCTCGAAAGCGGATGGCTCGAATTCGCGCCCGGGGGCAATCCGTTCGGCATTAAAGCGTATGAAGCTGCGCCGGGGCGGCAGTTGCTGGATACTACCGAGTGGTTCACGCCCGCCGAACTCGAACAGTTCTTAGCATTGGAAGATGGCCGGACCGCCGTAGCAATGGTAAAGAACGGCGTACCAAATAAGATCGGCAAGAGGACACAATACCGCGTGAAAGACTGGTTCGCCAAGTTTCCATCGCTCACCGGCGCCTTCCAGCGTCACGCCGAAATGCTCCTGCAAGGTCTGTTCTATCGCCAGGCCACAAAGCAGTTCCAATCCGATCGGAACCTCACCGCATACGTCGAGGCGATTGCCAAACAGTATGCCACCAGTCCTACGTACGCCACGCAAGTGGAACAATTGATCGCGCAGAACAACCTTAAGTCCGCACTGAAGACCGCGCGCGCCTAGTTCTCGCTGGGCACTCTGTTGCCACTATCGACCACCAGGCACTCCAGGGCCAGCTTGCGATGCGACAATTTCAAGCCATATTGTCGTTCAAGCGCATTCGATACGAACGCGAACGCCGCGCTCTGCATTTCGTCGTAGTTGCCGGCGAAAGCCGCGTCACCCGGGTCGAATCCCTTAACATTGAGCGTCAAATCGAACCTTCCATCGAGCCCTGTCCGATCCACCACCTTTTCGCGAATGCCATATGGCGGGCTATTTCCCAGAAATGCCGCGAACTTCGTCAGGGTCCCGTTGCGGAACACGATCACGCCGCCTGCAGGCTCGTACCTCTCGGGATCCGCAGTCTGGACAACGGAAAGATTTTTCGGACCACTCTTGGCGATCTCCATCACGGCAACGGGAAGATCCCGCATTTCCCGGTGAAGCTTCAGTTGGAAACGATTCTCCAGAAGATTCTGGACCATCAGCCTGAGTTGCGATTCCGGAACTGGTCCTGCCGCTTTGGCAACGATATCGAATCGATCGTCGGTTACCCAATCTGGTCCGAACACGCTTCCTGGAATGTCATAAGCCCATGCGAGCGCAGCCCAAAAGCGCGTGTATCGCGCCGCTACGCCATCAGGAGCCACTTTGAAGCCGTTGTTACCACCTGGCGGGCGGGAAGCGCCAGCCGGATACATCTTGATAGACGCGACATCGAATTGCGGGCGTTGCGCTAAGGCAGACGCCGATAAGGCAACGGCGAAGACGACGCCGCGATTCATCATGATCTGGATGACGGGGTGCTAGCGAAAAATGTGCAAGGTTATTCAGAGCAAGCGACGCCGGCGGGCGCACCAGTCGGAGCCCCCAGCCTGACCTTGTCCGAATCAACCTTACGAAATACAAGATGCTGGACAGCGGGCGGCTGCGTCGGCGCCAAAGTGAAGAACACTCCGACACTCCCTTTCGCGCAAGTCATGTTGAACTGGCCCCGCAGCCAGTTCTCCGGAATCACTGGACCCACCGCCGTACACTCACCAACTTCATCCTTCAGCTTCTGGATATCGGCCCTCCGTTGGGCCACCGGCGCATCCAGGAACAGGTTCATAGCGGCGATCTGCTTTGCCTCGGCATCGTCCCATTGCTTCCAAAGGTTCACGATGTGCTCGCGCATCTGCGAGAGGATCGGAGCCGGCGGCAGCTCGCGTTTCCGCAGTCCGCCGGTCTTCAACAGCACATTCCATGTGCGGTCGATCAGCTCGGCCGGCCCCGCATAGGTCAGGTTGGCCATGGCAAACATGCCAACACCATAATCGGGGAGCCAGCTCATATACGAACCAAAGCCAGGCAGTCCGCCGCCGTGACCGACGATGTGCTCGAAGCGGCAATCGGTGCTGATGCGCAGTCCATAACCGTAACCGCTTTCGGAGGCCGTCAATACGCCGCCGGAACGCCCCACTCTCAAGTTCGAGGGAGTCCACAAGTGGCTCATCTCACGCACGGAGCTTCGGCGAACGGGTCCTGCCTCCGGGTCGTCGCGCGCCGGCCAAGCGGAAAGGTGGAACGCGACGTACTTGCCAAGGTCCGTCGCCGTGGTGAGCAGCCCACCCATGGAACCGAAAACACCATGCGGGAGCGGAGCCTCCTCAAGATATGTTCCATCCGGCTGAAGCCGATAACCCACCGCTCGAGCGTTGGCCGGCGCCTCGGAGAACTCGAAAGTAGAAGCGTCCATACCGAGTTTCGCCAGAATCTCCGCCCGCACATACTTCTCGTACGGCATGCCCGAGGCCTTGGTCACAACGCGGCCCAACAGACCGAAGGCGTAGTTGGAGTATTCGTAGCGACTGCCAGGGGGCGTGGAAAACGGAATTCCGCGCCGGAGCCACTGCGTCAGATCGGCATCGCTGACGCTCAGTTGCTGGTCGCCCCAGGGATTATCTTCCGGAAAACCCGCGCTGTGGCTCATCAGCTGGCGGATTCGCAGCGGAGCGGTATCGAGCGTGGGCAGTTCCATGCGAGCAAATTCAGGAATCCACTTCGACACGGGATCTTCAAGCGACAGCTTGCCCTCATCGCGAAGCTTGAGAACCGCAAGAGCGGTAAAGCTCTTCGTCATCGAGGCAATCCGAAACACCGTGCCGGCCGTGACCGGCGCGTTCGAAGACCGATCCCGGACGCCAGCCGATTCCACATGCGCAAGCCGGCCATCGATGACGACGCCCCAAACCATACCGGGAATTTTTTTATCAGCGACGAAACGGCGAAGGATCTGATCGACCTCCGGCATTGCGGATTCAAGCTTTCGGACTCTGTCAGGATCAGTGAAGCGAGGCGGCGGATAGGCGTCGCTGGCGAAAAGCAAGGAGGTGGCAAAGATCGCGCAAATAGAGACGAATCTCATATGAAGCAGCATCCCACACATTGGCCGGTCCAAGGCACGCCAGGATTCCGCCGAATCAGTCCACCCGCAAATTTTGAGATAGAATACGGGGGCCTCCTAGGGACATCAACAATGACACAATCTCACTGCCGCCGTTTCGCCGTGGCTCTTATGGCCTGCACGTTTCCAGTCGCGATCTGGGCGGACGTAAGTGGAACCATAACTCTTCAGAACAATACGACTTTAAATTTGGATACGGGCGCGACTGTCACTTCCGGCGGCGATATCCAGTGGAACGCCAGCAGCCTCATCCCGCAGGGCAAAGCGACGGCCTATGCCCTCGGCACCCTTGGACAGATAGGGTTCAACACCGAGACGGAAGCCGTCTTGAAGGGGTTGAAGATAGTGGCCTCGGCGGCCCCCATCCCTTCCAGCAAACTCCCGGTGGGTGAGTTAGTGGCCGTATACACCAACGCCGGCAACGTTGCGAAAGTGTTGGTCACCGCAAATAGCGGAGACTCCATCTCGCTTCAGTTCAACACCTTCATCGCAGCGGTGCCCACGGGTCCAACCATCACAGCCGTCTTAAACAACTCCAGCCTCATTCCCACGGGTTTTCCAAATTCCGGCATCGCGCCTAGCAGTCTGTTCGTCGTAAAGGGAAGCGGTCTCGCTGATCCAGCCGAGTTGATTCTTCAGTCCAGCCAGGGTTCCGGAATTCCGCTGACGCTGAACGGGGCGAGCATTTCGGTGACGGTAAACAACGTCACCACACACCCTGCGCTCTACTACACGAGTCCAGCACAACTCGCGGCGGTCCTTCCCGCAGCCACTCCAGTCGGAACCGGGACGCTCACCGTGACTTACAAAGGCGTCGCCAGCAATGCCATGCCCATCCAGGTGGTACCAAGCGCACTGGGAATCAACACCTACTACACCAACACCGGAGTTGCCACCGATGCCATCACCGGATCCGTGCTCACCTATACCAACTCAGGCTCGCCGGGCGAGACGATCGTGCTCTGGACCACAGGACTCGGCGCCGACCCCGCCGACAGCGATACGACCTACACCTTGACGCCCCACGCCGTGAATACTCCTTTGCAGATTTACATCGGAGGGGCTCCCGCCACCATCCTCTATCAAGGCGCATCCCCGTATCCGGGCGTGAATCAAATCAACCTAACCATACCGCAAGGGGTTGCCAACGGCTGCTGGATTTCGCTCGCGGCGGTGGCCGGAGGAGTGGTGAGCAACATCGCCACGCTTCCCATTAACAGCGGAGGCGGCGCGTGCATCGACGCGCAAACCGGACTGACAGGGACCCAGATCGCCCCGTCTGGAGGACAGACCCTCCGGACCGGGTTGGTAGCTCTGATTCTTACCAATACGCCGGGTAGTGGCGGCACTCGCACCATCAGCAATAGTGCAGACGCAGCTTTTGAGAAATACACGGGAATCTACTCACCCAACAATTCCGTCTCGCCGGGAGGATGCATTGCCAACAACCTCACACCTGCCACTGTAGGCACTATTACCGGCCTGGACCCTGGCGTCATTACTCTCAACGGCCCCTCCGGGCTCGCCGTAACGCTGGCTTCGCAGTTTGGCATCAAGGGCGCCTTTTTCGCGACGTTACCGGTTGGCGCGATTCCTCAATCAGGCGGAGCATTCACATTCAAGGGTTCCGGCGGTGCGGACGTGGGTCCGTTCACTTCTACAATCACCTTCACGAGCTCGCCAATCTCCTGGACCAATCAGAGTGCGGCGGTCACGATCGACAGAACGCAGGGACTGACAGTGAACTGGACCGGCGGCAACGCGGGCACTTACGTCTTCATCAGCGGTACCTCGACCACGACCACCACTCCGGCCGCTTCGCGAGTGACTGGGGAATATATGTGTCTCGCGCCGGTGGACGCAGGGCACTTTACCGTACCGTCGTATATTCTCTCGGCGCTGCCGGTTGGCAGCGGAGGCACGGCCGTGCAGAACGACATTTACTCATCGCTTTCGGCAACAGGTCTTGATATCGGCCAGGCGATTGGAACGGTCTCCTTCAGCGTCGCCTCCGCCTACAAATGAGTAAGCTATTGCTTCTCGAACGCAGCCTTATCGCCGGAATGGCCTTGGCGTTGAGTTGGTGTCAACGTGCACGGATCGAGTGACGGGTAAATAAGTACACGCGCGTGCATTTGCCCAAGGCCGCACTTTTTCGACCTTTGAGCGGGCGCAGGTTGGAAGGCGCAGGAACCTTTGAGAAATCAGGGCGCCGCCGCCGTCACCCACATCGATTCCAAACCGCTGCCGATCAGATAAGGGAGCTGGACATTCCGAAACTCAAAGCTCGCAGACCGGTCTTCCAAGCCCCGCAGTGTGCCAAGTTCCACCCGCTGCCGTAGAGTCCCGCGTTTGGGCTTCTGGAAGCTGCTGCCCGTGTCCGGCACCGCTGTCAGCCGAATGGGCACGCCGCCGACATCCACCGTCTCCAGCTTGACTTCGAGCGCAACCGCGGCTGCGCTGCCGTAAAATTGCCGAATGCGAACGATGCGTGCAGCGACGGCCGCCATCGGAACAAGTACTCGCGAGCCGCTGCGGATCGGCTTGATCAGCTTGCCTTTCACGGGATCCGCCGCCGCCGTCGTCCCGGTGTCGATCCCCTGAGTCAAAGCAACCTGGAAGCGAAGTCCTTTCGGAATGACGAGACCTTGCGAGATC
>Ga0105240_10002115_pt1 | contig 32484 bp, 20 predicted proteins | sample KBSC54metaG_FD_80426 | JGI IMG/M metagenome (GOLD analysis project Ga0105240, IMG submission 80426) | Corn rhizosphere microbial communities from Kellogg Biological Station, Michigan, USA - KBS C5-4 metaG | ecosystem: Host-associated > Plants > Roots > Rhizosphere > Soil | place: Michigan, USA... | reverse complement strand
GTTTCGCGAGGTGAAGCGAACGGGCGCCGGACTCACACTTGTTAACGGCCGGATCTCCGACCGGGCATTCCCCAAGTATCAGCCTTTCCGCTGGTTCTTCCAGGCGGTGCTGCCCCACGCCGATTCGATTCTGGCGCAGACCGACGAACTGCGTGCCCGGTTCGTGGCGCTGGGGGGGCCGCCCGAACGTGTCCGGGCCGCGGGTAACTTCAAATATGATTTCGAGGCGCGACCGGCCGCCGCGGGGTCGCCGGTTGTCGCGCTGGTGGAGCGACTGAAGCCCAGCGCTGTCTGGGTCGCCGCCAGCACCATGCCGCCCGCCGAAGCCGGCGATCCGGACGAGGACGATGTCGTGATCGCCGCGTTCCGGGAACTGCTGTCGCGCCATCCCGAGCTGCTGCTCATTCTGGTGCCGCGCAAGCCCGAGCGTTTCGATACCGCCGCCCAGAAACTCGCCGCGGCGGGTCTACGGTACGCGCGGCGATCGAGCCTGAATAGCGCCGAAGACCGGCCGCAGGTCCTGCTGCTCGACACCATCGGCGAGCTGAGCGGCCTCTTCTTCCTGGCCGATGTTGTTTTCATGGGCGGCACGCTCCCGCATCGCGGCGGACACAACATACTCGAACCGGCGTTCTTCGCAAAGCCCGTGATCACCGGTCCGCACATGGAAAATTTTCAGGCGATCGCGGATGAGTTCCGGGCTGCGGGCGCGGTCGTGGAGATTCAGTCGGAGACGCAACTGGCCCCCGCCGTCGAGCGCCTCCTCGCCACGCCCGAGGAGGCCCGCGCGATCGGCCGGCGGGCGACGGACTGCGCTGCAGCGCGCAGCGGCGCGACGGCGCGGGCGATGCAGGAGATCGTCGCGCTGCACGGTTGCTTCCTGCCGCAGTACCGGCCGGCGATGCCGTGGTATCCGGTGGCCCTCGCACTTTCGCGCGTTTGGGAATTCGGCGGAAATCGAAAATTCGCCGCGGGACTGCGGAAACAGAAGAAGATTGACGCTCCGGTGATCAGCGTCGGCAACGTGACGATGGGCGGCACCGGCAAGACCCCCTGCGTGCTGCGTCTTGCCGAGCTCTTGAAGTCGCGCGGACGCCGTCCGGCGATTCTGACTCGCGGGTACAAGCGGGCCTCTCCCGAGAAGTATCTGACGCTGGCCCCCGGCGCGCGGGCGAGTTCTGTGCAAACCGGAGACGAGCCGCAGATCTTCATTCGATCTGGTTTGGCGCCCGTGGGCATCGGTGCCGACCGGTATCGTACCGCCATGCTACTGCGACGCGAATTCGATGTCGACGTGATGCTGCTGGACGATGCCTTTCAACACGCGCGCGTCGCGCGCGATCTGGACATTGTGCTAGTGGATGCGTTGAACCCTTTCGGCGGCTGCCGAACTTTTCCGTTGGGGCGGTTGCGCGAGCCGCTTACCGCACTCACGCGCGCGGATCTGTTTGTGATCACTCGCGCCGAGGTGCCGGACCTGATCCCGGCGATCGAAACGACATTGCGCCGGTGGAATCCGGCTGCGCCGATCTTTCGTGCCCGCGTCGAGCCGCAGTGTTGGGTGGAGAACAGTACCGGCCGGACTCACGATATCGCTCAGCCGCCCTTTCAGCGCGCCGCTGCATTCTGCGCGTTGGGCAATCCGCAGTCGTTCCGAAGAACGCTGCTGAGGCTTGGCCTTGATCCGCTAAGTTGGACCGAGTTCGAAGACCATCATCGCTACCGCCCGGCGGAACTGCGGCGGATTGCGGCGCAGGCCATCACGTGCGGCGCGCAGAGTCTTCTGACCACGGAAAAGGACGCGATTAACCTCTGCGACGATAGCGAGCACTTACTCGGCAAGCTGCCGCTGTATTGGTTAAAGGTGAGAATGCTCATAGAACGCGAAGAGGAATTTATGTACGAACTCGTCCATCGGATGAAGTAAAGGGTTCCGCCGCACACCGCGCGCCGCAAGGCCGTCTACGGGTTCACAATGGCCGTGAGTGCTTAGATTGTGCCATTCGCAAAGGCCCCGCTATGGTTAGACCATGACGGGACGAAACCTCGCCGTACTTGCAGCCGCGGCAAACCTGATGATGTGGGCTGCACCTCTCCACGCCGACCAGATTTTGATACTTCCCGTGAACGATAATGGCGGGCTGCATTCGGCGGTTATCTTTCAGCTCTCGAGCGGAGACTGGGCATTGCAGTTGCCGAGTCACGCCCACGGACCAAGTGTTTCCCCCGGAGACAGCCACGATAACGCATCCCGCGGACCTATGGGTGTTGAGTCGGATGACCTCGAGGACAGTGTGGGAGGACCTTCGATTCAGCCGTTCTCCGATCTGCCGGCGCTTGCGGCTGCGACTCCAGCCGAACCCTCGCGATTCTCGGGTGGGGGCTTCACTCCGCCGCCATTTGCCGATGGCGGATTTACACCGCCACCGTTCTCAACTGCCGGATTCACGCCGCCATTCGCCGATGGCGGATTTACGCCGCCTCCGTTCGTGAGTGGCGGATTCACCCCGCTACCGTTTTCCAATGAACCGCCTCCGGTATCGAATCCTCCGGTAATCGATCGGTTTGGTCCGCCAATCGAGGGGCCGGCAGGGCTGCAATTGGTGCCCGTAAACACAGCTCTGGCGCCGACCCTTGTCCCGGAACCAGGCTCGATCACTCTGCTGGTTGCCGGTGCGATGTTCCTGCTATTTAGAAGTTCACGATCGAGGCGAAGCTCGTCGCTTCGAGGCTAGCGCCGCCAACCAGAGATCCATCGATCTCCGGCTGCGCCATGAGCGTTTTCACGTTATCGCCCTTGACGCTGCCGCCGTACAGAATGCGAACGGCATCGCCTGCGTCCTTACCGAACTTGTCGCGCACTTGCGCGCGGATCGCACGATGCGCGTCGGCGGCAATTTCCGGTGTGGCCGTCTTGCCGGTGCCGATCGCCCATACGGGTTCGTAAGCGATTACGATCTTCGCGAACTGCTGCTCGGTGAGTCCGGAGATTCCTTTTTGAAATTGGCTCACCAGAACCGCCTCAGTGTTGCCGGATTCGCGTTCTTCCAGGCGCTCGCCCACGCAGACGATCGGGGTGAGTCCGAATTCCAGCGCGGCCTGCGTGCGCTTCAGTACGGTCTCGTCGGTCTCGCCGAAATACTGACGGCGTTCGCTGTGACCGATGATCGCGTGGCTGACGCCCACGGCGTTGAGCATTGGTCCGGAAATCTCTCCCGTGAAGGCGCCTTCTTTGGCCCACGCGATGTTCTGCGATCCGATCTGAATGTTCGATCCTTTTACGGCAGCCACGGCCGCGGCGAGGTTCGTGAAAGGAGGACAGATCACAATCTCGCAATGTCCGGAATTCTCGACCAGCGGCCGGAACTTCTCGAAGAATGCCTGGGTTTCCGCGGGCGTCTTGAACATCTTCCAATTGCCCGCCATTACTGGTTTTCTCATAAAATTTGGTCTAAAAAACTGGAGCCTTTTTCAATTCTCGTGGCGAAGTTCTCCGCCACGGTCTGCCCGATATCGGCCAGCGATGCCCTCAGCCCGAGATTCACTCCGGCGCGTAGTTTCGCTCCGCTCGCCAGCAGCGGCACATACTCGCGCGTGTGATCGGTGCCGGGGACGGTGGGGTCGCAGCCGTGATCGGCGGTGAAGATCGCCAGGTCTCCGGGCTGCATCGCGGCTTGAAACGGCGGCAGCCACGCATCGAACTGTTCCAGCGCCGTGGCGTATCCGTCGACATCGTTGCGGTGGCCGTACTGCTGGTCGAAATCCACGAGGTTCACGAAGATCAATCCGCGATCCATCGACTGCATGGCTTCGAGCGTCTGCGCCATTCCGTCTGCATTATTTTTGGTTTTGGATGATTCGCCGATGCCGCGTCCCAGGAACACGTCGAAGATCTTGCCCACGCTGTGGATGGCGACGTTCTGTTCCTGCAGGCGATCCAGCAGCATGCCCTTGGGCGGCGGTACGGCGTAATCGTGGCGGTTGGCGGTCCGAGCAAAATGGTCCGGAGTTCCGTTGAACGGGCGGGCGATCACTCGGCCGACCTCGTGCGGTCCGGTGAGAATCTCGCGCGCCGTTTCGCAAATCTTATAGAGTTCCCAAAGCGGAATCACTTCCTCGTGCGCGGCCACCTGAAAGACGCTGTCGGCCGAGGTGTACACGATCGGCGAACCGGTGCGCATGTGTTCCGCGCCGAGTTCTTTGATGATCTCCGTGCCAGAGGCGGCCTTGTTGCCCAGGGAGGAGCGGCCGATCCGCCGCTCGAATTCGCTCAGAATCTCTGGCGGAAAGCCATTCGGATACAGCGGAAAGGGTTTTTCGAGATGGATCCCGACCATCTCCCAATGACCAGTGGTCGTGTCTTTGCCCGGTGAAGCGAGGGTGCAGCGGCCGTAGGCGGCGGTAGGCGCGGAAGCGGCCGGAATGCCGGCCAACGGCTTAATGTTGCCCAGTCCCATCGCGGCCAGGTGCGGCAAGTTCAGCCCGTGAATCCGCGCGATATTGCCGAGCGTATCGGCGCCCGCGGGATCGCCGAAATCCGCGGCATCGGGCATCGCGCCCACACCTACACTGTCAAGGACAATCCAGATAACTCGGGGAAACATGGACAATTCGACTGTAACATGTGGCACCGGCGGCAAAGACCGCCGGCGTTACAACAATCGGTAACGCCGGCGGTCTCTGCCGCCGGTGCTTTTCCCCGCTGCTACTTAAAGGCTGTACCGCCCCACGCCCACGCAGTGAGCCGCGATCTGGCGACCCAGAGCGATCGTATTCGCGGGCTCATGCTTCGACAGGCGCCTCACGATCGCCATCTGCGTCCGCAGCATGTCGCCTTCGGCCACCGCGGCGATCACCTTACGCGCCGATCGCTCGATCGTTTCCGACGCCTTGGCCGCATAGTATTGCGTCATCGCGATCGCCTGTTTGGCGGCTGCTTCACCTCGCGACGCGATCAGCTTTTGCGTGCGCAGGATCGCCGATTCGAGCGCATACACCTCGCTGATGCAATCGGCCAGCGCGCCCATGACTTCCTGCTGGTCCGACAGCCCCATCATGTATTTCTGCGACGCTGCGCCCGCGGCGAACAGTCCGAGTTTCCGCCCGTTGGCCAGCAGGTGGTGCTCGGCCGCCAGCGGACCTTCGCGATCCTCCGGCGCGCTCGGCCCGGCCATCACTTCGTCCATCAACTGCTTGATCGCCTGAAGCAGCGGCAGTTGTCCCTGCATCGCGCGCTTCATCAGCCATCCGGTGATGATCATGCGGTTGATTTCGTTCGTACCCTCAAAGATTCGATTGATGCGCGAATCGCGATAGGCGCGCTCGGCCGGATACTCCTCGACGTAACCATACCCGGCATAGATCTGGACCACATGATCCACCACCATGTCGAGCATCTCCGATCCCCACACCTTCAGGATCGAGCACTCCACCGCGTACTCTTCGATGCGCTTCTGAATCTCGCGCGACGCATCGTCTGCCTTGGTGTCGACATCGGCGAGGGCGGCGTCGATCATGCCGATCGTGCGATACACCATCGCCTCGCCGACATAAATACCCGCAGCCGATTCGGCAATCTTCTCCTGAATGAGTCCAAACTCGCAGATCGATTTTCCGAACGCCTTGCGTTCTTTGGAATAGCCCACCGCATCCTGGAAGCTGTTGCGCGCTCCGCCCACGCAGGCCGCGCCCAGCTTGAAGCGCCCGATGTTCAGAATGTTGAACGCGATGTGGTGACCCTTGCCGATCTCGCCGAGCAGGTTCTCGACCGGCACCATGCAATCGGCCAGAATTAGCGGGCAGGTCGAGGAGCCGCGGATGCCGAGTTTGTGCTCCTCGGGTCCGACCGTGAAGCCGGGCGTGCCGCGCTCGATCAGAAAGGCCGTGAATTTCTCCCCGTCGACCTTGGCGAACACGGTGAACAGATCGGCGAAGCCGCTGTTCGTAATCCACATTTTTTCGCCGTTGAGCACATAATGCTTGCCGTCCGCCGACAGCACCGCGCGCGTGCGGCTGTTCATCGCATCGCTGGCCGACGAGGATTCCGAGAGCGCGTACGCGCCGATCCATTCGCCCGTGGAAAGCTTGGGCAGGTACTTGCGCTTCTGCGCCTCCGTGCCGTACCAGACGATGGGCAGCGTGCCGATCCCCACGTGCGCGCTGAACGCGACGGAGAAACTGGCCAGCTTGCTGATGGACTCGGCCACCAGCGCCGACGTCACCTTATCCATCTCCAGCCCGCCGTATTCCTCGGGAATGTCGACGGCCATCAGTCCCAGGTCGCCTGCCTTGCGCAAGAGCGCGCGGGTCACGTCGAACTTTTTGGCTTCGATGTCGTTAGCGGCCGGCAGCACTTCGTTGGTCGTGAATTCGACGGCCGTCTTGGCGATCTGCCGGTGTTCGTCGGAGAAATCCTCCGGCGTGAAAATGTCCAGCGGCTGCCGTTCTTCCGTGAGGAAGCTGCCGCCCTTTACGCGTTTCGCTGCGATCGTCGGTTTGGTCGTCGCCATCGTTACCTCGCTAAAGTCAGATTCTCGAAAATTCCGGCCGCGCCCTGCCCGCCGCCGACGCACATCGTCACGATGCCGTACCGGGCTTTCCGGCGGATCAATTCCTGCAACAGGGTGGCGGTCAACTTGGCGCCGGTGCAGCCGAGCGGATGGCCCAGGGCAATGGCGCCGCCATTCACATTCACTTTTTCGGGCTCGATTCCCAGGGTCTTGATGACGGCCAGCGCCTGTGCGGCGAAGGCCTCGTTGAGTTCGATGAGATCGATCTGGTCGAGCGTCAGGCCCGCCAGTTTCAGCGCCTTCGGGATGGCGTACACCGGCCCGATGCCCATTTCTTCGGGCAGGCATCCGGCGTAAGCGAACGCGGCCAGGCGTGCTAGCGGCGGCAGCCCGAGTTCCACCGCGCGCTCATTCGACACCAGGACCGAGGCTGCCGCTCCATCCGACATCTGCGACGAATTGCCGGCCGTGACCGTGCCCTTTGCATGGAATGCCGGCTTGAGTTTCGACAGTGCTTCCATGGACGTATCGGCGCGCGGCCCTTCGTCTGCCTTGAACTCCAGTTCCGTCTTGCGGATTTTGGACTTGGCGTCGGGCGCGGAAAAGCACACGGGCACCGGGACCAGTTCGTTATCGAATTTGCCTGCCGCGAGCGCCGCCAACGCTTTTTGATGGCTGGAAAACGCGAAGCTGTCGGCCTGCTCGCGCGAAATGCCGTAGTGCGCTGCGACGCGCTCGGCGGTCAGTCCCATGGAGAGGTAAGAGTTCGGATAATTCTCCTCCAGCCAGGGATTAATGGAGATCTTGTGGCCGCCCATCGGGATCATGGACATCGACTCGGTGCCGCCCGCGACGATCACGTCCGCGCCGCCGCCGCGAATGCGTTCGCTGGCCAGCGCGATCGCCTGCAGGCCGCTGGCGCAATAGCGATTCACGGTCATCGCGGCCGATTCGATCGGCACTCCCGCGCGCAGGGACGCGATACGGGCGACGTTCATGCCCTGCTCGCCTTCCGGCATGGCGCAGCCGATGATCACGTCTTCCACTTGCCCGCGAGGCAGGTCAGGGATGCGGTCGAGCGCGCCCTGTATGGCGAAGGCGCCCAGATCATCCGGGCGCGTGCTGCGCAGCGTGCCTTTCGGCGCCTTGCCCACCGGGGTTCGAACGGAGCTTACGATTACTGCTTCTCTCATGCGATCTCCTAATTCCTCAGCGGCTTTCCATTTTTCAGCGTGTACGCGATCCGCTCCTGCGTCTTCTTCTCTCCACAGAGAGACAGGAAGCCCTGGCGTTCCAGATCGAGCAGGTACTGCTCGCTAACCAGCGTGCCGGGCGTGACCTTTCCACCGCACAGAACATTGGCGACGTGATTGGCGACCTTGGCATCGTGCTCGCTGATGAACGCCCCCTCCAGCATCGTGCGGACGCCCAGCCGCAGTGTCGCCAGCGCGCTATCGCCGGGGGCGGGGATATCCATGCGCGGAATCGGCGGCGCGTACCCCGAGTTGACCAAGTCGCGCGCCACTTCCTTTGCGTCGTGCAACAGCCGCTCGCGATTCATGGTGACGCGATCGGCCGCCGACAAATACCCGAGTCGCCGCGCTTCCATAGCCGAAGTCGACACCTTGGCCATCGCGATCGTCTCGAAATTCTTGCGCAGAGCGGAGTCGGGCGCGCCGGAATCCACCGATTGCAGCGTCATCTCTTTGCAGCCGCCGCCGGCGGGCAGCAGACCGACGCCAGTTTCCACCAGCCCCATGTACAACTCGGCATGCGCCTGACGACGCGCGCCGTGGATCGCGATTTCGCAGCCGCCTCCGAAACAGAAGCCGAATGGCGCGACCACCACCGGACGCGGGCAGAATTTCACCGACGCCGTCATGCGCTGGAACGCGCGGATCATCAGGTCGACGTCATCCCACTCGCCCTCCTGCACGCTGAGCAGCAACTGCATCAGGTTCGCGCCCACCGAGAAGTTGTCGGTATCCGCGCTGAGTACGAACGCCGAGAAGTTGCGCACCGCATCGCTGTCGGCACGGAACGTATCGGTCACCAGACGCACTACGTCCTCGCCGATGGCCGTCTTTACGGAGTGCAGTTCGAGGCATGCCACGCCATCGCCGATATCGATCAGCGACGCTCCGGGATTCTGCTTCACCACGCCATTCGATGCCCGATACCGCGCGATGCGCGCGATTCCTTCGACCTCGGGAATCTCCACATACCCACCCGACACCGGATCGAAGCACGCGCCGTCGCTTTCGCGATACCAGGATTCCGCGCCCGCCGCCAACATCCGCTCGACCACCGGACTCACGGACTCGCCCGCGGCCTTCATCCGCTCCACCGTCTTGCGAACACCCGCCGAGTCCCACAGTTGGAACGGACCCATCTCCCAGTTGAAACCGGCGCGCATGGCGCGATCCACGCTGCTCACATCGTCGGCGATCTCGGGCAGGCAATCGGCGGCGTAATTCCAAAGAGCGGTTAGCAGTCGCCAGTGGAAGCGCGCGGCCTTGTCTTTCTTCGTGTCGCCGCTCAGCAATTGCACCAGCCGGTCACGCAGGCGCTCTGCATTCTTCGCCATTTCGAGCGACGGAAATTTGGGACGCGTGGCGACGCGGTAATCGACGATCTTCCAATCGAGCGCCAGGCGGACTTCCTTGCCCTCGGCGTCCTTCTCCTTCTTATAGAAGCCCTGTTTCGTTTTGTCGCCCAGCCACTTCCGCTCGAGCATCGTCTTCACGAAATCGGGGAGCGCCATCTGGTCCCCGGCGGCATGCGTCCGCGGGAAATTCGCCGCTACGTGCGCCAGCACGTCGAGACCGACGAGGTCGGCTAGGCGGAACGTCCCCGTGCGCGGCCATCCGATCGCCGTCCCGGTGAGCGCGTCGACCTCTTCGATCGTGAGGTCCTCCGACTGCATCAGGCGCAGCGCTTCCAGCATGATGAACACGCCGATGCGGTTGGCGATAAAGTTCGGCGTGTCGCGCGCGAACACCACTTCTTTGCCCAGGCGGAGGTCTGCAAAATGCGCGACTCCACTGACCGCCGCGGGATCGCTCTCCGGCGTGGCGATAATTTCCACCAGTCGCATGTAGCGCGGCGGATTGAAGAAATGCGTCCCGAACCAGCGACGCCGCAGGTTGTCCGGGAGAGCCGTCGCGATCGAGCCGATCGGCAGCCCGCTGGTGTTGGTGGTCAGGATCGCGTCGGGCTTGAGGTGTGGCGTCACTTTGGCCAGCAAATTCTGCTTGATCGCGAGGTTTTCTGTGACCGCTTCGATTACCCAGTCGCAGTCCTTCAGCAACTCCAGGTGGTCGTCGAAATTGCCGACTGTGATGCGGCCGGCCAGGGACGGTTCGTAGAAGGCCGCCGGCTTGGATTTCTTAAGCGCCTCCAGTGCCTGCATGGCGATTCCGCTGCGTGGTTCGCTTGCCATGGGGATATCGAGCAGCACCACGGGCAAGCCCGCGTTGGCGAGGTGCGCGGCGATGCGCGAGCCCATTGTCCCGGCCCCCAGCACGGCGGCTTTGCGGATCAAAACAGACGAACCGGCTGCGGCCGGCCTCTCGGCAGGTTGAGCGATCATTTTGCGACTCCCGTTCCATTGACGCCGTTGCGTCGTTTGCGGTTTACCAGTCCTTGCGTCAGCGTACGCGCAAACTGGCTGGCGATCTCTTCGGCGGAAAGCGGGCCTTGCGGCTCGTACCACTTGCAAATCCAATTCAGGGCGCCGGCGATGGAGAAGGCCGCGATCTTGGGATCGCAGGCCGTAATCGACCCGTCCTCGATGCCTTCCAGTATGAACGAACGCAGTCGCCGGTCGATCTTGCGTTTGTACGCGCGAACTTCCGTCAGCGCCTCGCTGGAGAGGTCGCCGTCGTCCAATCGCATCACGCAACGGCCGAAGTTGATGGTCATCACATTGGCGTACGAGTAGATGAACGCTTCCACTTTCTCCAGACCCGTGCCGCAGTGCGCGGCGATGTCGTTCAGAATGTCTTCGATCAGACCGCAGCCCAGGCGGTAGCACTCCAGCAGGATTTCTTCCTTGTTCCGGAAATAGTGGTAGAGGGCCGGCTTGGTAATGTTCAACCGTTCCGCCACATCGTTCAGCGACGTGCGGCCGTAGCTCTTCTCCAGAAACAGGTGGGCAGCTGTTTGCAAAACCGCCTCGCGCTTGGTCGCGGGATCGCGGCGCCGGCTGGCGAATGCTTTCCAGTGTGCTTGCGTACGAGCGGCTTCTTTAGACATACCGAATACAGACCCGATTGACACCCGGATTCGCTCCTGATATCTTACTCACCGGTAAGATAAAAACGCAAGAGGCTTGCGTCATGCGCAGTTTCTCTGAAGAAGATCTTCCTTTGCAGTGGATGTACCGGTGGGAAACGGAACGGGCCGGTCACATCTTCCTCACTCAACCGTTTGACGGCGGAAAAGTCCGTGAATGGACCTGGGCACAGGCGGCAGGCGAAGTGCGCCGCATCGCCGCCTACCTGAAAGCGCAGAACTGGGAGCCCGGATCGCGAGTCGCCATCCTGTCCCGCAACTGCTCGTGGTGGATCATGGCCGACCTTGCCATCTGGATGGCCGGGCATGTCACCGTTCCGATCTACCCTTCGCTCAAACCTCAAACAATTCGCCAGATCCTGGAGCATAGCGATTCCAAAGCCTGCTTCCTGGGAGCCACAGACGACAGGGAAATGGCCGCCGCCGCTATCCCTCCCGAAGTCATGACCATTGCGTTGCCGACCGACACGACGGGGATCTATCCCACGTGGGAAGACCTGATCAACGGCCGTGCGCCGCTCGCCGGCAACCCCAGCCGTCCCGGACGCGACCTCGCGAGCATCATCTATACGTCCGGCACCACCGGTATGCCGAAGGGTGTCATGCATTGCTTCGCGGCCTTCGCCTACGATGCCATGTCCCTCTGCGATGTGCTGAAACTGTCGGCCGACGAACGTGTGCTATCGTACCTCCCGCTCGCCCATATCGTGGAGCGCGCCGGCCTGGAGTGCACGTCCCTTTTCCTCGGCTCGCGCGTTTTCTTTTCGGAGGGGATCGACACGTTCCTAGCCGACCTGAATCGCGCACGGCCTACTATCTTCATTACCGTGCCCAGGCTGCTGCTGAAATTTCAGCAGGGCGTCTTCGCGAAAATACCCAAAGACAAGCTGGACCGGTTGATGCGCATCCCCATCCTGAACCGGTCGGTGAAGCGACGGATCCTGCGCAAACTCGGTCTGGGCACCGTCAGGCATGCCGCCTGCGGCGCCGCGCCGCTCTCGCCGGAAATCATGATGTGGTATCGCAACGTCGGCTTGAGCCTGGCGGAGGGCTACGGCATGACCGAGACTCTCATCACCCATCTGCCCGGCGTCAGCGGTGTGCGGCCCGGCTACGTGGGCCCCGCCATGGACGGCGTCGAAACAAAGCTCGGCGAGAATTCCGAACTGCTGGTGCGTAGTCCCATGAACCTGCTGGGATATCACAAGAATCCCGAAAGCACCGCCGAATCGTTCACGGCCGAAGGCTTCTTCCGTACCGGCGATGTCGCGCAGATCGACGAAGATGGCCAACTGCGTATCGTCGGCCGCATCAAGGAGCAGTTCAAAACCAGCAAGGGCAAGTACGTCGCCCCCGCACCCATCGAGAGTCAGCTCGCGGCGCACCCGGACGTCGAGGCCTGCTGCATCATGGGCGAAGGTATGCCCAGTCCGTTCGCTCTGATCGTGTTGAGCGACGATGCGAGGAAGCGCTGCGCTCAGGCCGACCAGCGCTCGGTGCTCGAACTTTCGCTCAAACTCCAGATGGACCTCATGAACGGCGAGTTGAATCCGCACGAACGCGTCAAGTTCGTCGCCGTCGTCGAGGGCCCGTGGACAATCGCAAACGGCGTGCTGACCCCCACGCTAAAAATCAAACGCAGCGTGGTGGAGAACAAATACAAGTCGTTTGTCGAGAACTGGTACGTCCAGCAGCGCTCCGTAATCTGGGAACAGTCCGAGCAAACCACTACCGCAGCGTCGTAGCGTAGGCCTCCGGCCTGCGAACGCGCCGCGAGGCGCGCTTCCTTTGTTTGCAAGGGAAAACGCTACCGCGTCGCAATCTGACGAATCGCCGGCGCGACCGTGCTCCTGCGGATTCCCGGCCGCCCCTGCCCTGCTTTGCGATCGCATCCGATCGGAAACCGCGAACGTAACGGACATCGTGCGGTAAGACTGCTACCGCCCCGTCGTGATCTGACGGATTGCCGTCGCCGCGGTGAAGCGCACGCGCGGTATTTTCTCCAAGTCGTGCAGAACGGGGATGGCCGCCGCGGCCGCGGGACCGATCGCGACCAACGCGAGATCCACGCTGCGCTGCACGTGTACGTGCTCCTGTGGATTTCCAGCCGCCGCAATCACTTTTTCGGCGTCAAATGAATGAGGGCGCCGGGATTCGCGTCTTCCAGCATCCACAGCGAACCGTCGGGGCCTTCTTCTACATCGCGGACTCGATGGCCCACTTCCCAGCGCTCGGCAGCTTTCGCACCGCCATGGCCGTCAAAAATAATGCGGTTGATCGACTTGGTCGATAATCCGCTGACGAAGCCGTTGCCATTCCACTGCGGAAACGTTTTGTTGCCGGTGTAGAACATCAGATTGCCCGGCGCGATCACGGGAACCCAGTAGAGCACAGGCTTGGCCAGGTCGGGCCGCGTGTCGGGACTGGGAATGGGCACCCCGTTGTAGTTCTTGCCGTATGAGACGAGCGGCCAGCCATAATTCTTGCTCTTCTCGATCAGGTTCAGCTCATCGCCGCCGCGCGGGCCATGCTCCACCTCCCATAATTCGCCGGACGGAGAAAACGCCATCCCGTAAGGCGTGCGGAAGCCGCTGGCCCAGGTTTCGGCCGGCGTCAGATTGGGGCCGGGGAACGTATATTCGCTCACCACCTTCTGGGTCTTGGCGGCTTCGGTATCGTGCGGGGGATCGATCAGCGGAATCGTGGCCGCGCCCGTTTTCCCGTACTCGGGATTCCCGGGCGCCGGCTTTCCGTCCAGCGTCAGACGCAGAACCTTACCGACAGGCTGGTTGGGATCCTGCGCGGGAGTCATGCGCTGGCGGTCGCCAACTGCCAGGAAAAGATACTTGCCGTCCGCCGAGAAAGCGATCGGTCCGCCTGCCTGCCCGCCCTTACCGGTGGGCCTCTGGCGCCACAGCACCTCGAAGTTTTCCAGTTTGGCGGACGTTGCGGTCGCGTTCAGTTTGGCGCGCGCCATCGCGTAGCCGCCGCCATATTCACCCGGCTCGACATAGGTCAGATAAATGTTGTGGTCGGTCGCATAATGTGGCGAGAGGAAGACGCCCATCATGCCGTTCTGGCCCTCGAAATATACCGCGGGCGTATTCTCCACCTGGATCTTTTCGCCCTGCTGCGATACCAGCCAAACGGGGCCGGGTTTTTCGGTGATTAGCATTCGGCCATCGGGCAGGAACGCCAGCCGCCACGGCAGTTTGAAGGTGGCCACCGTCGTCATCGTAAACGGCAGGCTCGGTTCGGGTTTCAGTTCCCCAATATTGACCTGCGGCCACGCCGCCGCCGATGCCAGCGTGAAAATCCACGCCGCTCTCACCAGTTTCATCGTCATTTGTCCTCTGCTCTTCAAGGGCATTCCCCCTGTTGCCATCGTACATGATCGGGAGCATCGGGCTGACGCAGACTTACTAAACACCCCATCGGCGTTCATCGGCGGCTCATAATCCTCCCTCGCCGCTGAGGACGCCCGCCCGACTTGACCCCGGATTTCCCCCGCAGGAACATAGAAGGCGTCTTACCCTCAACGTTGGAGGTCTCATGTTCACTGCAACAGCCGGTTTGATTCTTCCGAGCACCACCACCGGGTCGTTTCCCCGTCCGCGTTGGTATGACGTCAGTATGTGGGGCAAACCGCTCGACACCTGCATGCTCGATGTGCGCTTTCGCGAGAAGTTTCAGGACGCCATGGCCGTCTTGATCGGCGATCAGGAGCGTGCCGGCCTCGACGTCCTCACGCACGGCGACCTGCATGTCGACGAGGACCTCGCCGGCCGCGCGTGGCACCACTATCCCTTGCAGCGGTGGGCCGGATTCGAGGGCGACACCCTACAGCCGGAGGAGACCACCGCGCCCTGGCTGCACTATCCGCCGGGCACGCTGCTGAATGAAATCTACACCGGTTGGCGCTGGCCGCACGTCGTCGACAAGATCGAACACCGGCCGCTCGACTATCCCAAGATCTGGCGCATCGCCCAGGGCAAGACTCGCAAGCCGGTGAAATTCGGCACCTGTTGTTCGCAGGTCATGGCGCTGTTCCTCGACATCCACACGCCCAAATACAAAGACAAGCGGCAGGTGATCTGGGACATGGCCGAGGCGATGAATAAGGAATTGCTGGCGCTGCGCGACGCCGGATGCCGCTGCATTCAGATCGAAGAGCCCACCTTCCACTTCATGGCGAACACCTACGGCAAGGACCACGCCGAAGTGAAGTTTATGGTGGACGCCTTCAATCGCGAGGTGCAGTCACTCGACGATGTCGAGTTGTGGATCCACACCTGTTGGGGCAATCCGAACATGCAGCGAGTGATGGAGGACACCAGCTACGCCAACTCGATCGAGATCTACCTCGAACGCTGCCGCGGAGATGTGTGGACGCTCGAAATGAAGGATCGGAATCAGCGCGATTTGGAACTCTTCGCGCCGTTCCGCAACGATCTCAAGAAGAAGATCTGCATCGGCGCGGTCAGCCATCGACAGCTTCAGGCCGACCGCGCCGAGGACGTCGCCTCCGAGATTCGTAGCGCGCTCAAATACATTCCGGCCGAGCAGTTGATCGTGTCCAGCGATTGCGGCTTTGGCCGGCAGGGCTGCAATCGCGAAATCGCTTTCTACAAAGCCAGTGCGATCGCGCAGGGCTGCAATATCGTGCGCGGCGAGTTAGGACTGCCGGCCACATATATCCCTGCGGCCGACCCCATGTTGCAGATCGACGTGGTGCCCGGCCGCAGCCCTACACGGTCCGCGTAGCGGTGAATTGGGCCGACTCCGTGGACCCCTCGAGCGCCGCCGTGGATGCGTGCCCGCCCGAGATCGTCTGCTGCACCTCGTCAAAGTACCCGGTGCCGACGAATCGTTGGTGCCGCACCGCCGAGTATCCCAGGTCGCGCGACAACTCGAACTCGCGCTCCTGCAGGTTTGAATACGCGGTCATGCCGCTGCCGGCGTATTCCTGCGCCAGCGCGAACATGCTCAGGTTGAGCGCGTGGAATCCGGCCAGCGTCACGAACTGGAATTTGTAACCCATCGCGCCCAACTCGCGTTGGAATTTCGCGATCGTCGCCGTGTCCAGCTTCTTCCGCCAGTGGAAGGATGGCGAGCAGTTGTAGGCCAGCAGTTTTCCCGGATACCGATCGTGGATCGCATCGGCGAACGCGCGCGCCTCCTCGATATTGGGCTCGGAAGTCTCGCACCACAGCATGTCGGCATACGGAGCATAGGCCAGCCCTCGCGCGATAGCCGCCGCGATTCCGCCGCGAAAATAGAAGAAGCCCTCCGTCGTCCTGCCGCCCGAGAGGAACTCATGGTCGCGAGGATCGATGTCGCTGAGCAGCAGTCCCGCGCTGTTGGCATCGGTGCGCGCCACCAGCAGCGTCGGCACGTCGAGCACATCCGCGGCCAGGCGCGCAGCGATCAGCTTCTGTTCGAACTCGGCGATCGGCACGACCACTTTGCCGCCCAGGTGGCCGCATTTCTTCGCCGACGAAAGCTGGTCCTCGAAGTGGACCGCGGCGGCGCCGGCTTCGATCATCGACTTCATCAGTTCGAAGGCATTCAGCGGACCGCCGAATCCGGCCTCGGCATCGGCCACGATCGGCACAAACCAGTCGCGACCGGTAACGCCTTCCATGTACTGAATCTGGTCCGCGCGCAGGAACGCGTTGTTGATCGCGCTTACCAGCGAGGGCACGCTGTTGGACGGGTAGAGGCTCTGGTCCGGATACATCTGGCCCGATAAATTGGCGTCGCCCGCCACCTGCCACCCGCTCACATAGATGGCCTTCAGTCCTGCCTGCACTTGCTGGACAGCCTGGTTCCCGGTCAGCGCGCCGAGTGCCGGCACGTACGCTTCGGTGTTCAACAGGTGCCACAGCCGTTCGGCGCCCAAGCGGCCCAGCGTGTGTTCGATACGTATCGAGCCGCGCAAACGGGTGACGTGCTCTGGTGAATAATTCCGCTGTACGCCGGCCCACCGTGGATCGGTGTCCCAGTTGTTTGAAAGTTTCTTGCTTTGCTCAGACATGTGTTCCCCTCACTTTCGGTAGTACAACGCGGACGGCCCCCGCTGCGCAACATCGATGGGACAAAACGGACCAGTAGTCCCGCGGGTCCCGCCGCACTTGGGAAACGACTCGGTCGGCGGTAGCATCGGACTGAGGGGAACAATTCTCGATGTTTGCTCTAAAGAACCAGTCGCTACCGGGCGCGCCCGCGCTTCCTGGAATGCACGAGTCGGTCCTGACCGCCGAGGCAGTGAGCTTTCTTACCATGCTGTCGCGCGAGTTCGAACCGCGCCGCCAGCAGCTACTTGAGGGCCGCCGCGTCCGCCAGCGCCAGATCGATGCCGGGGTGATGCCCGATTTCCTGCCGGAGACGGCGCACATCCGCCAGAGCGAATGGAAAGCCGCACCAATCCCGGCCGACCTTATGGATCGCCGCGTCGAAATCACCGGCCCCGTCGATCGCAAGATGATCATCAACGCGCTGAATTCCGGCGCGAGTGTTTTCATGGCCGATTTCGAGGACTCCAATTCGCCCACATGGAAAAACGTAATCGAGGGCCAGGCCAACTTGCGCGATGCGGTGCGCGGCACAATCGGGTACACCAGCCCGGAGGGCAAGCAGTACGAGGTGTTCGACTGCCCGGCCGTTCTGATGGTGCGTCCGCGAGGCTGGCATCTCGATGAGAAGCACTTCCTGGTGGATGGCAGCGCGATTTCGGCGTCGCTGTTCGATTTCGGCCTCTTCTTCTTTCACAATGCGCGCACGCTCATCGAGAATGGCTCGGGTCCATACTTCTATCTGCCCAAAATGGAGAGCCACCTCGAGGCGCGCCTGTGGAACCAGGTCTTTCTGCGGGCGCAGCAGGAACTCGGAATTTCGCCCGGCACCATCCGCGCGACCGTGCTGATCGAGACCATCCTCGCGGCGTTCGAGATGGACGAGATTATCTGGGAATTGCGCGAGCACTCGGCCGGCCTGAATTGCGGACGCTGGGACTACATTTTTAGCTTCATCAAGAAGTTCCGCAACCATGCCGGCTTCCTGCTGCCCGATCGCGCGCAGGTCACCATGGACCGCCACTTTCTGGAGTCGTACGTCAAGCTGTTGATCGCCACCTGCCATCGCCGCGGCGTCCACGCCATGGGCGGAATGGCGGCGCAGATTCCGATCAAGAACGATCCCGCCGCGAACGAGGCTGCCCTCGAAAAGGTGCGCCAGGATAAATTGCGCGAAGTCTGGGCCGGACACGACGGCACCTGGGTCGCGCATCCGGGACTCGTGCCTATTGCCCGGCGCGTGTTCGACACGCACATGCCGTTCCCCAATCAGATCCAACGCAAATTGGACGTCCACGTGACGGCGGCGGATCTGCTGACCGTCCCGCCCGGCGAAATCACCGAGGGCGGGCTCACGCGCAACATCGATATCGGACTGCAGTACCTCGCGGCGTGGCTTCGCGGCAACGGCTGCGTCCCCATCTACAACCTGATGGAAGATGCCGCGACTGCCGAGATCTCCCGCGCGCAAGTCTGGCAGTGGATGCGGCACGGCGCGCGCCTCACCGACGGCCGCCGCGTCACCCCGGAACTCGTCCGCGAAATCGTCACCCGTTTCTCACCCGGTTTCCCCGAAGCCGCCAGCATCTACGAGCGCACCATGACGGCCCATGAATTCCCGGACTTCCTGACCCTCGGCGCCTACGAGATCCTCCTCACCATGGAGTAGCGTCAGCCCCTGGACAACGATTTCGGACACGCGCATACTTTTATCATGAGCCCGGCAACCGGCCTCAGTGCGCTCATTGCCCAACTGCGCGGCGACCTCGCGTTCCGCCGCTTGCAGCAAGGAATGGCAGCCCTCGCATCCCACCGCGAACTCATCCTCTCCCTGGAGCCCGGCATGCGCAATTCGGGCGTTCTTCTCGGCCTCGTCGCGCAGTGGGTGGACGCCGGCTTCGACCGTCCGGACCTGATCCGCCACATCTTGCACACGTTCGAACGCCCCTGCCGCGCATCGCTGCCGCTGCTCGACTACCTGCACGTGCGCATGGCCGAGGGCATGCTCTCGATGGCCGAAGAGGAATTCGACACGGCGCTTTCGCACTTCCGCTTCATCCACTCGCTGGATCACGAGCAGGCCGATCAGGCCGAACTGCTGGCGATTTCGAATTTCTGGGCCGCTCGCTGTCTCCGCCGCACCGGCCGCTATGATGACGCCCTGAGCTACGCGGTGCGAGGCCGCGAGATCGCGCTCAGTCGCGGCTTCGAGCCCATGGCCGCGATCATGCAAGTGTTGGAAAGCTGGCTGGCTTTTCAGAAGGGCCGCCTGAAGGAAGCGGCGTCACTCCTGCAGCAGGCCGAAACTGTCCTCCGCGAGACTGACGATTACGTGAGCCGCGGCAACATCCAATCGGCATACGGCCGCATCGCCCGCCGTCAGGGCCAATACGCGCAGGCGCTGCATCACTTCGAGTGCTCCATCGCCGAGTATGGCCGCCGCGACCCCCGCCACCTCAACGTCGCCCGCTCGCTGGTGAATATCGCCTTCGTGGAACGCTTGGCCGCGCTCCGCGATGCTGTCGAGCGGACGACCCCTGACACGCGCGCTCGCCGTGCGCAGGTGGAGTCGCTTCGTATTTCCGCGCGCCGTCACCTTGCCGAGGCCCTCGAGATTTACGCGGCGCATCAGCACCATCGCGGCATCGGCAGCGTGTCCATCAACTCCGGGCTGCTTCACCTCGATAGCGGTGACCTCGAGTCGGCGTCCACCGATGCCGCCGAGTCCTTCCGGCAGGGCGAGGAGAAGCACGACTCCATCACCATGGCGCGCGCCCGCATTCTGCAATGCACCATCGAGAATGCGCGCCTCGAAGAGCAGATCGGGGGCAACCCGGCCGAACATGCGCAACTCGCGGCCCGGTTCGGGCAGGAGGCGGTCGACCACGCACGCGAGACGCAGAATCGCCGTCTGCTTGCGCGCGCCTGCGTCTGGCAAGGACTCAGCTATGCCGGCGATTATCTGCCGAATCGCGACGAGGCATTGCGCTGCTTGAACGAAGCCCGCAGTCTCCTCAAGGCTGGCGGTCACGACCGCGAACCCGAATGGGACGACCTCGCCGCGCTCGAGGCCAAACTGCGCGGCGGCGGCGGAATCGACCAGTCACTCCGCGATTGGAGCCACGGCATCACGGGCGACAAGAGCTTCCAACAGATCACTGACGAATTCGCCGCCGTCATCATCCCCAAAGTGTGGGAGCGCGAAGACCGCAAGGTTTCGCGTGTCGCGGCCAGGCTGGCGATCTCGCCCAAGAAAGTCCGCCGCATCCTCATCGCCGCCGGACTGCTTCGCAGATCGGAGGCGCGGACGTAAGAGAGCGGTGCGTTCTACCGCTGCGAGACCACGCTCTTTTCCAACGCCGCCGCGAGAGTCTCCATGGCATGCTTCTGGTATGCTTCTGCGTCCGGTTTGGAAAATACCGGCCGCGCCGTTTGCAGATACGTCCGGGCGGCGGCATAATCGCCCTGGCGGTATGCGACCTCGGCCTGCGACAACGCAACATTAGCGAACCAATCGGGGAAGCCGGTTAGCTGCGCCACCAGCTTCGTATCCACGGTTTGCAACAACCGCGACGCCTCCGCCAGCTTGCCGCGAGTGATTGAACAACTTGCCAGCGTATAAGCCGTGCCTCCAGTGAGGGCGGCGGCCGGCCCGAAGCCCTTCATGGACGCATCGTACGCCTTGCGCGCGTTCGCCTCGCCTTCCGCCGCATGGCCTCCGCGACACTGCGCCAGCGCCGCATCCGCGAGTGTCGCCACCGCGAAGAACGACGCCGGACCCTGCTTCTTCATCGCAAGATTGTAGATCGCCAGATCGTCGCGCGTGGCGTCATCCCACAGCCCCAGGCTGCCTTCGCACTGCGCGCGCGTCGTCAGTAACTGCATGCTCAACTCGTGATCCTCACCGAGCCTGGCGACGTACTGCGGATAAATCGCGGTCGTCTCCTGGATCGCTTCGCGATTCTTTCCCTCGATCATGAACGCCTGCGCCAGGTTCAACCGCACCCGCAACACGCTGGGATTCTCCGGCCCGCCGATCTTCGAGAACGCCGCAATCAACTCGCGGAACAGCCTCTCTGCGGTGACTCCATCGCCCAGCCTGATGGAGGCGAATGCCATGCGCTGCTTGAACGTCAGCCGCGCCGTCTCATTGAAGGCCGGAAGCTTCGCCGACCCTTCGTACGCCGCCCGGAATTGCGCGGCAGCCACCTTGGCATCGTTGGCGATCAGCGCGATCATTCCGTGCGCCGACGCCTGCCACACCGCCACATCGGCGCGCGGTCGTTTGATCTTCGCCAGCAGCGGTTCCTGTTCTGCGAGTATTGCCCGCGCCCGCGCTACCGAATCCTTCTCATACGTGCGCGCCTCCATGGCGGCCCTCTGGAACTGCACCACGAGGGCGTCCTCCGAGATCCGCCCTCCCGATTGCACAAACAGCGCTGCGGCGCGCTCGTATTCCCGCCGCGCGTCGGGGTAGTCGCTGCGATTGTCGAGCGCCTTGGCGATGGTCTGATGTAACCGCGCCGCCACCTCGGGCGCATTCTGAAACTGGCGATCGATATTGCCGGACGCCAGCTTCACCGCACTCACCAGCGTTTCCTGCGACCCGCCGCTCTGGAAGGGATCGCTGCGGCCGAGCAGGTCGTCGGCCAGGAAATGATTGACATCGGCGGCGATGACCGTCTGCCGGTTCGCCCGGTCCCGTTCCGCCACTGCGTCCTTATATAGGTACAAACTCGCCGCCAGCCCTGCCATGAGCGCGAATACCGCCGCGGCCACCCAGGGCCGCCGCACACGCGCCGCCTCGAGCCGCCGTTCCGCGATCTGTGCCCGCTGGTGCGCAGCTTCCAATTCATCCCGCCGAATGCGCCGGCTCTCCAGGGACTGCAGTCGCTCCAGCAGCGCAGACACGCTCGCAAGCCTGCGGGCAGGGTCGCCGCAAGCCGAGTCGGCGATATCTTCGCGGAGCAGCGGATCGTCGATACCGGCCTCCCAGCCCGGCGAAAGCGGCTTCCGAAAGTCGCCGGCCAGCATCTGGTACAGCATCACGCCGAGCGCATAAACGTCCGCCGACGCAGTGGGCGTCTGACCCGCCAGCACTTCCGGAGGCAGATACATCAACGTGCCGGTGAGCGCGCCGGTGTTTCCCGCTAGCGTCTGCGTCAGCCCGATATTCGTTATGCCCAGCGCCTGCAGGCGGCCGGGATCCATCAGGGACGCGCTGCCGAAATCGGCGACCTTCACCTGGACGCCCCCATCGGGCTGCGGCGCCATCAGCACGTTGGCCGGTTTCAAATCCTTGTGTAGGATGCCGACGCCGTGTGCCGCTGCCACCCCGGCGGCCAGATCGATCGTCACTTGCAGCCGTTCGGCCAGCGGAATCGCCGGCAGGCCTCCGCGCTCTTCGGCCCACTCCGCCATGTTCGGTCCGCAGAATTCGCTTTCCAGATAGAACGGCGGCGCGTCGAAGTTCCACTCGAAGACCCGCACCAGGTCGGCGCGCTCGCCGAGCGAATCCTTCAGCAGACGCGCCAGCGTGACCTCGCGCTTCAGGCTCTTCAGCCGGACCCCATCGGCGGCGAACTTGAACACGCGCGAGTCGTGCGTCTTGGGATGCTCGGCCAGCCAGACCTCACTCGATGCGGAGGCGTCCAGTTTCCGTACGAATACCCACCGATCGCGTCCCGGCACCGCCTCGCCGGCGTGGAATCCGAACTCGCGAAACGGAGGAGGCGTGATGCGGCGGTATTGCGCCGGCACGCCCAAGCGATAACCGATGCGCGGTACGGTCAGGATTACGGACGGGTTTTCGTCGCCCAGGGCCTTGCGCAATTTCGAAACGGCGGTGGCCAGCGAACCTTCCACTACCGTCACGCCCGGCCATGCCGATTCCAACAACTCGTCCTTCGTGACTGCCTCGCCCGCCCGCAGCAGCAACTGGTAAAGCACCTCGAGCGGCTTCGATTCCAGTTCCACCACGCTGCCGTTGGCGCGCAATTCGCGGGCGGCCTCGTCGAATTCGAAGTGAGCGAACCGCCAGACGCGGCTTGAGAATGCGGGGTCCTGCTGGACGCGAGCGTTGGTGGCCATGGAGTTACCGATCTTTAGAATTCTTGATCGTTTCTTCAGAATACGCTTTTGCCGATTCGTGACAGCATGAATTCCTGAAGTTCGCCTGCCGCGTTTTGTGGCTTCACGCACGAATCCCAAACGCCCCGCACGGGCGAACTCAGACGGAGGGACCGAACTTTGGGGGGTACTATGAAGCTTCGCTGCATTTGTTTCCTATCGGCGTTCGCGCTCGCGAGCGTTCCGTCATACAGTCAAACCATTACGACGGTCGCCGGCAACGCGACCTGCTGCAAGTCTCCCGACGGTGTTGCGGCTACTACTGTCTGGCTGACCGGACTCACCGGCCTCAACATCGACGCGCAGGGCAACCTCTATATCAACCTGGGCGAGACCGTCCGGAAGGTCAACACATCGGGCATCATTAGCACGGTGGCTGGTAATGGTACTCCTGCCTATACTGGCGATGGAGGACCGGCAACCAGCGCCAGCCTTTTCCCCAACGGACCGATGGGCGGCCTGGCCGTGGACGCGGCAGGCAACCTCTATATCAGCGACGGCGAAAACCACGTCGTCCGTAAGGTGGATACGTCGGGTATCATCCGGACCATCGCGGGGAACGGAACCGCCGGTTACTCCGGCGATGGCGGCCCGGCGACCAGCGCCATGATCGACATCCCCACCGGGCTGGCCCTCGACAGTGCAGGCAATCTCTATATCAACGACTGGTCCAACAACCACGTGCGTAAAGTCACGCCCGCGGGCATCATCACCACCTTCGCCGGCAACGGCAACGTCGTGTACGACGGCGATGGCGTCCAGGCGGCCAAGGCCGCGGTCCACTCTCCCGGCGGCATCGCCATCGACAGCGCCGGCAACGTCTACATCACCGAACTCAGCGACGGCCGCATCCGCAAGGTCGATCCTTCGGGCGTGATCAGCACGTTTGCCGGCCAGACCAAGAAGTCCACCGGGTTTTCCGGCGACGGCGGGCCGGCTACCGCGGCGCAGTTGAACGGCCCGCTGGGCATCACGGTGGACCGGTCGGGCAATGTGTATTTCGCCGACAACCAGAACAGCCGCATCCGCAAGATCGACGCGGCGGGAATCATCACCACCTACGCCGGAATCAACGGTAATGCTTCCACGCCCATCGGCGATGGCGGTCCGGCGACCAGCGCCTTCCTTGGTGTAACGAAAGCCGTGGCGGTGGACGCGGCGGGCAATCTCTTCCTCACCAGCAGCGCGGGCGCGGAGCGCATCCGCAAGGTCGGCGCCGCCGCCGGCCTCTCCGCCAGCCCGAGCACGCTGGCATTCTCTTTCACGATCGGCGGCGCCGCTCCCGGCAGCCAGACAGTCAGTGTCACGAGTTCCGGAGCCGCGGCAAGTTACACCGCGTCGGCTTCCACGACTTCGGGAGGCCCTTGGCTGTCTGTGAGTCCGACGAGCGGCGCCACGCCGGGCAGCCTGACGGTGTCGGTAAACCCGGCCGGCGTTCCGGGCGGCGTATATCAGGGCGCCGTGACGGTGAGTGCGAGCGGCCTTTCGCCGCTCACTTTCTCCGTAACCCTCACCGTCACGGGCGCCGGCGCGCCGTCTTTCACCGCGGGCGGTGTATTCAATGCGCTCGGGTATCAGAACAAACTCGCGCCAGGCACGGTGTTCGTCGTCTTCGGCAGCAGCATGGGACCCTCCGCCCTGGCCGCCGCGTCGGGGCCGAACTATCCGGATACGGTCGGGGGAACCTCCGTTACCCTGACGCCTGCGTCCGGAGGTTCGGCCGTGAACGCCAAGATGGTCTACGCTTCGGCGGGACAGGTCGCCGCACTGCTACCGTCTTCGATCGCTCCCGGCACGTATTCCATGCGCGTGGTCTATAACGGCTTGACAAGCGCGCCGCAAAGCGTGACTGTGGTCGCGCGTAGTTTCGGAATCGCCACCGCCAACAGCGCGGGAAGCGGCACCGCGCAAGCCACCATCGGCAACGTCAACGGCGGCGTCAGCCTCACGCGATTCACCACCGGCAGCGTGGCGTTCGGCGGACTCAACTGGACGCTGACTCCCGCGCATCCCGGCGACACGCTCGTGCTGTGGGGCACGGGCGGCGGCGCCGATTCGGCCAACGACACCGGCGGCACATCCGGCGATCAGACTGCGGCCGGCAACTTCCAGGTGATCGTCAGCGGCCGGAGTATCACGCCGCTCTACGCCGGCGCCTCGTCGGGATATGCCGGACTGTGGCAAATCAACTTCACGCTGCCTGCGGACATCGCGCCGGATTGCTTCGCCTCGGCGCAAGTGAGCGCGGGCGGTGAGTTGAGCAACACCGTCTCGATCCCGATCGCTGCCAACGGGCAGACGTTCTGCGCCGATTCCCAACTGACGCAGGACGCGCTCGCCGCCCTGGATGCCGGCCGAAGCGTGGCGTTCGGCGGAGTGGCCGTATCGAAAATCTCCAACACGAATACGATCATCGCCACGCCGGGAGCGACGCCGACCGTGACCACCACGAACATCGAGAGCATCGGCGCCGCATTCGTCCTCTATAACGGCGCCGAGTACGCCGCTGCTTTCTCGGGCGCCAAGATCGACGCCTGCTACGTCAACGACAGGACGGCGCCCGCTACCGCGGCCAGTCCCGCGACGCCCGACGGCTTTCTCGATGCGGGCGCGACCCTCCCGGCCAGCGGTCCCGGATTGAGCGCAACGGCGGCCATCCCCGTTATCAGCGCGAACCCCGGTCCGGCCTACGCACTGGCATTGACCAGCGGCACCCTGCAAAGCGGAGGCACTTACACCGTCAAAGGCAACGGCGGGAAAGGTGTCGGCCCATTTACCGCGTCAGTTACTTTCCCAACTAACTTCACCAGTAACCTGGCTTCGATCGGCACGATCGATCGTACCAAGCCTCTGAACGTCACCTGGACCGGCAGCGGCTTCGACCAGGTGAACATCGCCGGCAGTGTTTACGGGGTTATCGGTAAGGACGCTTCCAACACCAATATTCTTCGCACCGTGAGTTTCACGTGCACGGTGCCGGCCGCACCTGGAAGTTACTCGGTGCCCACGGCGGTAGTGTCGCGCCTTCTACCCGCGAGCTATGACGCCGCGTCACTAGCTGCCGGCTTCGCCACGCTGTCGGTCGAGACGTCCACGTCGAAGCCGTTCACCGCTTCGTTGGTTGGCGGAGGATCGTTCGCCGTCACCGGGATGTCCGCTGTCCAGGGCTCCTCGAAAAACCTGGCAGTTCAATAGCCGGAGGCCATTGCCATGAAAACCATCTTAAAGGACCTCGCATACATCTCCCTCCTGTTCGGCCTGTGGGCCGATTTGGGCAGCGTCGCCTCTTACGCGCAGCCGGTGATCACCACCGCTGCCGGCACCGGAGCGACTGGTTTCTCGGGAGACGGCGGGCCGGCCACCAGCGCCAAACTCGGGGCCGGCACGGGCACGGGCGCAACGCTCAACGTTGCCGTCGATAACGCGGGCAATCTGTTGATCGTCGACGGCGGCAACCGCCGTATCCGCAGAGTGAACGGAAGCGGCATCGTCACAACCATCGCCGGCGGTGGTGGCGCGACCAGCGGAGGCGGCCAAGCCACCGCGACGTCGATCTTCCCCGGCAGCGTATCCACGGATGCGGCCGGAAACATGTACATCGCGCAGGGCGCCAGCATATGGAAAGTGAATACCTCCGGCATCATCACCACCATTGCCGGAGGACCTTTCCCCGGCTTCTCCGGCGATGGCGGTCCGGCCACCGCCGCCACTTTCTTCTGTACCAACGCGGTAGCGGACGCCGCGGGCAACGTCTACATCGCCGACTCCACCAACCAGCGCATCCGCAAGATCGACACGTCCGGCATCATCAACACCGTGGCCGGAACCGGCACGCAGGGCTACTCCGGCGACGGCGGACCCGCCACCAGCGCGAAGCTCGCCCTGCCGCAAGGCCTCGCGGTGGATAGCGCCGGCAACCTCTACTTCGCCGACAATGCCACGCGTGTCCGCAAGGTGGACACCAACGGCATCATCACCACGGTCGCAGGCAACGGCAGCACGTTCGGAGGCGACGGCGGGCCCGCGACCAGTGCGGGTATGATTCCAACTTGGGTCACGGTGGACAACGCCGGCAACCTCTACATCGTCGATTCCGGCCTGAAGAAGATTCGCAAGGTGAATACTTCGGGCATCATCAGCTCGGTCGCCGGCGGCGCGCTGAACACGGGGCTCGGCAACGGCGACGGCGGCCCGCCCACCGGCGGCGTATTCGTCAGCATGAGCAGCGTCGCCGTCGACCCGGCCGGCAACATCTATATCTCCGATCCCGGCGCGGACAACGTGCGCAAGGTCTCGTCCGGCGCTGCCGCTTCTCCGGTGACAGCCACGCCCTCGACCCTGTCGTTCTCGGTGAACGCGGGCGCCGCCGCTCCCCCCACCCAGACTGTGACCATCGGCAATCTCGGCGCCACCCTCACGTACACCGCCTCCGCATCCACGACGGGTGGCGGACCCTGGCTATCGGTAACTCCGGTCAGTGGCAACGTGAATAGTATTCTGACCATCGCGGTGAATCCATCGGGCGTGGCCGCGGGTAGTTACAACGGCACGGTTACGGTGACGCCGAGCGGGGCGGGAAACACTCCGCTCACCATTCCCGTGAAGCTGACCGTGAATGCCGCCGCGTCGCAAGCCATCATTTCGACGATCGCGGGCAACGGCCTCACTCCGTTTTCCGGTGAAGGCGGCGCGGCTACGGCCGCTTCACTCGGAGTCGGCGCGGTCGCGGTCGATGGCTCCGGCAACGTCTACATCTCGGACACAGTGAGCAATAAGATCCTGAAGGTCAGTTCGTCCGGGACCATCACTACGTTCGCCGGCAACGGCTCGATCACATTCGCCGGCGACAACGGTCCGGCGACTAAGGCTTCGTTCTTCACTCCTCTGGGAGTGGCGGCGGACAACAACGGTAACGTGTACATCGCCGACAGCTTGAATAACCGCGTCCGCAAAGTGGACGCCGCGGGCACTATCACCACGGTCGCGGGCAACGGGACGCCGGCGTTTTCCGGCGATGGCGGGCCGGCCGCCAGCGCTGGTGTGTGGGGCCCGAGCGCGGTGGCCGTCGACACAGCCGGCAACCTCTATATCGCCGACTCCGGCGATTTTCGCGTCCGCAAAGTCGACACCAGCGGCGTCATCCGCACTTTTGCCGGGGGCGCCATTTTGGCGGGCTTCTCCGGCGATGGCGGCCCGGCGGTCGGCGCAGGACTGTTTCTCCCCGGCGGCCTCGCGGCCGACAAGTCGGGCAACGTCTTCATCGCCGACATCGGCAATAATCGCATTCGCAAAGTCAATGCGAGCGGCGTCATCAGCACGGTCGCGGGCAACGGCACGAAGGGTTTTTCCGGCGACGGCGGACAGGCTACTTCTGCCATGCTGAACATGTTCGGCGCACATGCCGGCCTGGGCGTGGATGCCGCGGGCAACCTGTACATTCCCGACATCGCCAACCATCGCGTGCGCAAGGTCGATAGCTCGGGCGTGATCGCCACGGTCGCGGGCAACGGCATCGCGGGCTTCTCCGGCGACGGCGGTCCGGCCACATCCGCGGGACTCAACAATCCCAACGACGTTGCTGTCGATAGCTTCGGGAACCTCTATATCTCCGACAGCACCAACAGCCGCGTGCGCAAAGTGATCACCGGCGCCGGTGGCGCGCCGCCCGCCATTTCGGCGAATGGCGTCGTGAACGGCGCCAGCTTTCAGCCCGGCGTGATTCCCAATTCGTGGGTGACGATCCAGGGCGCGAACCTGGCCGGCGTTACCGATACGTGGGCCAACGCGATCGTCGGCGGAAAGCTTCCGACCTCGCTCGATGGCGTCACCGTGAGTGTCGGAGGCAAGCCCGCGTACCTCTACTACGTCAGCCCCACGCAGATTAATTTGCTCGCGCCGGATATCCCCGCCGGTTCCACGCAGGTGACCGTCACGACGTCGGCGGGCGCCAGTTCGACATTCACTGTGTCGGCGGCCCAATACGGACCGGCCTTCTTCGCCTGGCCGAACAACCAAGCCGTCGCGACTCGCCAGGACTTCAGCTTCGCCGTCGCTCCCGGCACTTTTGCGGGCGCGACTACGACGTCGGCCAAGCCCGGCGACGTGATCATTCTCTGGGGGACTGGATTCGGACCGACCACGCCGGCCGCTCCCACCGGTATCCAGGTCCCCGGAGATCAGACGTATTCCACGAGCACACTGCCGGTGGTGACGATCAACGGCGTCGCGGCCACGGTCTACGGCGCAGCTCTGGCGCCCGGTTTCGCGGGGCTGTACCAGATCGCCATCCAGGTGCCCCCGTCGCTGGGCAATGGCGCCTGGCCAGTGGTCGCCACCATCGGCGGTGTCTCATCGCCCAGCGGCATCTCGCTGGCCGTGCAGAAGTAACCTACAGGCCGCCCGCTCCGGCAGACGGCCTGCAAACCTTCGCCGCTTCCGACAATCCGCGCCGCTCGCATTCGGCCAGAATGGCTTCGCGGCGTTTTTGAAATTCCTTGCGCTGATCCTCGGGACGATTCTTCTCAGTCAGCCAGCAATAATCGCCGGCCAGATCGGTGAGTTCCCGATTCCCCAATGCTTTCAAGTGTTCCGCCCAGGTTTCGTAGCCCTGCGCGGTTTCATCGCGTGTCATACCGGGGAGGAGGCAGTCGGTGGTCCAACGTGCGCCCTGATACGCGGTGGGCAGCTCCGCCGAGATACGGTGACAGGCTGCGCTGCCACTTATCTATAAAGTTTTCCTTTGCCGGCCATCCAATTGAGAGGCAGCCTGTCACCGTATCTCTGTCACCCAGAGCCGCAGCTAGATGGCTGACTCCACAAGGGGTCTCAGATGAGCTTACCTCGCCCGATCCGGCGTATTGATCGATTTCCAGGCGTCCGACAACTCCTCTTTCACCGCCGCCGCCCCAAAGCTATTCCCCAAAAGTGTCACCGCGTCCTTCATGCCGGGCGCCATCGACAGAAACACTCCCGTGCCGAGCCACGCGATGCTATTCCGCACCGTTACGTTCTTCGAGCTATCCAGCCGCACCACCGCGACATCCGCCTTCGGATTCCGCGTTTGCACTCCGTCCAGATCCGGATCCACCGAATCGCGAATCAGAAACGGAGTGCCCGAGTCGGCATTGACCCTCACATTGTGCAGTTCGAGACCCTTCGTGTTGAACGCGCGCAGCCCCTCCTTTGCATTGGCGACGATGTCGCTGAGCCGCAACCCCTCGATGGGCATTTCCGGCAGCCCTTCGATGCTGACCGCCGTCTTGCAGCGATTGATGGTCACGCCCGAGATGGCGATGTTGCGGAACACCGGAGTCCGCGCCGAGACAGCCTCCTCCGGCGCGCGCGTGTAGTAGTTCGTGACCTCGATGGCCGCGTTCGGCGTGTCTTCGATGATCCAATTCTCGAAACGAATGTTCTCCAGCAGGCCGCCCCTGCCGCGCGTGCTCTTGATGCGGATGCCGCGGTCGGTCCCCTGCGCCACGATGTTGCTCGCGACCACATTGCGAATGCCGCCGGAAGTCTCACTGCCCAGCACGACCGCGCCGTGTCCGCGATGAATGGTGCAGTTGGTTATGGCGATATCCTCGGTCGGCCGGTTGACCCGCAGTCCGTCGGCGTCCTTGCCGCTCTTCAGGCAGATCGAATCGTCGCCGGTGTCGAAGTAGGAATCGGAGATGCGCACGTGGCGGCACGAATCGATATCGACGCCGTCGGTGTTCGCGCCCGGAAAACTCTCGACCACCACATTGCGGATCACGACGTTCTCGCAATACAGCATGTGCAGGACCCACATCGGCGACCCCACGATGTGAATGCCTTCGATCAGCACGTTCTTGCTTTCGACCGGGCGGATGAAATCGGCGCGAAGCGACATCTCGCCGGCGTGCCGCACGGCCTCGGGGACGGGCGAGTGATTTTCGAGCAGCGCCAGCAGGCTCGTCCAGCCGGCGCGATAGGACGGGTCGGCCACCAGTTTGCGCCACTCGGAATTATCGGCGGTGATGGTGCCGCGGCCGGTGATGGCGACATCCTGCAGGTTGTGGCCGCCGATCATGGCCGCGGGCGCGCGCGTCTCCACGCCTTCGAAGCGGCTCTGCACCAGCGGATACTCCTCGCGATTGGCCGAGAACCGGATCCTCGCGCCGGCATCGATGTGCAGCGTCATATGGCTGACGAGTTCGATGGCGCCCGAAACGTATTGTCCCGCGGGAACGAGCACCGTGCCGCCGCCGGCCTTCGCGCACGCCTGAATCGCGGCGCGGAAAGCCGCCGTCGAACTGGCGGATGCATCGCGTTTCGCCCCGTAATCGATCACGTTGAAGGAGACGGGCGTGGCCGGAGGCTGCGCCGCCAGCGGTAGCACGAACAGCAGCGCGGCCAGGACATGGAGGTTCACGCAACCAGTATAGAATTATGTTTCCATGACGGCCTTCAAGCTTGCAGTCCTCCTGGTCCCCGCCGCGCTGGCATGCGCGCAAACTCCGGCGGCCCGCCCCAGGCGTGTCCTCGCGTGGGGCGACACGATGACCTCGTATCAGCACGATTCCATTTCACACGCCTTAGCGACCATGGAACGGTTGGGGCGCGAATCGGGCGCTTACGAGATGTACATCCGCACGGACTCGCAGTGGATCACGAAACAGCCCGTGCCCGCCCCGGCCAGGAACGCCCGCAATCTGAACTACTTTGACGCGATCTTCTTCTTCGGCACCGGCGACAATCTGAACGAGCAGCAGAAGAAGGACCTGATGAGCTTCATCCATGACGATGGCAAGGGCTTCATCGGCGCGCACACGGGCGACGACGCATTCTTCGACTGGCCGGAATTCGCCGAGATGATCGGCGGCTGGTTCGACAATCACCCGTGGGGCGTCTTCGATGCACCGGTGATCGTGGAAATGCCCGGCTTTCCGGCGATGAAGCCGTTTCCGCGCACGTTCACCATTCACGACGAGATCTACGAGCACAAGAATTTCTCGCGCGACAAGGTGCACGTGCTGGCCAGTCTCGATTCAACTAAGTTGGATTACACCAAGCCCAACATCAATCGCAAGGATCATGACTTTCCGGTAGCGTGGGCTAAGATGTACGGCAAAGGCCGCGTGTTCTATTCGACCTTCGGCCACGCCAACGAGGCCTGGGACAATCCCATGGTGCAGAAGATGTATCTGGAAGCGCTACGGTGGGCACTGCGGGAAACAGGCGAAGATTTGAAGTAGAGCTGGTATAGACTAGTAGCCGAGTTGGCGCTCGGCCGCCCTTCCCCAACCCCACCCCCCGCTTTAGGCGTTGACGCGTTCCGCAGGTTTTTCTTCCGAACAGAATCAAGGACTTCCAGATCCGAATTTCGGAGTCCAGCCCCATCCCCAGTTAGATTGGAGTTGTCTGAGAGAAAGAGAGACCAAACATATGGCTTCACCAGCCCAGATAACCGCCAATCGCGCCAATGCGCTCCTGTCCACCGGACCTGCCACGCC
>Ga0105240_10002113_pt1 | contig 32508 bp, 20 predicted proteins | sample KBSC54metaG_FD_80426 | JGI IMG/M metagenome (GOLD analysis project Ga0105240, IMG submission 80426) | Corn rhizosphere microbial communities from Kellogg Biological Station, Michigan, USA - KBS C5-4 metaG | ecosystem: Host-associated > Plants > Roots > Rhizosphere > Soil | place: Michigan, USA... | reverse complement strand
CGCCGGCCACTCTGGTGGTCGCCAAAGATACGCTCGGCTTCGTCTATGGACTCCTCGAATTAGCGGAGCGCGTCCAGTTCGGCACAGATCCAATCGCCGCCCTTCACTTGACTTCGGCTATCGAAGAGAAGCCCGCCAATGAGGAACGGTGCGTGAGCCGCTACTTCTGCTCCGCTTTAGAAGACATGCCCTGGTATACCGAAAAAGCCTTCTGGACCGGATATCTGGACACCCTGGTCGCCAGCCGCTTCAACCGCTTCACTCTTGCAATCGGGCTCGAATATGACTTTCCTCGCGGCGTCACCGACGACTATTTTCACTTCGTCTATCCATATCTAGTCGACGTACCGGCTTATCCGCGGGTGCGCGCAATGCAGCTTGCCGCTCCTGACGGCACAAGGCTGAACTCGCCGGTGCCGCTCGGCAAGCAGGAGCAACAGCGCAACTTCGACATGCTGCGTTTCATCGCGGCGGAAACCGGCGCGCGGGGTTTGCAGTTTCAACTAGGCATCTGGACGCACGCCTATCAATGGACGGATAGTCCGCACGCCTACCACACAATTGAGGGACTGACGCCGGAAACCCATGCGCCCTACTGTCGTGACGCGCTCGCCATCATTCTGAAAGCTTGCCCTGAAATTCAGGGACTCACCCTGCGGGTGCACGGAGAAAGCGGAATCCCGGAAGGAAGCTACCCGTTCTGGCAGACGCTCTTTGAAGCGGTTTCAAATGCCGGCCGTTCCATCGAGATCGACATGCACGCCAAAGGTGTCGATCAAAAGATTATCGACATCGCCACGTCCACCGGCATGCCCGTGAAACTCGGCGCAAAATTTTCCGCCGAGCACCAGAGCCTCGGATATCAGCAAGCCGACATTCGAGCACTGGAGATTCCCCGTCCCGACCAGCCAAATGCTGAATCCACGCCCTTCAAACTCAGCAGCGGATCGCGCAGCTTCACCCGCTACGGCTATGCCGACTTCCTCCGCGCGGGGACCTCTTACCAATTATGGTTTCGCCTCTGGCCTGGAACACAGCGGCATCTGCTCTCCGTCGATCCGGAGATGATCGCCGACTATGCGCGCTCCGCGAGTTTCTGCGGCGCCGCCGGTATCGACCTCATGGAGCCGCTGACCTTCAAAGGACGCGAAGGCTCCGGAACACCCGGAGGCCGATGCGCCTATGCCGATGCATCGTTAACACCGGAGCACGACTGGCAAAAGTATGAGCTCTACTATCGCGTATGGGGGCGCAAGCTCTACGATCCTGATGCCTATCCCGAAACCTGGCGTCGACACCTCCGTTCTGAATTCGGCTCCGGCGCGGAGGCAACCGAAAATTCCCTGGCACACGCAAGCCGCATCCTTCCTCTGCTGACATCCGCACATCTGCCTTCCGCGAGCAACCACGACCTGTGGTATGAAATGCCAACAAATATGCCCATCGTCCTCGGCAGCGAGCCCTCGCCCTACGGTGATACGCCCTCACCCAAGCGCTTCGGCACCGTAAGTCCGCTGGACCCGCAGCTCTTTTCAACGGTCCAGGAGTACGCCGAGGCCCTGCTCGCGGGCAAGCCAAACCCAAAATACTCCCCCATTCAGGTAGCGCAGTGGGTAGAGGAGTGCGTAGCAGCATCCCAGCTGGCGCTCGATCAGGCCAGGCGCTCGGTGCAATCACGAACCGCAAGTGCCTTCCGCAGGATCGAAGAAGATGTGCTCATCCAGATCGGACTCGGAACCTTCTTCGCGCACAAACTGCGCAGCGCCGCGTTGTACGAAACCTTGGAGGGCTCTGCCGACCCGAACGCCGGCAAGCAGGCGATTGCGCATTATCAGCAGGCCAGAGACGCATGGGCCGCAATGGCCGACCGTGCACGCAATGTGTACCGCGCCGACGTGTCCTACGGAAGCATACCGAAGCGCAGAGGCCACTGGAGTGACAGACTGCCCGGAATCGACACCGACATGGCCGCGATGAAGACCAGGGTGCAAGCAAGTCTCACTGAGCCTTCCCATCGCAGGATCGTCGCGACGCCGGAGCCATCCGCGCTACTGCACGAAAATCGACCCAAATGTTCGCATACAGCGCCCGGCACTTTCAGCCCGGGCCAGGCCCTCACACTCTCACTCACCGTCGCCGACCTCAGCGGACAAGCCCTGAGCGGAGTGCGACTGCTCTACCGCCACGTGAACCAGGCAGAACGCTGGAGAAGTGTCGATGCGAGGGCCCAGAGCGGCGCGTACAGTGCCGCCATTCCTGCCGAATACACAGCCTCCGAATATCCGCTTGAGTACTACTTCGAACTAGAGAACAACGCAGGAAATGCCTGGATGTATCCGGGGTTCAACAAAACCCTCTCCAATCAGCCATACTTCGCTGTGGCAAAGCGAAGCAGCTAAGCCGATCTGTAGGTCAACATCCAGCGTGCCGGATGGCCTGCTTGAGCATTCCGGAAATCGATTCGGTTCGAATCTCAATCAATCCTCTTCGCCCCGCCATTTCACATTCTGGGTTCGCCCCAAGTTCTAAAACTTTACCGCAACGGGATGCTTCAACGAACATGGTTGTGACTTTGCGATCTCATCTGGCCGTGGTGTCTAGTCTGCCGTCGCCTCGTCCCGAACAATCCTGCTCTTTCACACCAATCAAAGCCGATTCCGCGGAGATAACAACATCATGAGCATCACCAGAAGAAAAGCTCTCTCCCTCATTTCCGGAGTGCCTGCACTCCTCGCCTGGCGCAACCTGCGAGCTGCAGAATCTTTCCTCATCTCCGCCGCGCGATTCGATCAGGCCCCCGCAGCAATCCCGGCGTCCTCGAAAGATCCTGATCTGGCCATCGCGCCGGGCCCGTTCAAAGGCACACGCGAGTCGCTTCGCGAATGGCAGGTTCCCGAGTGGTATCGCGACGCCAAGTTCGGCATCTGGGCGCATTGGGGACCGCAATCGGCCGTCGGATACGGCGATTGGTACGCCCGCAACATGTACATCCAGGGCAATAAGCAATACGAGTATCACGTGAAGACCTACGGCCACCCCACCAGGGTCGGATTCAAAGATCTGATCCCCACATGGACGGCCGACAAGTTCGATCCCGACCATCTGCTCGGCGTGTACAAGAAAGCCGGAGCAAAGTACTTCTGCAGTATGGCCGTGCATCATGACAATTTCGATCTCTGGGATTCGAAATACCAGAAACGATGGAACGCCGTCGCCACGGGGCCTAAGAGAGACATCGTCGGTGCATTCAAAAAGGCTGCCGACAATCACGGTCTCCGCTTCGCCGTCAGCGAGCACCTCGCGCCCAGCTACCACTGGTTCTCTACATCGCACATGAGCGACAAAACCGGCCCGCTGACCGGAGTGCCATACGATGGCGCCAACCCCGACTACGCCGATCTTTATCATGAGCTGCCGAAATACTATCCATACGGCTACGGGCTTCTCAACGATCGCCAGGCGCCGCAATGGTGGAAGCAGCACTACTTCAATAGGATCAAAGATCTCGTCGACAAATATCAGCCTGACCTGCTCTACACCGATGGCGATATATTTTTCGAGGAGTACGGCCTCGCGCTTGTAGCGAACCTCTACAACGTGGACTCCAACCGCCATGGTGGTCGCTGCGAAGCCGTGTACACCAGCAAACTGCCGAGCGACTGCGCGGTCGGAACATGCGTTCAGGATTGGGAACGTGGCGTGGCAGCGGGCATCTCGGCCAACCCCTGGCAGACCGACACCTGCATCGGCGAGTGGCACTACAACCGCGAAGCCCAATACAAGTCGCCCAAGTACGTCATCGATCTGCTGGTAGACATCGTCAGCCGCAACGGCAACCTGATGTTGAACATCCCGCTCCCGAACAGCGGCGAGCCCGATTACGAGGAGCGGGTCATTCTCGACGAAATCACGAAATGGATGGCGATCAACAGCGAGGGTATTTACGGGACCCGGCCATGGAAGATTTTCGGAGACGGCCCCGTTGCCTCCGCGCCCGCATCCGAAAGAGGTACACGGTTCAATGAGGCAGGCCGCAAAGAGCTGACTGCCGACGAAGTGCGGTTCACGACAAAAGGTGGCACACTCTACGCATTCATCATGGGATGGCCGGAGAAGCTGGCCCTGATTAAGCCGCTGGCGACCTCAAGCCCATTGTCGCCGCCAAAAATCAGAAATGTGGAGCTGCTGGGTTACAAAGACAAGGTGACCTGGATCCAGGACGAACAAGGCCTCACAGTCGTCATGCCTGAACAGAAGTCCTCCGATTACGCGATTACCTTGAAGATCGTTTGATCTCGCAGCCCTCGAGCACTGTAGACGAAACAGCGGAGTGCGATTCAATGTCCGCTCTGCCGTTCGCATGTTTCATACAGCCGTTTCAACTCGCGTCACACGCTATTCCGGCAACGCAAATTGACCGTCAACATGGAATTGGCCCGTCGCACCTGGCGCGCCTGTGTCAGGCTGGCCTCCCCCGATGCTGACCGTGTAATCCCCTTGAGCAATGATCGGATTCCCATCTTCCGTCACCATACCCAGGTCACGAGGCTTCAATTCGAAATGCACCTTCTGGCTTGCGCCCGGATCGAGGTGGATGCGCTCAAAACCACGCAGAGCCTTCAGGGGTGCCCCTTTCACGGCCGGGAATTTGAGATAGAGTTGGACAACCTCATCGCCCGCCACCGCCCCGGTATTGCTCACGGTCACATCGGCGCCCAGGGGCTGTCCCGCAGCAACAGTCTGTGCCGATACGCTCAGGTCGCTGTACTTGAACTTCGTGTAGCTCAACCCATATCCAAACGGATACAGCGGCTTGCCACTGAAGTAGCGATACGTCCGATTCGCCATCGCATAATCTTCAAAGTTGGGCAACTGCTCCACGCCGGTGTAGAACGTAACCGGCAATCTGCCCGCCGGATTATTTTTCCCACTCAGAGTTTCAGCCACAGCCGCTCCACCCTCTTCGCCGGGATACCACGCCTCAAGAACAGCATTAGCGTGCTCATTGATCCAGTTAACCGCTAGAGCACTGCCATTCATCAAAACCACCGCAAACGGTTTGCCGGTGGCAGCCACAGCTTCCACGAGGTCTTCTTCGGGCTGAGGAAGATCGATGCTGGTGCGATCTCCGCCCAGGAACCCAGGTTCGCTGACCGGCATTTCTTCGCCCTCAAGCTGGCTTGTGATTCCCACCACCGCAATCACCACATCCGCATTTTTCGCCGCAGCCACAGCTTCCGGCGAAGGCGCGTTATTCGCCTTGGCCCAGATCAGTTCCGCATGCGGTTTGCTGTTCCTCAGTCCGTATGAGACTTCGATCGCAACCTTGCGCCCTTTTTCCAGGTGGACGCGCCCCACGCTCGATGAGGGTCCTCGCGTACCACCCCCGAATGCCATCGCCACCTGCTTACCATCCACTGCCAGCCTGCCGAATCCCTCACAACGAATTCCCAGAAGAAAATCGCCCGATTCCGTCGGTGTCAGGAACCCCGTCCACTGCACGCCGAAGGTTTTCTTCCCGGCCATCTCTGCCGGCACATTACTTTCCGTCAGCTTCACGTTGGTCTCTGTCCGGCTGACAATCGGCTTCGTCTCGGCTGCAGGAGCCCCCGGCCCCCGCCGCATTCCTTCGTTATAGTCGGCCTTCAGGCCGGGCTTCCCGTCAGCCGTAGTCAGAACGGCATCCGGCACCGGCGTTCCTTCTGTGCGCAGAAACTGCGTTCCCGCAACAAACGTAATGCTCGCGTTAGGAAACTCAGTGTGAAGCCCGTCGAGTATCGACACAATATGCGTCGGCTGCCCTGCATAGTTTCCGATCAGCGGCCTGGTCTGATCAGCAAGTGGCCCGACCACCGCAATCTTCCGAACCGTCGGTTTCAGCGGAAGCAATCCGTCATTCTTCAGCAGCACCATCGACTCGTTTGCCAGCTTCCGCGCCTCTGCCCGATGCTCTGCGCTATCAAGTTCCTTCTCGTCGATCTTTGTGTAGCGAACCATATCGGGAGGATCAAACATCCCCAGTTTGATCCGCGCCGTGAACAGGCGAATCAGCGCAGTGTCCAGAACGTTTTCCGGCAGATATCCCTGCTGAACGGCATCGATATACGCCTTATCGACCGGCTCGCCATAGCGCGAAGTGAAAGTGACACACTCGTTATCCATGCCGCGAAGCACTGAAATCGCTGCTCCCTGCGCTTGCGTCGGACGATAACGATGATTCGCGGCCACGTCTCTCACTGCATCACAGTCTGAGACCACGTACCCCTGAAAACCCCATTTCCCGCGCAACTGATCCTGCAGCAAATATTGGTTAGCGCACGCCGGCTCGCCGTTGATTGCGTTATACGCGCACATCACTGACCCCGCCTTGCCTTCCACCACCGCAGCGCGAAATGCCGGCTCGTACGTGTCCACTTCGTCGTGCTTGCTCACATCCACATCCGCAAAGTGGCGCGTCGGCTCCGGTCCGCTGTGCACGGCATAGTGTTTCGGCGTCGCAATCCCGAGATAGTATTTAGGATCGTCGCCCTGCAAACCAGTTACGTAGGCAACTCCCATCCGGCCTGTCAGAAACGGATCCTCGCCGTACGTCTCCTGTCCACGCCCCCAGCGTGGATCGCGAAAGATGTTCAGATTGGGCGACCAGAAATCCAGCCCTCCCATAATGCCCGTGTGCCCTTCGCGCGCGTTTTGCACGTGCTTGATGCGTCCCTCAATCCCAATCTGTCCCGCCATAGTGTGAATCCCCGGCGAGTCAAATGTGGCCGCCAGCCCGATCGGCTCCGGATACTCGGTCACGCCTTCATTGATCACTCCATGCAGAGCTTCGCTCCACCATTGGTACGCCGGTATCTTGAGCCGGGGCACCGCCGCGGAATTGTTCTGCATCTCCGAAGCCTTCTCCGCCAGCGTCATACTGCGGACCAGGTCTGTTGCCCGCTGCTCTGGTGACAGCTGCGGATTCATGTAGGGCAGATTCGCGGACTCCTGGGCAACTGCATTTTGCAGGCCCGAGCCACACAGGATTGCTCCCGTACAAACAACGATGCACTCAACAATTCGCCTCACGCGGCTTTTCATAGTGGTCGCTCCCCAAACACTCGACTATACAAGACGCGTTCCGGCGACGTACATCTCAAATACATCGGTTTACTGGCGGGTATACTTCAAATTCAATCTGCCGCAATATATCGACGATTTCGACCAATCCGAGTCAAGAAATCAATCAGGTCGGCGCCGCATCCGTTTACGATGCGCAACCCCCGCAGGTCATCGCGGCGTGCCTTGATCTACGCCTTCACTTCACAGCAACTACTTGCCGGGCGTCTCCTGCTTCAGAGCTGAGGATTGGTCCACCCGCTCTACAAAGCTCCTAAGAGCCTCGGGGCTTGCGATCTCGCCTTTCAATACAGACGCGATAATATCGTGCTCCACGCGTTCCGGCACCGGCCCCTTGATGTCGACTCCGGTGTTCTGATGCGGAAAGTGAACCAGAAACACCGGCCGCATGTCGGGCTCCTCTCGACCTGCCGTAACACTCTCCTCTTCTGGCGTCCATCCTGGTGTGCCCTTCCATATAGGAACCCTCCACGAGTGATCCGACGACGCAATCAACGTAGTCTCGTCTGCCCACGGTGTCTCATGGATGTCCTTCATCAGCACACCAAGCGTGTCGTCCGCGAGCACCAGGTTGTCCAGATAGTTCCCACATTCACAAAGTTGATGTGTGCGCGAATTGAAGAAACCCGGCGGATGCGGCACAGGCAAATGCAAAAACACAAAATCGATCCCGGGATTCCTGATCATCTTCTCGGACTGCGTCATCAGGCTGCGGTAGTCCACTATGTTCTGCCGAAGCGTTACATCACCCGCTCCTTGTGGCCGCATCGACTTTTGCGAAATCATCGCGACCGGTATCAGCAGGGCATTCTGAACAACGGATTTACTCGCAGAAGCGCCAAGCCCTTCCACCGGCATCTCCTGCTGTATCCCCTGCTCCCAGTAGCAAGAGCTCAGAATCGACGCGAAGAGCCGGCAATAGGGATTGAACCAGCCCACAACTCCCGAACTGAGTCCGCTATCCCGGGCCACGCCAAACACCGTTTTGTTTGCGTCGAATCGGATCCAGTCCAGCCCGGTTCCCTCCTTGTACCAGAGCCCTCCATTCAGCGAACTGCGTATCCGATAAACCGGTCGACCGGCAAGCAACGAAGGAATGATCCGATCCGTCGATGTGCCCATGGGAGTGATGTTCCCAAAAGAGACACTCTCCGAGCCAAGCCCCTGAAACCTCTGAAGTGGCCTCTCCTTTTGCGGGTGATCGAAGACAAGATCGTAAGATAACTCGTCGAACAGAACCCAGATCACCCGCCTCTTCATTGCGTGGTTCACCTGAGCCGAGGAGTGATCAAACGCTCCTACAGGTCGCACTCCGAAAGCAATGTACAGCAATTGCGGAAACATCCAGATCGCATTGAACGCCGTTGCCGCGATAAGAACCCTTACCGCCTTTACGATCGAGCCAAAGCTCTCAACCGTCACAAACGCCAGCAGCAGAAAAAAAACAGGAACAATAATTAGCAGAGCTTCACGACGTAGATACCAGGTCACAACAAAGTTGTACCAATAAGGGATCTTGATCGCGCCAACCGTCAGATCCTCCTTTTGCGTGTCGATCCCAATGGCCAACAACGAAAATACGCAATCCACAAACAGCCACACTCCGACTCCGGAGAAAATTGCATCAGCAATCTTCTTCGGTAGCGCGGGAAGCCGCGATAACCCAAACAACATGACCGTTCCAAGCGCCGCGAACACAATGATGTCCAGCAGGATTCCGCTCAGCTCATTCTTGAATTGAAGACGATGGTGATAAAGCGTGATGTTGCCCGCAAAAATCAGAGGGAAATAGAATGGTCCGAACAGCAGCAGAGAAACTCCAAACGACTCCAGCAGCCAGGCCCTCTTCATCCAATCTTCTCCGCAAGCATCAGGGTTCGGCCATTCGGAAGCCGCTGACGCGAACGTATCGAAAACCTCGTCTCCATGGCCTCAGCAAAGAAAGACTCATCGAGGTGGCGGTAGAGTTCTTCACGTCCCCGGCAGAGCCCTATAAACTGCGAATCATCTTTGGGCACCCACTCCAACACTGCCCATCTCTTCGTTATGCCCCACAACTGTTCGACGATCTCCTGCAGAGGGATCCGATCCGATATCAGAAGGTGGTGCAACACCCCCAGCATAAGCACGCAATCAAACCGGCACGCCGCGCGCGAAAGCAGACTCGAGCACTCACCATTGCGCCACCCCACCGATGGAGTCGGGCGGGCAAAGTCCGCGACCAGTGGAAGAATCGGCAGCTTCTCATCGTAAGCCCTCTTCCAGTTCAGATCTGAAGCGCGCACATCCGGATCCCAGGCCACAACATCCGATCCGCATTTCGCGGCCACTCTGGAATAAACGCCCGTATTTGCGCCTACGTCGAGCACCTTCTCCGGCTTGATCTCTTCAAGACAACGGCGCACAAATTCTTGCTTCGCACTGTGGTCCTCAGACCCGTAGTGGTCAGCCGTTTCAACATATCTGCTCCATCGTGAAGATTGCTCCGGAAGCTCCAACGACTGCAAAGCCTTGCGGCTCGATCTGAGCGTACGCTGCAGGGTCGCCGCTGAAATCTCTTCAGAAAACTCACGCTTGTGTCGAAGGGGATCAGCTTTTTCGTTTCCGGCTTTCTTCTCCAGCAGCATCGGCACAGCAACAAGCGACCGCAGCGGATAGGTCCAGCGTTGACGAAAGGTCAGCCAAGGAGCAAGGTCAGAAGGTTCATAGCCATCTCTGCGCTGTTGCACCGCTGCGAGAGGCCAGCCCAGGTAGACATACGCCGCAATCGGCAACAGAAAAGTTCGCACAAACTGCGCGTATGCAATCCAGATCGGGCTCTTCTTGTCTTGTGTCTCGAATGACAATACATCGACAAAGATCGGAGAAGGACCTGAGAACAAGACGTTCAGCGGCGTCGCGTCCTTCAGGATTAGGCCGCTCTCCAAAGATTCGCTGCATAAGTCGAGCGTCAGCTCTCCGGCGGTTTTCCACTGCCCCGGTGTCCACTCCCATGGATAGGTGGGGAAGAAAATACGCTCGTGCTCAAGCCACGTATCACGCTTGGATTCCAGAATTGTGGTGGGTATCAGACGCCGTTCCGCAATCCATTTCTGGGCCAGCGGAGACTTGATCCAGCCGATAACCTGATCGGCATGTTCAGAGAAGATTTCGCGTAGGATCCGTTCGCCGTCTTGATGTAACCTGCCCTGCGGGTCTCGGAACGTGCTGTTCAGAATCGAAGCCGCCCCTTCAACGTTCAACTGGTTTAGTCGCCTCTCTTTGCTTTCTGCTGAAAAAACTTAGCATCTCCCGTATCCGCTTCCTGATAAGAAACGTCGCGCCGACTATCGTGGACCCGATGATCTGGAGCGCCAGAAGCCCCGATCCGGGATCGACGTACGCGTATGCAGGTTGTGCAATGAGATTGATGACTGCAAAAATCCAAATAGCAATGGCCGCACCGTACAGGGCTCTCGAAAAGGATGAGGTCATTGGGGTTCCTCTCGCCTTGGGGGAAATTGGCTGATTCTCAAGCGTACCTCACTGCCTGCCGAAGGTCACTATCCCGAACTCACCAAAAGTAACTTAAGGAATGCAGTTTGGGTCGGCGTCCTGTACGTTTTGAAGCCGAACCGATGCATGATTATTGCTCGGATCCACTCTGATCGCAAGAACTTGCGGATCAGACCCAAATCAAGTCACACCGGGCGATAAGTGCCCATTGCAGGCATGTAACTTGAGCTCATGAACGGCCGTCGAAAGTGTCCCTCCACAGAACGCCACGACCGGTACCTCCGTGAATTTCCCCTTGAACCTCCAGTCAAGCCCTCGCCGCAAAATCCTCTCCTAAACCCCTCATTCCACTCCGAAGATTCCATCCGCCGTTTTGCAGCCTATTTCCCCTCAACAGCGCAAAATAAATTCGTACTCCAGCCACCATCTCAATGACTCCAATTAGCCGCTAACTGGCTAACTCGCCATGGCGCGAAGCGCCGCTAACCGGGGTCCCTAGCAACCTGTCTTTGGTTGCTGGGGTGGACTAACTCGCTAAAGGAGTCAACCACGGCACCCTGACCCCTGATCCCCGATCCCTGCTGTCTGACCACTGACCACTGACCCCTGTTCCCTGACCACTGACCACTGTTCCTCAAGGAGAAACCATGTTCGCCGAATGCCGTCACGTCCTGCCCTCCGGACAAAAATGCAAATCGCCCATCGTCCAGCACAGCATCTTCTGTTACTTCCATCGCAACGTCCGCGAGCGCGCCGAGTTGCCCCCGCCCCGCCAGGGCACGCCCTTCCTTCTGCCCTTCATCGAAGACTCCCGCGGCGTTCTCCTCGCCGTCAATGAAGTCTTTCGCGCCATGGGCCAGGGCCGCATCAAGCGCAACGAAGCCTCCACCTACCTCAGCGGCATCCAGCTCGCCGCCAAAGTTATCGCCCGCACCGAAGACCGCGTCTGGGAACCGGTCCGCGCCCTTGAATACGACCGCGACGGCACTGAACAAGCGCCGGCAAAAACCGCCTGCGAGCCTCTCCACGATTGCCTCAACTGCGACCGCCAGGACATCTGCGAAGCCTGTGAGGCCGCCAAGGAACTCAAACCGGTCGTCTACAAGAACCTGGTCGCCAGAGCCCGCTGTATGACCGACGGACAGGCCCTCTACTCATGGGAAGTCCGACAAAAGGCCAGCGACGAACGCATGCGCCGCCTCCGCTCCCTCGCCGTGGTCGACAACTACGAGGAGCCCATCTACAAGCCCCACTTCCCGCCCCAGCCGCCCCAACCCCAGTCGGAATCCGCAAACGAGACGCGCAGCGACCAAACCCCTTCAGCCCTCTGAACACGCTGCACTGTTTTTGAAAGGGCACGGATTTATCCGTGCCGCCAAGTCGCTCGAAATGAAAGCGGCTTTAGCCGCTCGGGGACGCTGTCCTGGTCCAGATCTGGTACTCACGCGCACTCTTCAGCCGCCGGACACCCAAATACCCGCCCAGTTAACCCCTTGAATATCTATTACGCACAAAAACGTAGCGTGCGGTTCCCACCCAACAATCCCCACCAACGAACCCGTGAATCGAAACCCCAGCATCCAACAAGAACCGCACACCCACACCAACGCGAACCGCACACCAACACCAACTGTCATCCCGAGCGCAGCCGAGGGATCCGCAGTTGCTCCTGTCCCGTCCTTCAGTCCATTAACCAGATGTATCTACCCCTAACCCGCTATGGAATGAAGAATATGTCAAAAACACATACCCACATCTCCGGGCAACCCCGAGTCGGAGAAAGCAGAGCCCTTCAGCCCTCTGAATACGCCTGCCCGGTTTTGAAAGGGCACGGATTCATCCGTGCCGCCAAGCCGTTAAAAATGAGCGCGCCTTTAGCCGCTGAGGGATGGTCCTGTGTTTTCGGCCCTCGAATCGAGAACCGGCGGGAGCAGAGGCAAGCCTCTGAAAACAATCCCTACACAAGCTCTGCTTCAAGCTCCCAGTTAAGCCCCATAGAATCTATTACGCACAAGAAACGTACTTGAAAATAATCCCCAAACAACGGGTACGCTCCCCACTTCCCTCTCACGCTGCCCAGTTCCGGGAACTAAACTACCCTCTTCCGCGTACAATTCCGCGTGAGGGTCAACATGACTCAACGCTTGCTCTCTGCAGTCCTGTTCGCGTCGGCTCTCGTGCTCGCCGCAACTCCGGCCCGCGCCGAGAAAGATGCCGTGCAGTTCGGCAGCAACATCGTCGTCGGCGAAGGCCAGACCGTTCACGACGCGGTCTGCTTCTTCTGCAGCGTGAATGCCAAGGGCGACATCGATCACGATGTTGTTGTCTTCTTCGGAAACGTGCACATCGCGCACCAGTCGAAGCACGACGTCGTTGTCTTCTTCGGCAGCATCCGCGCGGACGACGATGCCGCCATCGGCCACGATATGGTGAACTTCTTCGGCTCCGCGCATCTGGGCGAGAACGTCTCGGTGGGCGGCGATGCCGTCGCCATGTTTGGCGGATTCCACGCAGCCGACACCGTAAACATCGCCGGCAGCCGCGTCGCTCAGCCTGTTTGGGTCTTCTGGACGCCCCTCATCATCCTGGGTCTCATCATCACGCTCATCGTCCACGAAGTCCGTTCATACCGGCGCCGCCAGTACATCGCTGCCTACGGATACGCGCCCATGCATCCACAGCCTCCCGCGCCGCCCGCACCTCCGGTTCCACCCCCTGCGGGCACACAGGGCACAGTCTAGGGACAATGACCGGGATGAGCCGGCCCCTCGTCTAAACTCCTTTTAGTGAACACCAGCCGCGTTCCGGCAGATCGGCCCTTGCGCATCGTCATCGCTGGCGGCAGCGGCCAGGTCGGCCGCGTCCTCGCGCGCTACTTCCAGGACCGCGGTCACGAAGTCATCGTACTCACCCGCGGCCCGCACACCGCCCAGTGGCAAACCGTCCACTGGGATGCGCAGACGCCCGGTCTCTGGACCCAATACCTCGATGGCACAGACGTCTGCATCAACCTCGCCGGACGCAGCGTCAACTGCCGCTACACGCCTGACAACCGCGTGGAGATCTACAACTCCCGCATCATCGCAACGCGCCTCCTCGGCGAAGTCATCGGCTCCCTCGCGCATCCGCCGCGCGTCTGGCTCAACGCATCCACCGCCACCATCTACCGGCACGCCCTCGATCGCCCTATGGACGAACCCACAGGCGAACTTGGTGGTGCTGAACCCGACGCTCCCGACACCTGGAAATTCTCCATCCGCGTCGCCAAAGACTGGGAGACCGCCTTCTTCAATGCCCAGACTCCCCACACCCGCAAAATCGCCATGCGCTCCGCCATCACCTTCAGCCCCGTCCCCGGTAATGCCTTCGCCATACTGTCCAACCTGGTGCGCGTCGGCCTCGGGGGAAAGCAGGGCAATGGCCGCCAGTGGGTCTCATGGATTCACGAAGAAGACTTCGCCCGAGCCGTAGAATTCCTCATCGCCCACGAAGAGCTCGACGGCGCCATCAACATTGCCTCGCCCAACCCCGAGCACAACCGCGACTTCATGGCCATCCTCCGCGAAGCCTGGAACATGCCCAACGGCGTCCCTGCACCCGCCCCCATCCTTGAACTCGCCGCCTTCTTCATGCGCACCGAAACCGAACTCGTCCTCAAGAGCCGCCGCGTCATTCCCACTCGCCTCCTCGAAGCCGGCTTCCAATTCGAATATCCCAACTGGCCCCACGCCGCCGAAGACCTCGTGCAGAGATGGAAGATGCGCACATAAAAAGCAAACCAGCCGCAGCTCTCAGTGCTATTTAGGCGTAATGTTCGTGACCGGCAAGTCCCAGTGCGCAGCCAGGATCTCGAACCGCCGCTGCTCTTCGCGCTTGTACCTGTCCTGATCCGGCCAGAGTTGCTTGATGAGCGCCTCCTCCTCCGGATTAGCAGTAGCCGCCAGCGCCGAATTCTTGAACGTGATCGTCACGCGGTAATCCCAGCGCCCGTCTTCCGTTGTGTGGTACGCGGGCGACTCAACCTTGATCGCGAGCATGCGCCCGGTCGAATGGATCTTCTTCAGCAGTGGATAGTGATTCTTGAGAAACAGATCGAGAAATTCCTGCTGATGCCCCCACTGCACCTTGTAGTAGTACTCGATCGTGTATGGCTGATCGGCGCCGCCCTGTGGCGGCGCACCCTGTGCAAACAGATGTGAAGAAGAAGTGAACGCGAACGCGAAGAAGAGAATAACCGCAAGAACCCTGCGCATGGAAGCCTCCTTGGAGTAGATGGCAGATGGTTGACTGCCATTCTAGCGTGAAGACTTCCGTGCACATTTGCTCGGGACTTTTGTATAAATATGCGCCGCAAACCCGGGCCCGTCTAATGTATCGCGGCGTGTATAAAAACCATTTCATCAACGGCCCTGAACCGGGCCTCGTGCTATGCCTTACAGCCCTGCAATGTTCTGCAGCGCAACCTTGCTGGGAATCTCAAGAATGGAACCGTGGAACGCCACCAATCTCCGGCTCTTGAACGTTGACAGCGTGCGCGTAACGGTCTCGCGCGAGGCGCCGATAAACTCGCCAATCTCCTCGTGCGTCAGAGAGAAGCGGAACCGCATTCCGCCGTCGGTCTTCTGGCCGTCTTCGCTCCAGTCCAGCAGAAGGCGCGCAAGCTTCTCAGGAGCCGAACCAGCCAGCGCCACCGTGCGAAGCTGCTCGCAGGCCACTTTGTATTGCAGGCTCAGCTCCTGCGTCACAACCTGGTAGACCTCGGGATGACGTGCCATGAAGCCCAGGAACTGATCGCGCTCGATCACCGCAATTCGCGTGGGATATAGAACCTCAGCCGTCATCTCACTGGGCAGTCCCGACAGCACAGACGAAAGACCAAGAACCTCGCCGGCCTTCGCGATGCTGAGAATCAGGCGCTTACCCTCGCTCGAATTGATCGACAGCTTGACTTCACCAGAGACGACGATGAAGATGCCCGAAGGAGTTGCTTTCTCTGAGAAGAGAAGGACGCCCGGTTGATACAGCGTCGGGAATTCCATCGACTCGAGGTCGCGAAGAGCCGAGGGAGAAAGCTTCTTGAAGAACTCGCCTGGCCGCTGAACTTTGGAACCGGTGATTGTTTCGCGCATCGTTTGCATCATCATTCTCCTTCTTCGACCGTCGCTTGATTGGCTATAACTTCTTCGACCAGAAACTGTGTCCACGGCGTGCTCGCAACGAGCTCAGCATGTGTTTGAGCGTAGATGTCTCTCAACACCTGCTTGCCGCTCGCATCCGCATAAGTGACGTTGTGCAGATCGATGACGAGCTTCTTCGATTGCAGGGTCGAAGCCGTTTCCGCCCAGACCCGATTGAGCTCATTCGCCCACGGACCTGCTACTCGCCCTTCCAATCTCATCTCGACTGCTTCCGCCGCATCTTGAATTGTGATTCGCAACGTATTCAGGCCCTCATCAGCCTTGCCCTCTATAAGGCATGCAGGTTGCCAAACTCCTGTGACGAGCTGACGTCACTTCGTTTGTGCCTGATTTTGAAGAGGTTATTTTTTCTCAGACGTGCGATGAATCACTCGTGACGACGCCCAAAGCGACGAAGTGACGACGACGACATTTCGTCACCAGACGAGATCTCGTCACAACCGGCTGTCGTCACTGACTGATTTGGGTTGGAGAGAACTGCGGACGAAAGTCTATGAGGGACAAGCGATTTCGACCATCAGATAGCGATCACGAACGATCAGATATAATCGCCGCGTTCGATGCCGAGCTTCTTCAGCTTTGAGTTCAGCGTTGTCCGTTTCAGCCCAAGACGCGCCGCCGCACCATCCGGGCCGCCGACCTGCCCCTTTGTCTCGTGAAGCACGCGAAGAATATGTTCGCGCTCCGCGGCCTGCAGCGTCGGATTCATCCGCTCCAGCTCTTCCTCTTCCTCTGCCACCTTGGTCTCAAGCTCTGCGAGTGGAACATACAGCTCTGACCCACGCGTCAGGATGACTGCACGTTCCAGGAAGTTCTCCAGCTCCCGAATGTTCCCGGGCCACGGCCAGCGGCACAGCGCCTGCATCGTCTCGTTGGGAATCGACGTGATGTTCTTGCCCATTCTCCGGCTGTGGTTCGTCACGAAGTGACGGACCAGCACCGGTATGTCCCCCGTACGATCGCGCAAGGGCGGAGAAAAAATCGGAAACACCTTCAGCCTGTAATAGAGGTCACTGCGAAACTGCTTCTCCGCCACCATCTCCCCCAGATCGCGGTTCGTGGCGGCAATCAAACGAACATTCACCGGAATCGCCCGGCTTCCCCCCAGCCGCTCGATCTCCTTTTCCTGCAGCGCGCGCAGCAGCTTCGGCTGCAGATCGAGCGGAAGCTCACCAATCTCATCCAGAAACAGCGTACCCTCGTGCGCCAGTTCCACGCGCCCCATCTTGCGCGCGATCGCCCCTGTAAACGCGCCCTTCTCATGCCCGAATAGCTCGCTCTCCAGAAGTCCGGCAGGAATAGCCGCGCAATTCACCTTCACAAACGTCCGTTCGCTTCGCCCGCTCAGTCTGTGAATGGCCCGGGCCAGCAGTTCCTTGCCTGTTCCCGTCTCGCCCTGGATCAGCACCGTCGCAGTCGTTGGTGCGACTGTCTCAATCTGCTTCAGAACCTGCCGCAAGCCTCCGCTCTCGCCCACAATATCTTCGAAGCGGTTCTCGACGTTGATCTCCTCTTCGAGGTATTCCTTCTCCTGCCGCAGGCGGTCTCTCAGTTCCGCAATTTGCCGGAAGACCATCGCGTTGCTGACGGCCATGGCTACCTGGTCGGCTACCTGGACCAGCATCTCCACCTCGCGCTGCGTAAACGCGCCTTCATTGCGACTGGCCACAGCAAGCGCTCCAACCGAGACTTCGCGATGGATCAGCGGCACCCAGCAGCCCGACTTCATGCCAATCCCGGTAAGATGAGCGGCGCCGGCCGCAAGCTCTGAATCCTGAATGCGATCAAGAACGAGCGGTTCTCTCGTCTGAAACGCGCGACCAGCCGGGGTTCCGTCGAGCGGCACCCGCACATCGGCTACTTGAGGCTTACTGGCATCTACAGCTAAGAACTGCACCATCAAAGTGCCGGATTTCTCGTCGTACAGGCCCAACGTCGCAGCATCCATCGGAACCACCTCGGCCAGACTCGCCGAGATCGCGCTCAATAGCTTCCGCACATCCATGTTCGCCAGCAGCGCTTGGCTGAGCTGCAGCATCACGGCTTCTTCCGCCCGCTTCCGATCCGTGAAGTCCCGCGTCACCTTTGCATACCCGGTCACATCACCCGAAGCAGGATCGCGAACAGCCGTAATTACGATGTTGGCCCAGAAGCGCGTTCCATCCCTTCTCACGCGCCATCCCTCATGCTCTACGCGGCCACGCTGCGCCGCGAGCTTCAGCAGTTCGGCTGGCCGCCCCCTCTCGATATCCTCCTGTGTGAAAAACCGCGAGAAATGCTTGCCCAGGATTTCATCGGCCGTGTACTGCTTGATGCGTTCGGCACCCGGATTCCATGTCGTGATGTACCCTTCCGTATCCAGCAGGTAGATCGCGTAGTCACGTACCCCGTCCAGCAGCGAACGAAGCTGCAAATCCTTCTTACGCAGCAGGTCTTGCGCTTCGCGCTGCTCCGTCACATCTCGAATAATGCTCAGCACAGCCGTACCTGAAGGTGTTTGCAGCGGCTTGAGCATGATATCCACCGGAAACTCCGAACCGTCTTTGCGCAAACCAAACAGGTTCATCGCTGCACCCATCTGCCGGGCGCGCGGATGCGCATGATAGTTCTCTCGGTGAGAAGGATGCTGCCGCCGGAACCGTTCCGGTACTAGTTCCTCGATGGATTTGCCGGTCAGTTCGTCCTGCGTGTGACGGAACAATTCACTCGCACGCGGGTTTGCTGCACGGATGATGCCTGTAGCATCCGTGACAACGATAGCGTCGGGAGAAAAATCGAACAGATTCTCCAGCGCAAACTGAGCGAACTCGGCCCGCTTGGTCCCAGCCTTAGCCGCTGTGTCCTCTTCCGGGGAATCAGAAAGGCGCACGATGGCTCCAACCTATTGGTTGAAAGATAACCGCTCGGTTCCCGCAATGCAAACAAATTGAAGGGACATGATCCTGCTGCGCGGCGGGGGTCGCTCACACCTTCACGACGATAAATCTAAATCCATCACTGGCTGGAGAAATGCCATTACTGCTGCATGTCGCATTCTGACAGTTCAGGATCCCTCCCCAACTTCAGAGTGAGTCGCTGGCCCTCCTCTCGCCCTCAACAGACCACCTCCGGACGTTACAATCGCAGCAATCTCAATGGAGGAATGGAACCGGATGGATAAACGATGGCTTTTCATCGGTGCAGTAGTAGTCGGCGTTTTCCTGTTCGTCCTTCTTCTTGTGCCCTTCTTCGTGAATGCTGAAACCTTCAGGCCGACGATAGAAAACCAGCTCTCCAGCGCCCTCGGCCGCAACGTCACCTTCGGGAAGCTCTCCTTCTCCTTCATGCAGAGCAGCCTGATCGCCGACGACATCGTCATCTCCGAGGATCCTGCGTTCAGCAATGTGCCATTCGTTCAGGCAAAGAAGCTAGAGGTGGGGATCGAGATCATGCCCTTCCTTTTCCACCACCAGGTGCGGATTACAAAACTGACAATCGATTCCCCTTCCATTCAACTCATCGAGCATGCGAACGGCAGCTGGAATTACTCCAGTCTTGGGGGCAGTTCAGCGCAGGCATCCCCATCGCAGCCCACCTCTGCCCCCGACCTCCCCGTGGGCGAGTTGAAAATCGTCAATGGTGGTGCCCAGGTTTCTTCCATTCCAGCTACGGCAAGGCCGTTTGAGTACAGCGGCATAAACCTGACGCTCAAGCAGTTCTCATTCTTCAAGTCGTTTCCGTTCGAGCTGTCCGCCAAGTTGCCGGCCGGCGGCACGCTCAAGCTGACCGGCGATGCCGGACCGATCTCGCAAAAGAACACCTCGCTGACCCCATTTCGAGCCACCCTTCAACTACGCGACTTCAATCCCGTTGCCGCCGGCGTCATTGAACAGGACAAGGGCATCACGATGGATAACGACGTCGACGCCGAGATCAAATCAGATGGAGTCAGCGCAACCAGCACCGGGAAAATCAAAGCTTCCCGTTTGCAACTCGCCGCAAAGGGCTCGCCCGCCCAGCGGCCCATCGATATTGACTATTCTGTCTCACAGAATCTAGCCTCCCGCGAAGGCACGGTTTCCGACCTCGCCATTCACACTGGATCGGTCGCCGTCCACGTCGCTGGAACGTTCAAATTCACTCCCGAAGCGCTGATTCTCAACCTGCTTCTCTCTGCGCCGGCCCTGCCCCTAGAACAACTTGAGCAGCTGCTCCCCGTGGTTGGCATTCGTCTCCCCAGCGGCTCCTCGCTCCAGGGCGGAACCCTCACCGCAAGCATCGCCATGACTGGCCCTGCAACAGCCATCACCATGGCAGGCCCCATCGAGATCGATAACACCAGGCTGGCCGGCTTTGACCTCGGTTCAAAGATCCAGGGCCTCAACCCGCTGGGCAGCTCCGTTGGCGGAACCGAAATCCGCATCCTCAAGGCGAGCGTGAACTCCTCTCCGCAAAGTACGCGACTCACTGATATCTACGGAGACCTGCCGCAGATCGGCACCGCGAATGGCGACGGAACCGTCGCGCCCTCCGGTGAACTGGACTTTCATCTAACGGCAAAACTGAACAATTCCAATGCCGTAGGCGCCGTGGCAAATTCCGCCGTCAATGCCGTGGGAGGTCTTGTCGGCAGTTTCCTTCATCCCAACAAGAAGGCAGCGGCCCTATCAGATCGCGGCATCCCACTCACGATCACCGGCTCGGCCGAGAACCCATCAATCCGCGCCAACATCGGAGCGTTGCTGCGTTAGACTTCGCAAGTTCAGTGAATTACACAATGACCATCCAATCATCTCGCGTATATGGCGAGAGCACTGCCGCCACCACTTCCTCCCGAATTGCCTCAGCCATATAGAATTACGGTCGTGTAACATCTGTATCTCGCGCTAAGCCCTGCTGAACCGAAGGTTCATCGCCTCTAAGGAATCCTCACAGATGAATACAGTCGAACGTTTGAACGTGCTCGTTGCCTCGTTTCTCGTATCGTTTTGCGCAGTGGCGCCTGCGCAACAGCCTCGCCAGTACTCCGACGCCGATTACGCGAACGCCGAAAAGTTCATGGCGTACAACCTCAATCCCCTCGCCTACAAGGGTCAGGTAAACGCTCAATGGCTGGACGATGATCGGTTTTGGTATCGCGAGGTAGATGACACCGGCATCATCTATATCGCGGTTGATCCGACGAAGGGTTCACGCTCTCCCCTCTTCGATCACGAGAAACTTGCATCTGCTCTCAAAGCACCCTCAAAGGACGGTGCTGACCCAAAGCATCTACAGCTTTCATACATTTCGCTAACCAACAATGATCGGACCCTCACCTTTACTACTCACGGTGCTACATACCAATGCACGATCGGCAGCAGCTATTCCTGCAAACTGATCGCCGGTGAAGCACCCGGAAGGGACGAAACGCCGCATCCGCCCCTCACGCTCTCGCCTAACCGCAAGCTCGGAGCTTTCATCCGCGATTGGAATCTCTGGGTCCGCAACCTCGATAACGGCGCTGAAACGCAGCTAACCAAAGACGGCGTCGAAAACTTCGGCTATGCCACTGACAACGCCGGATGGAAGCAATCCGACTCCGCCATTCTTCTCTGGTCGGCCGATTCGAAAAAAATCGCCACCTTCCAGCAAGACCAGCGCAGGGACGGCGAGATGTACCTCGTCCCCGTCACCAACACCCATCCGAAACTGAAAGCCTGGAAGTACCCCCTCGTTGGCGATAAAGACGTAACCATGATCGAGCGCGTCATCATCGACGTCGACGCGCGTAAGGTCATCCGCCTCAAAATGTCACCTGACCAGCACCGCTCCACCCTCTGCGATGACATCGCCTGCGACGGCGACACCCTGGCCGATGTCTATTGGAGTGCAGACGACAAGCACCTCGCTTTCGTCTCCACCTCGCGCGATCACAAGCAAGAATGGGTTCGAGTGGCCGACGCTGACACCGGAGTGGTCCGCGAGGTAATGACCGAAAAGGTGCCGAAGTTCTATGAGAGCGGTAACGAGAAAATCAATTGGCACTACCTTCCCGATTCAAATGAGATCCTCTGGTTCAGCGAACGCGACAACTGGGGCAACCTCTATCTGTACGACCTCACCACCGGCAAGCTGAAAAACCAGGTCACGCACGGCCCCGGCAACGTCACCCAGGTCCTGCATGTCGACGACAAATCGCGCACCATCTACTTCGTAGGCGTGGGACGCGAGAAAGATCGCGATCCCTACTTCGAGCACTTCTACAGCGTCAAGTTCGACGGCTCCGATCTCAAGCTCCTCACCCCTGAAAATGCTGATCACCGCATCAAGGTCTCGCACGATGGGCGACTGTTTACAGATACCTACTCCACGCCCACGCAGCCACAGGTCACCGTGGTTCGCGATGACCAGGGCAAAACCGTGATGGAAGTCGCGAAGCAGGACATCTCGCGCCTCACCGCCGCAGGCTGGCAACCTCTCACGCCCATCACCGTCAAAGGCCGCGACGGCGCAACCGATCTGTACGGTTTCATGTTCAAGCCGACACACTTTGACGCGTCAAAGAAGTACCCCATCATCAACTACGTCTACCCCGGTCCGCAGATCGGCTCCTGCGGTGGCCGCGAATTTCGCGCTGCACACGGCGATATGCAATCGCTCGCCGAACTCGGATTCATCGTCGTCTGCATCGACGGCATGGGCACGCCGTTCCGGTCCAAATCATTCCACGAGGCTTACTACGCCGATCTCGGCGACAACACCATTCCCGACCAGATTGCCGGCATGAATGGCCTCGCCAAGCAATATCCCTTCATCGACCTCGATCGCGTCGGCATCTGGGGACATTCCGGCGGAGGCAACGCGACCGGCGCGGCCCTGCTGCACTATCCCGACTTCTTCAAAGTCGGAATTGCCGAGAGCGGCAACCACGACCAGCGCGACTACGAAGACGACTGGGCCGAAAAGTGGGCAGGCATCGAAGTGAAAAATCCCGACGGCACCACCAACTACGATTCGCAGGCCAATCAGAACTTCGCGAAAAATCTCAAGGGCCACCTGCTGCTCGCGCACGGCACCATGGACGATAATGTTCCGCCCAACAACACCCTCCTTCTCGTTGACGCGCTCATCAAGGCCAACAAGGACTTCGACCTCCTCATGATTCCCAATGCTGCCCACGGTTACGGCGCCGCTTCGCAGTACATGATGCGCCGCCGCTGGGACTACTTCGTGCGCTATCTCGCCGGAGATATTCCGCCCAGCGAGTACCAGACCAAGCCGTACTCCGAGGTAATGAAGATCATCCACGGCGGCCCCGACTCTGAGGACGAATAGGTTGCATGACAAAATCGCGAGCAGTATCGTTTTGCTGGTTCCGGAGGCGTTTCAAGATGCGTGAGACCATTCTTGGTATGGTGATCGTTTGCACGGGGCTTATAGTTTCGCAAGCCACAACTTCCCAGGCTCCCGCGCAAACAAACGACAAATTTGCCAGGCTCAGTGAGCAGTTCATTCACCAGACGCTTGCGCAATCGCCTTCCAACGCCTCCCAGGCGGGATACCATCACTACCTCGATCCGAAAACCGGAAAGGATGTCGCTCTCGACTCCCTTCTTGACGACGTCAGCCCAGAGGCATTCGGCGAGCAGCGCAAGCTCTACGCGCAATGGCGTGAGCGCTTCCATACCGATACTCCCGTTTCATCACTTGGCCCCGAAGATGCCGCAGACTGGCGCCTCATTGATGACCAGATTGCACTCAATCTCCTCGAGCTGGATCACATCCAGAACTACCGTCACAACCCCACCGTCTACGTCGAACTCCTCGGCTCCGCCCTCTTCCAGCCCCTCACAGACGACTACGCGTCGGAAGACATCCGCCTCGGCGACGTTCTATCCCGCACCGCCGAAATCCCGCGGTTTCTCAAGCAAGCTCAAAGTGAGCTGACCGACTCCGATCCCATCTTCATCAAGGTCGCCATCGAAGAAAACGAAGGCAACACAGACCTCATTCAGAACACCATCGCCTCGGCGGTCTCAAAAAATCCCGCCCTGAAATCTCGGTTCGACCAGGTAGTTCCGCCCGCCATCGCCGCCCTCAAGGACTTCTCGCAGTGGCTCCAGTCCGACCTTGCAAAACGGAAGACGGACCGCACCTGGCGCCTCGGTAAACAGTTCTACGATCAGAAATTTCGTCTCGTGATGGAAACTGACATCACCCCCGAGCAACTCCTTTCTGAAGCCGAATCTGAATTCCGCAAAACTCGCTCTGAGATGCTTCAGATCGCGCTGCCGCTCCACAAACAGTACTACCCCGATCACGACGATCACGCCTCCCTCGCGCAACAGGAACGCGAAAACAAAATCATCAGCGAAGTACTTCAGAAAATTGCCGAGGATCACCCCAACCGCAACGCCCTTCTCGAAACTGCCAAAGACGACCTCGTCGGCATCCGCCAATTCATCATCGACAAGAAGATCGTCTCCCTCAAATCGCGCGACAACCTCAAAGTGATTCCCACCCCCGAATTCCAGCGCGGCATCTATTCCGTCGGCGGATTCCACTCCGCTCCTCCGCTTGATCCGAATGCGGAAGCGCAGTACTGGGTCACGCCCATCAGTCCCAGCACACCTGAGGCCAGCGCGGAATCCCGCCTGCGCGAATACAACAACTGGGTGCTCAAATGGCTCTGCATTCACGAGGCGCTCCCCGGCCACTATGTCCAGGCTGAACACGCCAACGACGTTCAGCCCGTCACGCGCCGGCTCGTTCGCGCGCTCTACGGTAACGGAGCCTACGACGAAGGCTGGGCCGAATACATCGCGCAGAACATGATGCAGCAGGGATTCGCGAACAGCGATCCGCGCTATCGCATCAGCTACCTCAAGGTCTGGCTCCGTGCCATCGGCAATAGCATCCTCGATATACGGATGCAGACCTTGGGAATGACCGATGAGCAAGCCATGCACTTCATGATGGACGACGCATTCCAGACCCGCGCCGAAGCCGAAGGCAAACTTCAGCGCGCCAAACTAAGCTCAACCCAACTTCCCACCTATTTCGTCGGCACTGAGGAGTGGTGGCGTCTTCGTCGCGCCTATGAAACTGCAAAAGGCAAACGCTTTACCCTGGCCGAGTTTCACGATCGCGCCCTCGACGAAGGTGCTCTCCCCGTGCCCTGGCTCAAGGACATATTGCTGCCCCCGCAACAGGCACATTGACTCCAGATCGAGTCACAGGTATATTCCATCCATGGGTATTCGCCGCATGGCAGTCTGTTGTCTCGCGTGTTGTCACGTGAGCAGCCGGTCGTGTGGGTAAGCTAAAACAGGCTTAAACCGATCCCATACGGCCGCTCAGCATTGCTGAAGCGGCTTTTTTATTTCCTGAACGAATCGAGAAATTGATGCTTTCAATAAGTGCAACCGAGGGGCTGCCACCTACATCATTCTTGACAAAGTCTACTTACTTGGTAGACTTTCTTCCAGATCGGATCTTTTCCCCTGCACTCGAACCAAAAGAGCAGATCCCGAGTTGGTACCTTACGGCTATGAGGATCTCGCAAAAAGGCCTTTACGCATTGCAAGCTCTCACAGTCCTGGCAAGGCACTATCCCGATGATGTCGTCAAAACCCACGACATTGCCAAGGCGGAACGACTTCCCGAGAAGTTCCTCGAGGCTATTCTGCGAGATCTGAAGCGCGCACGGTTTGTGAACAGCATCCGCGGAGCTGGAGGCGGCTACCTGCTCAAAAGACCGCCTGACCAGATCTTTCTGGGAGACGTGATCCGCAGTGTAGACGGGCCGCTGGCCCCATTTGAAGACGCTGAGTCGCTCCGTAATCGAGTGAAAAGGGACGACAGGCATCGCGCGCTTTTCCAGGTTCTACTTGAGGTCCGAGACGCGACGGCACGTATTCTGGACCGCACTTCCCTCGCTGACATTTGCCGCTAGTTTTCCCCTCGGGCTCAATCTGGTCGTGACCAAAACCTGACTCTATCCGCATCGCGGAGTGCCGCAGCAGTCGTGCACTTCCCAGGTGCTACGCATACTTCGGAGGACGTAGATGAAATCGATGTATAAGATATTTTTCGCCTTGCTGCTGGTGTTTGGGCTCAACTTGGCATCCAGCCACGCCCAGATCGTAGGCGCGACGGTCACCGGCACCGTGCGCGACTCCTCCGGCGCATCCGTCAGCGCTGCGACTGTCACGGTCAAGCAGGCCGAGACCGGCGCCACCCGCACCCTGACCACCGACGCAGAAGGCCGCTTCTTCGCTCCCTCAGTTCCGATCGGCCCTTACACCATTACCGCCGAACATGAGGGCTTCGCAAAAAGCGAACAATCCGCAAGGCTCACCGTCGGCCAGAGTCTCACCCTCAGCTTCGAACTCGGCGTCGCATCCGTTCAACAAGCCGTCGAGGTCACAGCCGACGGACCCACCGTCAATATCAGCACGCAACAGACCGCCGGCCTCGTCGACGAACGCCAGGTAAAAGAGCTCCCGCTCAACGGACGCAGCTACGACGGCCTCCTCACGCTCAATCCCGCAACCGTCAACTACACCAGCGAGCGCTCCGGCGGCATCGGCACCTCGAATTCCTCCGTCGGCAGCATGTTCGCCGTCAGCGGTCGTCGCCCACAGGACAATCTCTTCCTCCTCAATGGAATTGAGTACACCGGCGCCTCGCTTATCAACGTCACCCCCGGCGGCACCAGCGGACAACTCCTCGGCGTTGACGCGGTGCGCGAATTCAATGTCTCCTCTGACACCTACGGCGCAACCTATGGCAAGCGCGCTGGCGCACAGGTCAGCATCATCACCACCAGCGGCACCAACAAACTCCATGGCACCGCATTCGAGTTCATCCGGAACAGCGCACTCGATGCGCGCAACTACTTCGACCAGGGCGCTATCCCGGTCTTTCAGCGCAACCAGTTCGGCGGCTCCCTCGGCGGCCCGATCAAAACGAACAAACTCTTCCTCTTCGGCAACTACGAGGGCTTCCGCCAGAACTGGGGCCTCAGCGCCGTAACCCTCGTGCCCGACAATCAGGCGCGTCAGGGCTATCTGCCTGACGCATCCGGCAACGAACACTACGTCGGCGTCGATCCTTCCGTCGCTCCCTTGCTCGCGCTATGGCCTGAAGCGAACGGCCCCGAACTTGGCAGCGGCATCGCCGAATCTTTTTCGCATCCGCCGCAACACATCCGCGAAGACTTCGGTACTACGCGCTTCGACGCCAACCTCGGGACCAGGGACCTCCTCTTCGCCGTCTACAGCGTCGACGACAGCACGGCGAACACTCCCACGCAAAATCCCCTTAGCCTCGTGGACGAAAGCCTCCGTGAGCAGGTCGCCAGCATTCAGGAGCAGCACGTCTTTTCGCCTGCTCTCCTCAACACCGCACGAATCGGCTACTCACGCGCAAGCTACTTCTTCACCGGATCCACGCCGGTCGATTTGCCCGGATGGGTCACCGGCAAGCCCCTCGGCGTCATCATCATTAGCGGCAGCACCGCCTCCAATGGAGCCTCGCAGATCTCCCAGGCAGGTCTCAACGTCGGATCCAACAACACCGCCGCCCGCAACCTCTTCACATTTGACGATCACGTCTACTGGTCCAGTGGACGACACCAGGTTGAAGGCGGCGTATGGCTGCAGCGCATCCAGTCCAACGATCTGCTCGCTCAATATCAGTACGGCCAAGCCTCCTTCAGCAACCTCCAATCTTTCCTTCAGGGCACCGTAAAGACCTTCACTGTAGTTCCCTCACCCACCGAACTTGGCTGGCGCATGCTCGCGGGCGCGGCCTTTGTCGAAGACACCATCAAGCTCAACAAGCGCCTCGAAATCCGCGCAGGCTTTCGCTCCGAATCCACCAACGGCTGGAATGAAGCGCAGGGCCGCGCTGCCAACTACGCCATTGACAATGGCGTACTCCAAACCGATCCCGTCGTCGGCAATGCCGCCCTCACCACCAATCGCGCCAAGTTCCTCGCCGAACCGCGCGTAGGCTTCGCATGGGACGTCTGGGGCAACGGCAAAACCGCGGTTCGCGGAGGCTTCGGCATCTATCACGGCCTCCTCGATACCCTTGACTACCGTCTCGATCAGACTGCTCCGTTCAACACCGCCCAGACGCTTTCCAACGTGCCCGTCTCCACCCTGCAGATCACGCCCGGCAGCACACCGCCTGCCGGCAGCAAGGTCTCGCCCAGTAACGTGCAGCCCGATATCGACACGCCCGCTGTCCTTAACTGGAGTCTGCGCATCGAGCAGCAAGTCGCACCGCGCACCTCGCTCACCGTTGGCTACGTGGGCTCGCACAGCTATCACCAGATTCTCTCTGAAGATATGAACGAGCCCGTTCCCACCTACCTGGCAGACGGCACGGCCTTCTACCCCGCAGGATCGAAAAACGCTAATCCAGCCCTTGCCAACACCACATCGTGGGTGTCGCAAGGTGTTGGTCTTTACAACTCCCTTGTCGTCGACGTCCGCCGCTCCTTCTCCAGCGGCTTCCAGTTCCGTGGCAACTACACCTGGTCCAAGAACCTCGATGATGGTTCAGCATGGAACACCAGCGTCAGCGGCAACACTCCCGCCTTCGTCGAGTTCCCGCTCAATCCCAAGCTCGACTGGGGACCTGCTGCCACCGATGTTCGTCATGCCGCATCCTTCAACGGCAGCTACGAACTTCCCTTCGGCCCCAAGCGGCGCTATCTCCAGCACGCATCAAAACCTGTTCGCTATCTCGCCTACGGATGGACAGCCAGCGCCATTGTCACTGTGCAGACCGGCTTCCCCTTCACGCCGCAACTCGGCTATAACCCAACCGGCAACGGCGACACCCGCAATCCAGTCCGACCCAATTGGAATCCGAACTTCAGCGGGAATCTCTATCCCAGGACGGTCAACCAATACTTCAATCCCACCGCCTTCCTGCCGCCTGCGACGGGAACCTACGGCAACGTTTCGCGCGATGCACTCACCGGCCCAGGCCTCACACAGGTCGACTTCTCGGCCACCCGCAACGCGCACCTCAGCGAGCGCCTTGGGCTCCAGTTCCGCGCCGAGTTCTTCAACATTCTCAACCACACCAATCTCTCCACGCCCAACGAAGTGGTGTATAGCTCCGCGACCTCCGGCGTCTCGCCAACCGCGGGACTCGTCACCTCCACCTCCACCACATCGCGCCAGATTCAGTTTGGCGCGAAGCTTCAGTTCTGAGCGTTCATTCCCCGCACAATCGGCCCGGGTGGCAGAAAGCTGCCCGGACCTTCTATCGTCTAGCGGGAGAGGCCGCCATGAGCAAACCCGATCCCGCACAACCGCCCAGCATCCTTGATCTCCCAATCGGGACCGGCGCCACCGGCCTGCGCACTGAGACCGACTCCATGGGAGCCATCGACGTCTCCGCCGAGCACTACTGGGGCGCGCAGACACAGCGTTCGTTGCTTCACTTCTCCATCGGCGACGACCGCATGCCCATTGAGGTCTGCCACGCCTACGGACACATCAAGAAGGCCGCCGCGCTCATCAATGCCGAACTTGGGGCGATGCCCGCTTGGAAAGCTGAACTCATCGCGCGCGTTGCGGACGAGATTATTGCTGGCGCATTCGACAGTGAATTTCCACTCAGCGTCTGGCAAACGGGCTCCGGTACCCAGACCAACATGAATGTCAACGAAGTCATTAGCAACCGCGCCATCCAGCTCACTGGCGGCAAACTCGGCAGCAAGAATCCCATCCATCCCAATCAGGATGTCAACCAGTCGCAATCCTCCAACGACACCTTTCCCACAGCGATGCACATTGCCACTGTGCTCGCTTTGGACGCGCAACTCATCCCCGCAGTCACCGAACTGAAAGACGCCATCTGGTCAAAAGCGCGCGAGTGGGTCGACGTGGTCAAGATAGGCCGCACCCACCTGCAGGACGCCACGCCACTGACTGTCGGGCAGGAGTGGTCAGGCTACACAACCCAACTCGAAGATACGCTGCTGGTCGTCCGCGAATCGATGCAAGGGCTCCATCGACTCGCGATCGGTGGCACCGCGGTCGGCACCGGTCTCAACGCGCCAGAAGAATTTGGTGAGAGCGTCGCGGCGAAGCTGGCGGAACTGCTGCGGCACCCGTTCGTCTCGGCGCCCAACAAGTTCGCTGCGCTTGCCTCGCTCGATGCGATGGTCGCGGCTAGCGCCGCGCTCCGTGGGCTCGCTGTTGCGCTGATCAAGATCGCCAACGACCTCCGCTGGCTTGGCTCGGGACCGCGCACAGGATTGCGCGAACTTAATCTACCTGAGAACGAACCCGGCAGTTCCATCATGCCCGGCAAGGTGAACCCCACGCAGCAGGAAGCCATGATCATGGTCTGCACCCAGGTGTTCGGCAACGACACCGCCGTTGCCTTCGCTGGATCGCAGGGCAACTTCGAGCTGAACGTGATGCGGCCCGTGGTCATCCGCAACGTGCTCCACAGCACCCGGATCCTGGCCGATGCCTGCCGCCAGTTCACCAGGCACGGCGTCGAAGGCATTACCCTGAACCGGGAACAGCTCCACCGCAACGTCCGGGAATGCCTCATGCTGGTCACGGCCCTCAGCCCGCTCATCGGCTACGACCGGGCCGCGGAGATCGCCCACACCGCACTCGAGCAGGACCTCACGCTTCGCGAAGCTGCGCTCGCCAGCGGGCACATCTCCGCAGAGAACTTCGATCGCGCCATCGACCCCGGAAAGATGGTTGGCAACCCGCACAGGGATGTTGGGGTTAGCTGAGCTTCGCCAGGGACTTGCTTACCCGTTTAGTTTTCCGGTAGTTTTTGCGGAAAAGCCCCGTCTTGCCGCATCTAAACATATTGAATAGGAGAATGATGCCTTCATCCGTAAAGCCGTGCGACGGCCGATTCAGCGACGACCTGCAAGAAGTTCTTACCCGAAACAGAAATCGAGAGCAATGGGCGGTCCATACCTGCGAGCTTTGCGGAGCGTCCGTAGGCGCTGTCCAGGTACAAGGGAAATGGATTCCCGAGCAGCATTGGCCCTCGGTGACGTACCCACCCCGTAATACGGTCGTAAATAGATACAACCGGTCTGCGGCGCCTGAGGAAGATGCAGTCCCAGCCCGCAGCGGGCGATAATTCGACAGCGTTGCCACAACGGCGCGAACTTTAATGTGACCGCTCGCCGCGATATTGCCGAGCAGTCTGCATGCGGCAGACCAATGACAAGGATGCTGGCGATTCTGCGCCAAACACAACCGCGCAGGCCGGTCGCGCACGGCGGTTGAACATGTTGAACGCGCTGGAACGAACAAAACAGATTCCAGGTCATGCTGTTACACTCCCTTAATTTCGCTCTTGACAAGATTTGTTGTGTTAAAGCAACATACTGTCATGTCTGTCAACGGCACTAGCTCAGCCTCACCGGGAGAGAGCGGCCTTTTCAACCGCATTGCGGTGCTGCGGGCAGAACGGGGCGTCAGCCGCCAGGAACTCGCCGACGCTCTGGATGTGAACTATCAGACAATCGGCTTCCTTGAGCGTGGCAACTACGGCCCCAGCCTCAAGCTCGCGTTCGCCATCGCGTCGTACTTCGGACTGCCAATTGAAGCCATCTTTTCGACAGAGCCGCTCAAGCCGTTGAGCGAGCAGGTGTACGGCACCGGCCAGACCCCAGCCGAGGAGAAACCATGAATCCTGACTACATTGTTGGGAACATCCGCATCCGATTCGCTTCGCAGAAGCGGCGCCGTTGGTTCGTCGTGCTCGTGTATACAGTGCTGGGTTTGCTTGATTTTGCGTTTTTTGTTTATCCGACCAGAGATGCAGCCAGTGCGTGGACCATCTGTATCAGCATGATTGTCGTCGTGGGGCTCGTGGTGGTCTTTACGGGTGTGGTCGGCGACATCAATTCGCGAGGCGACGAACGCGAGAACTATCGCCGCGACCACGCGCACTACCTGGCTTACTACCGTCTCGGCAGCGGGCTGATCGCGGCGCTCATCTGCAGTTCCATTGTGCATTCGAACCAGATCACAGCTCATTTATCTGCCACAGTGCGTGGCTATCTCGAGCACCTTCCCACCGTAATGCTCGCGGGAACGGGCATTCTCTACATGACTCTGCCGCAAGCCATCCTGCTCTGGACCGAACCCGACATGGAGGAGAATCCCGATCTCGCGGTGCAATAGCCATTCACTACGCTGACTGTATTTTCTTCTGCCATCCGGCGCGTCCGCAGATTTCCGCCAGACGAGGCCCGAATTCCCGGACCCATTTCCAACTGGCATTTGAGACTGCCAACTCGGCGTGCTACAGATTGAAAATCGAGGTACCCCTCCCCCCCCATCTCCGTGTTTTCATGAAGATACAGACAAAAACGCCACCAAATATTACTATCCATTGAACTTAGCTGCAAATCTTCCAAGCAATGGACTTAGCGACATAAGAGCCGCGAAGACCATTGCCAATTGCGCTTCAGATTTCTCGGCAGAACTGGACGGATTGGAATCGATCCGAGGCGTAATACGTGGCAGGGCTGAAAGCTCCTCTCTGAATTGAGTATGACAAGATTGGCGAAATGAACTGCAAAATGAATCCCTGTATTCGAAATCTCCGGTGTAAGTCCAAGGTTTTCGTATCCCACGTCCCCAACAGCGGGGGACATGGGGGTCGGACCAGCTTTCCTGAAGAACTGGGCCGCCCGCCAAAAGGGAAACGAGCGAGG
>Ga0105240_10002107_pt1 | contig 32540 bp, 25 predicted proteins | sample KBSC54metaG_FD_80426 | JGI IMG/M metagenome (GOLD analysis project Ga0105240, IMG submission 80426) | Corn rhizosphere microbial communities from Kellogg Biological Station, Michigan, USA - KBS C5-4 metaG | ecosystem: Host-associated > Plants > Roots > Rhizosphere > Soil | place: Michigan, USA... | reverse complement strand
GTCGGCTGATTGAGACCGCCAAGGCCGCCGCAACCAACGGCGATGTTCGGGTATTCGGAGAAATAGTGAATGCCCTCTGGCTTTCAGATCTCCCGGCCACCCAGCACGTTGAGGAGCTCTGGAATGAGGTCATCAAGCTCCATTCGGTGCCCCTCTTGTGTGCATATTCTTTAGGCGGCAGCCGTCCCGAAGCGCTTCCTGGCTCTTTGCTCACGTGTCATTCGGAAACTCTGTCCTGACACGTCAATCCCACCTGCATTCCAAAACAGTATAGGTATCCGTTTGCCCTGGGCCGATCCGATATAGTTTTAGGGTCATGCATAAAAACCGTCTGGCCTTTGCCGCGGCTCTCATTGCCGCCCTCTCCGCGGCCGGTTCCGCCGCTGCCGCCGACTACGATGTGAAACGTCTCCTCCCCGGCTCCCCGTTCCACGGTGTTCACGGCTTGCGCTTCGACAAAGATGACAACCTTTACGCCGCCAGCGTAATCGGCGAGTCCATCTACAAAATCGATCCGGCCACCAAAAAAGTCATCACCTTCATTGCCCCTCCACAAGGTATGGCCGACGACCTGGCCTTTGCGCCTGACGGCACCTTAGCCTGGACCTCCATCGAAGACGGTATCTTGCACATCAAGAGTCCCCACGGCCCCATCCGCAAGCTGATGGAGCATCAGCGCGGCGTCAACGGCGTCTCTTTTTCGCGCGATGGCAAACGCTTGTTTGTCAGCCTGGTCTTCTATGGCGATGCCCTCTATGAAGTCGACCGGAACGGCGTCAAGCCCCCTCGCCTGATCCTCAAGGATATGGGCGGTCTCAATGGCTTTGAAGTCGGCGACGACGGGATGATCTATGGTCCGCTGTGGTTCAAAGGGAAAATCGTCCGTATCAATCCCGACACCGCCAAGATGGATGTTATTGCAGAAGGCTTCAAAACCCCCGCCGCCGTTAAGCTCGATTTCAAAGGCTTCGCTTACACTCCCGACACCGGCACGCGCGAGCTCATCCGCGTCAATCTCAAAACCGGTCAGAAGAAGGTGATCGCCAAGCTGCGCTCGGATCTCGACAACCTCGCATTCAATTCCAAAGGGAAGCTGTTCGTATCGCTTTCCCACCTCAACGCCATCGATGAAGTCGACGTCACAACCGGTCAAGTGAAGCCGTTCATCCCCGCGGGCAAGCTCACCTCCACCGCAGGATTGGCCGTGGCGACCGCCGCCGGCCACGACACCCTTTACGTAGGCGATGTCTTCGGAGGTGTGCGTAAAGTGAACGGCGACACCGGCGCTGTCACCGATACGCCCGTCGACATGTTCCAGCCCTCGCACATCTCGCTATCCGCGAAACACGTCACGGTAGTGGGTCAAGTCAACGGCTTCGTGCAAAGGTTCGATCGCGCCACCTTCAAAAAGCTAGGCGAGTGGAACGGATTCAAATCCCCCGGCGATGCTATCGAAGCCCCTAATGGCGACATCCTGGTTGCCGAAACCGGCTCCGGAAATTTAGTCCGAATCACCGGCCCTAGACCCACTGACCGAAAGATCATCGCCAGCGGATTAGCAGGACCGGTCGGGCTTGCCTGGGCCGGCAACGATGCCGTCTACGTAAGTGAAACCCGCGCCGGCCAAGTCTCCAGAATCGATCTGAAGTCCGGTGAAAAAAACCTGGTAGCCCCGCGGCTCGAATCGCCGGAAGGTTTGGCTGTCGCGCCCGACGGCGCAATTCTGGTGGTGGAAGCCGGCGCCAAACGTGTCACCCGTCTGGATCTCAAGAAAGCCATGCGCTCCATCATCGCCGCGAATCTCCCCATAGGGCTCGGCAATGGCCCCAGTCTTTATCGCGGCATCGCCGTGAGCCCCACGGCAATCTACATTAACTCCGACATCGAAAACTCCATTTACAAAATCACGCCGCGGAAATAGCTAAATTCAAATCTGCGCTTATCCGCGTTCATCAGCGGGCAAATTTCCTCGCCCCGCCCGTTGTATACTTCCATATCTGGAGGCACGCATGTCCGTAACCCGCCGCACTGTTCTAGCTACCGCCACGTTGATCCCCCTAGCCGCCATTACCAAAGCGCAATCCCCCGCGGCCACCGCACTGACGTCCGATCAGCGTCAAACGCTGGACGCTTTCATAGACCGCCTGGTCCCCAAAGACGAACTCGGCCCCGGCGCCGTCGAATGCGGAGCCGGCGACTACATTGACCGTTGCCTGGCCGATTACAATGCTGCCGAAAAGCCTCTATTCCTTGAAGGACTCGCCAATCTCGACGTCTTTTCCCTCCGCACCCAAGGCACCGCTTTCGCAGCGTTGCCCGCCGACAAACGTGATGCCGTCCTCACCGCCATCGACAACAACCAGGCCCCCAACCTCCGCGGCTTCTTTAACCGCGTCCGCCGACTCACCCTCGAGGGAATGTTCGGCGATCCGGTCTACGGCGGCAACAAAAACTTCGCCGGCTGGGATCTCATCCGCTATCCCGGCGCCAAACTAGCCGCCGGTCCCGAAGACCAGAGCATGAAGACTCCCCCCAAACCCTACCGCAAGGAACTCTTTGGTGCAGGAGAAAGTCATGGCCACTAATCTCAAGCCTGTCGATGTCGTAGTGATCGGATTAGGGGCGGCCGGCGGCGTAGCGGTACTCCCTCTCACGCGTGCCGGCATGAAAGTCACGGCCCTCGAAGCCGGCAGTTGGATGCAGCCCAGCGACTTTAAGGCCGACGAGATTCATAACAACGTGCGCCGCCGCGTCACCACGGGCACCAAGGTGTGGGACGAAATTCCCACCTTCCGCACCTCCCCGGATCAGCGGGCCCGCCAGGGAGCCGCGCCCACCATGATGAACGCCGTCGGCGGCACGTCCATTCACTACTACGCCAACAGTTGGCGCTTCCATCCCTGGGATTTCAAGGTGCGCTCGGAAACCCTCCGCCGCTACGGCGCGAGCGCGATCCCCAAAGGTTCTACGGTTGAAGACTGGCCCCTCGCCTACGACGATCTCGAACCCTTCTACGACACCATCGAGTATGAAATCGGAGTCTCCGGCAAAGCCGGCAACCTGCAAGGCAAGATCGATCGCCGGGGCAATGTCTTTGAAGGCTCCCGCCGCCGCGAGTACCCCATGCCTCCTCTGCGCGACACCGAATTCACCGACATGCTGCAGGCCGCGGCGCGCAAGGCCGGCTTCAACCCGCATCGTTCGCCGGCCGCTATCAACTCGCAGCCCCGCGACGGCCGTCCGCCCTGTGCTTATCACGGCTATTGCGATACCGGAGGCTGCCACGTCAAAGCCAAGAACTCGACCGCCGTTACCACCATCCCCGCCGCCCAAAAGACGAAAAATCTAACCATCGTCGAACGCGCCCACGTCACTCGCATTCTTACCGACGACAACGGCAAGACTACCGGCGCGCTCTATATCAAAGATGGCCAGGAGTTCTTCCAGCCGGCCAAAGTCGTATTGCTCGCGTCCTACACTTACGAAAACGTGCGGATGATGTTGCTCTCGAAATCCAAAGCTTTCCCCAACGGCCTGGCCAACAATCACGGGCAAGTGGGCAAGCATTACATCGGTCACTGGGCCAATCGTGAAGTTTCCGCGCTCTTTCCCTTTGACCTGAACCTCTGGTACGGCGCTAACGCCCAAGGCGTAGTCGTCAACAATTGGGCCGAAGACAATTTCGATCACGCCGGCCTCGGCTTCATCGGCGGCGCCAGCCTCACGATAAATCACGAGTTGCACCCCATCGCGGCTTCGTCAATGCCTACGTTCGGCCGCGCGCCGCAATGGGGCGACAAATGGAAAAAGTTCATTGCCGAAAACGCCGGCCGCTGGGCTGGAGCCTACGCGCAGTGCAACTCGCTGCCTTACGAGAACACCTGGCTGGATCTCGACCCCGAAGTGAAGGACCCTCTCGGTGACCCGGTCTGCCGCATCACCAGCGGCCCCAAAGAGAACGAGCCGCGAGCCAGCGCCCACGCCGCCAGGAAAGCCGAAGAATGGTTCCGTGCCGCCGGAGCCATCGATGTCGTCACGGTTCCGAACACCGTCGGCCCTAACCTGTCGACCCACGCCGTGGGCGGGACCCGCATGGGCTTGAAGCCCGAGTCGAGCGTGGTCGATCCCTGGGGTTTCGCCCACGAATCCCCGAACCTCGGCATCCTGGGCGGGTCCACCCTGGTGACTCATGGCGCCCGCAATCCCACGTTAACCATCCAGGCGCTGTCCTGGCGCACCGCCGAACACCTCGTCAAGAATTGGAAATCTATTGCAGGTTAAAACCACCGGATAAACATGCGCAAACTTTTCCCTGTATTCATCGCGGCCTCTCTCGCCGCGCTCGCCCAGCCGGCCCTGCCCACGCCCGCCCCCACCGGCGAAGTCGTCGGTGTTGGCAATTTCCTGCACATCGTTGCCGATGTCGAAAAATCCGTCGACTTCTATCAAAACGTACTCGGGATGGACCTGCAGGGGACTCCGCCCACCGCTCCCCGCCCCTTCCTCGATACGCCCGCCATCGTCAATCTGTACGACAACCTCGGCGCGCGATACAGCGTCGGGGTTACCCTGGTTCCCGGGTCGCCCATGCGCGCCGAACTGGAGGAATGGAAGGGCCTCGACCGTTCTCCCGTCCATCCCCGTTATCAGGATCCCGGCGCCGCCACACTCATCCTCACCGTTCGCAATCTTGATTCGATCGTCGCTCGCGTCAGGAAATCCGGCGCGTCCATAGTCACCACGGGTGGCGAGCCCGTCACGCTCGATGACACCCGCGCCATTCTGCTTCGCGACCCCGACGGGTTTTATGTCGAGCTCATTCAGCCGGACTCGCCACCCGCCTCCCCGGCCGGCAACATGTTGGGCGTAAGCTTTGCGTTCACCGTCAACGATACCGAAAAAATGATGCGTGTGTTCCGCGATGCCCTCGGCTTCCAGCCCCAAACCGGCGCGTTCCAATCCGACAAGGCCAGCCTGACTCTTATGGGTCTGCCCCGCGCCGAGGTTCGCCGTACCACCGCCCAGGTCCCCGGCACCACCTTCCAAGTCCAGTTCCTCGAATTTGCCGGCATCGACCGCAAGCCGGTGCATAGCCGCCTGCGCGATCCGGGTTCTGCGATCCTCCGCCTGCTGGTCCGCGATCTCGATTCCACCGTCCAGGCTCTCGCCGCCGCCGGCGTAGCCGTGGTCTCGCATGATGGGAAGCCGGTTACGCTGGTCAATCCGAACGGAACCCTGCGCGTCGCCAACACCAGTGTTCCCGATAACCTTTACGTGCAGGTCATGCAGCAGATGCCGAAGGCAGTACCGTCGGCTCAATAGTCCAAAAGAAAAGGCCGGCGTCTCGCGTCACCTTCCGCGAAAACACCGGCCGGTATTCTCTAACTCAAAAACGCTTACTTCAGTTCCGTCATGAAGCCCGGCACGCTCCACTGCTGCTGCAGGCTGTTAGGAGCCCACTGGTACTCGGTCTCCATGAACTTGGCGATCTGGGCCTGGTTCTTGCCGCTGCGAATCTCCTTGGTCACGCGGTCGCGCATCTTCACGATGTTGTCGCGGTAGGTTTTTAGTCCAGCCTTGTTGGTGACCGGCCCGTGCCCCGGAATCACCGTGTCAAAATCCAGTTTCATGACCCCGTCAAGCGTCTTGGTCCATTCAACCAAGCTGCCGCCGCCGCTATAATCCACCAGCGGAGTGGTGCCGGCCATCAAATCCCCGGTGTGGATGGTCCGCAGCGCCGGGAAGTAAATTACCGCATCGCCGTTGGTGTGGCCTCGGCCGTAGTAATGCGCCCGCACTTCCTTGCCGCCCAGGAATATCGAGGTCTCATCGGTGAACACAATGCGCGCCGGCATCACGCCCGGGGGCGCATTCGCCTGCTTTTTCTCCACGATGTTCTTGCGTGAGTTCGCCGTCGAAATGATCTCCACTCCAGCGCCGAACATCTTGGCATTCCCGCCGCTATGATCCGCATGATAATGCGTGCTGATCACGTATTTGACCGGCTGGGGAGTCGCCTGCTTTACCGCCGCCATAATCGCGTCGTGGTCTTGGTCGAACTTGTCGTCGATCAGGATCACGCCCTCCGACGTCACATATACGCCGACATTGCCCCCGTCGCCTTCGATTTCAAACAGATCGTCTTTGACTTTGTTGAGAGTCAGCTTCGGAGGCTGGTTCTGATTCTGCGTGTAGGCTACGAACCCCAGCAAAAGGAATAGCACCCCGGCCGAAACGCGCGCAATAATTTTCCGGTTCATGGGGGTCTACTATATCAAATTTCGGGCTTGCGGAACCATCTAACGCTCGCCTGACGACGAACCTCCCCCTTCCGCATCCTCAAATTCCAGATCGCCCCGCCGATAAGCCCTCAACGAAGATGAGCGCGAACACGCAACCGAGGAATCCCCGCCATCTCGTTGCTGCTTTAATCGGAGTCTGCGGGCTCACCTTGCTTCTTATCGTTCCAGCGCAGGCAGATGACACCAGGTCCCCGTCTCCCTCCTCGCAGGACCTTACCGCACTAAGCCTCGAAGAGTTACTCAACGTCCGCGTCGAAGCCGCCGCCCTTCACCCTCAGATCCTCGAGGACGCCCCCGCCAGCGTAACCGTCCTCACCGCCGAGGATATCCGCAAGTATGGGTATCGCACTCTGGCTGAAGCGCTCGCCTCCGTCCGCGGCTTTTACGGCAGTTATGACTGCTCCTACCATAGCGTCGGCGTGCGCGGCTTTAATTCCCCCGGAGACTACGCCAGCCGCTTTCTGATCATGGTCAACGGCCATAATATGGCGGACCATATCTTCGACTCCATGCTGTGGCTGGGCGTGGACTTTCCCATCGAAATGAGCTTGATCAAGCAGATCGAAATCGTCCGCGGCCCGTCCTCGGCGCTCTATGGCAGCAACGGAATCTTCGCCACTATCAATATAATCACCAAATTGCCGGATCAGGCTGGGCCGCCCGCACTCACTACCGACATCGGCAGCTTCGGCGAAAAGAAGGCGCAGCTCATGGTTGCCGAACCCATCGGCCAGCATTCCAGCTTCCTGTTTTCCGCTTCCGTCTTCAATAACGCCGGCGAGAGCCCCTTGTCTTTCCCGGAGTTCAACACGCCCGCGACCAAAAGCGGCCAGGCCATCCACATGGATTCCGAAAAAGGCTACCATTTCTTTTCCACTTTGGTTTGGCGCAATTGGACCCTCACCGCCGTATATTCAGACCGTAATAAGATCCAGCCCATCTCCTGGGGCCCCACGATTTTTAATGACCGCGGAACGCAGTTGATGGAAAGCGCCGGCTACGTCGAAGCTGCCTACGCGCGCGACCTCCGCGGCGGCACTCTCGCGTGGAAAACCTACTTCAACGCCGATCATCTTCGCGGGCGCTTTGATTATCCGCTCGACACGCCCTCCGGCTCCGTGGTCGAGGATAACCGCACGTTTTCCGAATCCGATTGGATCGGGACGCGGCTCAGCTACCGCTTCGATGTGTCGCACATCGGTACGCTTACTGTTGGCGCGGAGGGTACCGTCGATCTGCGCGCCTATCAAGGCTCACAGGATGTCGAGCCGGTGCCCAGGGTGTTTGTGAATATCGATAAACGCGATAAGACTCTCGCGTTTTTCGTTCAAGACGAAAAGCAGCTATCCCGGCACTGGAGCCTGAATCTGGGCGCCCGATATGACCTCTCAATCTATCGCGAGAACTTCGTTTCCCCGCGTGCCGCCTTGATTTACCAGCCCTCCGAAGACTGGTCCTACAAATTCCTATTCGGCCGCAGCTTTCGCAACCCCAGTAGCTTCCAGTTGTTCTATGGTGATGGATTGCTAGCGGTCGCAAATCCTGCTTTGCGCCCTGAAAGCGCGAATACCGCTGAAATCGATGTGGAACGAAAATTGGGACGGCACGTGAACCTGGTCGCAGCCGTCTACAGCTACTGGCTGAGCGAATTCCTGGAAGGCGCCTACACTAATGCGGGATTAATTCAATACCAAAACCTAGGCAAGGTTCACGCCAGTGGTGTGGAGCTCGAAATCAACGGCCGTCCCTTCCCTTGGCTCGAAGCCACCGCCAGCTATGCGTTCCAGAAGTCGCGGGACTATGACGCGGACGGTGTCTTGGAAAATTCCCCGGATCACTTGGCTAAACTGCGCTTCGCAGTGCCCCTGGGTCGAAACTTCGACGCCAGCAGCAGTATGCAATATTACAGCGCTCGCCGGTCCTTGGCCGGCAACTCCGAGTCTCCGGTTTATTTGGCCGACTTCACCATGACTTCGAAGCGCCTGCTCGCCAATTTCGACATTCAGTTTGGAATCCGCAACGCGTTTAATCGCAGCTACTTTGATCCCGTTGCACTCACACCGCTGGTGGACGCTTTACCCCAACCCGGCCGCACCGTTTTCATCGAGCTAACCGCCCACGGAGCTCGTTAGCAGCTCTCCCGCCGCTTCCGCTTCCCACTCGCGCAAATCATTCCCGCCAGCTCATCCCGCGTTTCGCGGTAAACTGCTTCCGCGGCTCTCGCTTTGGCGCGAACGTTGCCGAGAGCGTCCGCCTCGGAATCGCTCATGGTCTGCAAAATCCCCACCTGCGCCACCCACGCCCCGAACGCCGCCTGATAGTCCGATTTCACACGCCGGAAGTTCTCGTCTTGCTGCATAGTACTTTAGATCGCTCCAGCGCCAAAAAGGATTCTTTTCCGTTGGCTCAAAAATCAATCCCCTGCAAGATCTCGCTCGGCCTCTTATCGAACGCCTTCGAAATCGCGAGCAAACTTTCGATGCTAGGCAAGTTGGTCCCCCGCTCAATCGCGCTGATCTGCGAAACGCTTAGCTTGGTCTGCGTAGCCAGGTCCTTCAGAGACCAGTCCCGCTCCACGCGCAGCATCTTGATGGAATGCCCCAGGCGCTCGCGCAGCCGGTCCTGCGGAGATTTACCCAGTCCGAATGCCTCCACCGCGTTCTTCAACACCTGCCGGAGCTGCGTCAGCGAAAAAGGCTTGGCCAGATAGTCGAAGACTTTCAACTTGAAAGTCGTCCGCATGTCTTCAAGCGACGGGTAGCCGGTAATGATGATCACGCATAATCCGGGCCAGCGCGAGATTAACTGCTCCAGCACTTTATCGCCGCTCGCGTCGCCCATCTTCATATCCAGCAGAACAATATCGGGGAGGCTTTCTTCGCAGCTTTCGTAAAGATCGCGCGCGTTGCCGAAGGCGCGCACCGAATAACTGCTTTCGTCAGCGAGAAAGTCTTCGAGGTACGTGCGGAAATCGGCGTCGTCGTCGAGAATGGCGATGGAAGCTTTGGTTCCCTGAATGGTTTCCGGCATGAAATGGTGTTTAGCCTAGATTACACGACCCTTCCACTCTAACTCGCGGCTCCCGGTGGCGGCCACGGCGCCACGAAGTAGTCGGGGCAGTATCGCATAGATGCCGGCGGGAGCGAGAAGCGCGCGCTTCCATCCATACCATGGGCTCAGCAGCACGCTGGGCACAAACGCCCACATGACTGCGGCTACGAATTGCTGGCGCACCGCGAGGAATACCAGCACTGGCAGCCATAGAGCCCAGGCAGCCGCAGTGAAGGCTATACGCATGCCCATCCACAAGCTCACCAGCGCGAAGCGCCCCGCATTGCGCTCGAAATCCTGGGGACGAATGTGGACCCGGCCCAGCCGCGGCGCCCGCACCACCGCCAACTTCATGCGATGCCGTTCAGCCAGCGCCGCCATCTTTACGTCTTCGCATACATACCCCAGCAACGCCCGGTGCCCGCCGATGAATTCATAGGGACTCCGCTTCACTAGCACGCATTGACCGTTGAAGGCGGAGGTTGGGTCCGCGCGCGAGTCGATTCCGCAAAAGTATAATGCCACGCCATAAGGCGAGACAGTGGATTCCCGAAGCGTGTGAAATTCCGCTTTGAGATAGATCGACAGAAAATCGATCTGGCCGGCCTCGGCCGCAGCCACTGCCGTTTCGAGGAACTCCGGCTCGAAGCGAGTGTCAGCATCGGTGAATAAGATCCAGCGCGAGGTTAGTACCCGCGCGCCTTCCATGCAGGCGTTCGATTTGCCGACAGCGCCCTCGAGCGGTAGCGGAGCGGATAAAACGCCGGCGCCGGCCGCGCGCGCTTCCTCCGCCGTTTTATCGCTCGAAAAATCGTCCACCACGATGACCGAATCCGGGGGCAAACTGCGAACCGCCGCGCCGATGTTTCCCTCTTCGTTGCGCGCCGGGATGACCACCATGCAATCCGGAGGCTGGGAAGCGCTTTTATGGTCAATGCTCGGCAGTAACTCAGGCAAGTCGCGATAGTGCCGGCGGGAGCGCCATACCAACATGGCAAGCAGCAGGGCGAGCGCTAGTGCGACCCAGACACTTATGTCCAAGTTCATCGTATTCAAGATGTTAGGCGATAATAACACGTCTCCAAGCAGATATACGGAGCGCCACAATAGCTTGATAACTATTTTTTATACAAAATCGTCATTGCATTTGCATCCTTTTCCCTGTATGCTCGTATTCAAGAGACGAGATGATACTCACGGATCCCAATCAGGCTCTCCGCCAGCGCGTCGCGCTCTCTTCGGTTCTCATTTTGGTTGTTCAGGTGGTAGTACTTATTATTGGGGTCGGTGTAACCGGCCTCGCCTGAACGGCCCGATTCTTAAAGGATCTTGGCCACTGGGCGAGGGAAGAAACCCTCGGACAGTGGCTTTTGTGTTTTAAGGGGCCTTTCTAAAATGCCCTTGGGTTCGTTTGGTAGTACAGGATCTTCGATTAAGGGATGCAATAGTGAAATGTCGACAAACCTTATGAACGGCGCGCAGGTGGTTCTGGAGTGCTTGGCTCGTGAAAAGGTAGAAGTTATCTTCGGTTATCCGGGCGGCGTGACACTGCCGTTCTACGATGCCATCTATGACTCGCCCATCAAGCATGTGCTGGTACGCCACGAGCAGAACGCGGCCTTTGCGGCCCAAGGCTACTCCCGGGCGACTGGCAAAGTAGGCGTATGCTGCGCCACTTCAGGCCCTGGCGCCACCAACTTGGTGACGGGCCTGGTCGACGCCATGATGGACTCGATTCCGATCGTCGCCATCACCGGCCAAGTCACCAGCAAACTAATCGGCAGCGACGCGTTTCAGGAGGCGGATACCTTCGGCATCACCCGCTCCGGCACCAAGCACAACTTTTTGGTCAAGACTTTGGCGGAATTGCCGCGCGCGATCCACGAGGCGTTTCATATCGCCTCCACCGGTCGCCCCGGCCCCGTGCTGGTCGATATCACCAAGGACGCCTTCCAGGCCAACGGCCACTATACGCCGGTGAGTTCCATTCACCTGCCGGGCTATCGCGTTTACACCGAAGGCCACTCCGGCCAGATCCGGCGCGCCGCGCAGGCCATGTGGGAAGCCAAGCGCCCGTTTGTGTACGCGGGCGGCGGCATTATCCACGCCGGAGCGCACGATGAGTTGCGCCAATTAGTGGAAATGATCGATGCTCCGGCCGTCACTACTTTGATGGGCCTGGGCGGTCTCGCCGCCGACCATCCGAACTTCGTCAGCATGCCCGGCATGCACGGCAGCTACGCGGCCAACATGGGCATGACGGAGACCGATTTGCTGATCGCTCTCGGCTCGCGCTTTGACGACCGCGTGACCGGACGCCTCGCGGCCTTTGCGCCCCACGCCAAAGTGATCCATGTGGATATCGATCCCGCCGAAGTGGGCAAGATCCGCACGCCGGATGTGCCTATCGTCGGCGACGTGAAAAAAGTGCTGCAAAAGATTCTGGAAGAGCTGGAAGCGACGGCGCCGCAAATGAAGAGCAAGAACTCCACGGCACGCGCCGCCTGGTGGGGACAGATTAAGGAGTGGCAGCGCGAGCATCCGCTCGAACCCGTGTTCTCGACCGACGAAATCAAGCCGCAGCATTTGATGGCCGAAATCGACCGCCTGTCGGGCGGCGAAGCCATCGTTTGCAGCGATGTGGGCCAGCACCAGATGTGGGCCGCGCAGTTGATCCGCTTCAACCATCCGCGCCTGTGGATTAACTCGGGCGGTTTGGGATCCATGGGCTTTGGTGTGCCATCGGCCTTGGGCGCGCAGTTCTCGCGTCCCGACAAACTGGTGTTTGCGATCTGCGGCGACGGCGGCTTCCAGATGTCGATTCCGGAGCTCGCTACCATTGCGAATTTCGAATTGCCGGTCAAGATCATCGTCATGAACAATGGCTACCTGGGAATGATCCGCCAGTGGCAGGAGTTGTTCTACAACAACCGCTTGTGCGCCGCCAAGCTTGATACCTTCCCGGATCCCGAAAAGCTCGCTGGCGCGTATGGATTCAAAGGCCGTACGGTGGAACGCCCCAGCCAATTGCGGCAGGCGCTTGAAGAAGCGGTGAAAGAGCCGGGTCCGTATCTGTTGAACGTGCGCGTCGCGCCGTTTGAAAACGTGTATCCGATGGTGCCGGCCGGCGGAGCTGTCAATGAGATGGTGTTGGCGCCGCCGCAGCCGGTGGAGGTCGCCTAAGATGTTGCAGTTGATTTCGTTATTGATGGAAAACAAACCCGGCGCTCTCATGCGTGTCACGGGACTCTTAAGCGCCCGCGGCTATAACATCGAAAGCCTGACGGTCGCGCGCACGCTCGATCCGGAGCTGTCGCGCATGAGCATCGTGGTTGACGTCGAGCCCAATCAACGTGCCCAGGTAATCAAGCAGATGAACAAGCTGATCAACGTGCTACAGGCCACCGATTCGACCGAAGGTCCTGCGGTGCGCAGGGAATTAGTCTTGCTGCGCGTGCGCGCTAGTATGCAAAACCGCACGGCAATCCTGAAGGAAGCCGAGATCTTCGGCGCCCGCGCAGTAGATTCTTCGGTGGAAGGCTTCGCGCTCGAAGCCACCGGCGACCCCGAGAAGCTGGACGAGTTTATCGATGTGATGCGCAGCTACGGCGAGATCGAAGTGACGCGCTCCGGCCTGGTGGTAGTTTCGCTCGACAGCAAGAAACTGAAGCTAGCCCCGCCGGTGAGCAAAGAAGAAGTTCCCCAAGCGATTTAGAACTTAATTTCAATACGGAGTTTTCACAGAATGGCAAAAAGGTTTTATGAACAGGACGGCAACTTGGGCGTGCTCAAGGGCAAGACCGTCGCGATTATCGGCTACGGCAGCCAAGGCCATGCGCACGCGCTGAATCTGCGTGATTCGGGCGTGAGCGTGATCGTCGGTCTGTATCCCGGCAGCAAGAGCTGGGCGAAAGCCGAAGCCGCCGGGCTGCGGGTAATGACTACCGCGGAAGCCGCCAAAGCCGCCGACGTCATGATGATTCTGGTTTCCGATCACCTGCAAGCCGATCTGTATGAGACCGATATCAAGCCCGGCCTGACCGCCGGCAAGACGCTGATGTTCGCGCACGGCTTCTCGATTCATTTCAAGACCATCACGCCCCCGGCGGATGTGGATGTGACCATGATCGCGCCCAAGGCTCCGGGACATCGGGTGCGCGAGCTCTACACCGAGGGTGTGGGAGTCCCAGCATTAGTGGCGGTGCATCAAAATCCCTCGGGCAAGGCGCTTGAACAGGCACTGGCTTATGCGCTGGCGCTCGGATGCCTGAAAGCCGGCGTGATCGAGACGACCTTCAAAGAAGAAACTGAAAGCGATCTGTTCGGCGAGCAGGCGGTGCTCTGTGGCGGCGCGAGCGAGTTGATCCGCGCCGGCTTTGAGACCTTGGTCGACGCGGGTTATGCGCCTGAAATCGCCTATTTTGAGTGCCTACACGAATTGAAGCTGATTGTCGATCTGATTTATGAGGGTGGTCTCAGCTATATGCGCTATTCGGTATCGGACACGGCGGAATACGGCGACTACACGCGCGGTCCCCGCGTGATCAACGACCAGACTCGCGTCGAAATGAAGAAGATTCTTTCGGAGATTCAGTCCGGTGAATTCGCCCGCGCCTGGATCGCCGAGAACAAGAGCGGCCGCAAGAACTTTCTGCATATGCGGGAAGTGGCTCAGAACCAGAAGATCGAGCAAGTCGGCGCCGAACTGCGCAAGATGATGCCGTTCCTCAAAAAGAAAAAAGAAGTAGGAGTACCGGCGGCCTAGTAAGCCGCCGCGAGGCCCGCGGGAGGGCCATACAGTATGCGTGTTTTTACCTTCGATACGACGTTGCGCGACGGCACCCAGGGAGAGGCGGTGAGCCTGTCGGCTGAGGACAAGGTTTTAGTGGCCCACAAGCTCGATGAACTGGGGATCGACTATATCGAGGGTGGCTGGCCCGGGTCGAACCCCAAGGACAAGGAGTTCTTCGCCCGCGCCAAGTCGATCGCGTTCAAGCACGCGCGGCTGACAGCCTTCGGCGCCACGCGCATGGCGCGCAATCCGGTCGAAGAGGATGCGAGCGTCAACGCGCTGATCGAGGCAGACACGCCGGTGGTCTGCATCTTTGGCAAGACCTGGGACCTGCATGTGCGCAAGGCTCTGGGGATCACCGAAGAAGAAAATTTGAAGCTGATCTCAGACACCGTGCGCTACCTCAAGGCGCACGGGAAAGAAGTAATTTACGACGCCGAGCATTTTTTCGACGGTTACAAAGACAGCCGCGACTTTGCGTTTCGCACGCTCGAAGCGGCCCACAAGGCCGGTGCCGATACCCTGACGCTGTGCGACACCAATGGCGGGACCATGACCGGCCAGCTGGCCGAAATCTGCGCCGACGTGCGCAAGAACTTTGAAGGGATTCTGGGAATCCACACCCACAACGACTGCGAACTGGCGGTGGCCAACGCACTGGCCGCAGTGGAGCAGGGATTTCAGCATGTACAGGGATGCTTTAACGGCTATGGCGAACGCTGCGGCAACGCCAACCTCACCACCATCATCGCGAACCTGGAGCTGAAGATGGGCCACTCGACTATAGGCAAGGAGCGGCTCACGCAGCTGACCTCGGCGGCGCGCTTCATCGCGGAACTAGCGAACCTCCCATTGCGTGGCGATCAAGCCTATGTGGGCCACAGCGCCTTCGCTCACAAGGGCGGCGTGCACGTAAACGCCGTGCTCAAGGATTCCAATACCTACGAACACATCAGCCCTAAGACCGTGGGCAACCGGCAGCGCGTGCTGTTAAGCGATTTGTCCGGGAAGGGCAGTATCCTTTACAAGCTCAAGCAGCACGGTCTCGAAGATCGCCTGGACGATACCGCTCGCCGGCACCTGCTCGATCGCATCAAGCAAATGGAATTCCAGGGCTATGAGCTCGAAGCCGCCGAAGGCACCTTTGAATTGCTGGTCCGCGAGGCGCTGCGCCCCGGACTGAACCTGTTTGAAGTGGTGAGCTACGAAGTAATCACGCGCGCTACCAACTCGACCGCCAACGTGACTCTGAAGGCACAGGACAACGTGCTGACCGCCTCGGCCAGCGGCAACGGTCCGGTGAACGCGTTGGACGTGGCGCTGCGGCAGTGCCTGTCGACGCTCTACCCGGCCATCGCGAGCGTCGAGTTGACCGATTACAAGGTCCGCGTCCTGGACTTCAAGAAGGGCACGGCGGCGCGCGTGCGCGTGCTGATCGAGTGGTCCGATCACAAACGCAGCTGGGCCACCGTGGGCGTTTCAGAGAACGTCATCGAGGCCAGCTGGTTCGCGCTGGTCGATGCCATGCGCCTGGAACTCATGCGCCTTCATGAGGACGATCCCAACGTGCAGAAGGCAGTCGAAGACTACTGCTGGGGCGTGTGATTTGCCGGGGTTTTAGTACAAAACCCTAAGTATCGACTAAGGCGTTTGCCTCGTAGTAATTCCATCCTCTACGCCGTACTATTGGGCCATGGCGTGGTCTGGCAATTTACGGTGCCTCTATTGCGACGGGAAACTGCCGCTCTACCGTAAGCTAACCAGCGGACAATTCTGTTCGACAGCGCACAGCAAGGCGTACTGGGAAGATCAGCAGCGGCTAGCGGTCGAACGGCTGCATCAGACTCATGATTCGCTCCGTGCGTATCGTTCCCCGGAGGCACTCGAAGCGATCCTGGGCAAACCCGCCGCCAGCGAGCCGGTGAGTCCGGCGCTCTATTACCGGGCCGGTGAGACTGGCGAAATCGAACACCATCCGCTTGAACCCCAGACTGTCGAAAGCAAGCCCAAGCCCACTGAATCGAAGCGCGCCGAATCCAAGCCGGCTGCACCCAGACTTGAGTCCGAGCCTGAAGCGGCGGACATCGCCCGCTCGGCTTCGAATACGGGTCACGTCACGTTCGCCGGATTTCTGACTGAAGACAAGCCGGGGTTGCGGGCGTGGAATGCAATCCAGGCGGCCTGGACCGCTGAATTTGCCCTCTGGCCCCTGTGCCGTCCCGCGCTTCCGCAGAGCGCCGGCGGTCCGCCCGAACGCACGCTTGAAACCGCCTCCGGCGTCGCTATGCCCCGGTTCCAGGCGAACGGATTCGCCGCCGCCATTCTCGCCGGCGCGGAGCAGTGCGCTCCGGCGGTATTCGATACGAAATCGATCGTGAAGGTTCCGTTTGCGTTGACGCCCGAGACCGAGGAACTGACGCAGCTTTACCTTGCGGCGCACGCGCCGGAGCCGATTTCCGAGCCGGTTCCTGAGGTTGCCCCGCAGGTTGAAGAGACGCTCCCGCCGTTCGTCGAACAGCTAGCGTCGCTGTCCAAAATCGTGGCGCAATCGGTGCCATTCACTTCTAGAGCCGCCGCGGCGTTGCCGATCGAGACCGTACGCAGGGTGCAGAACGCGCGCTATGAAGCCACCTTCGACATACCGGCTGTCGGTGTCGTCAGCGAACTGCAGCCTCTGGCCTTGACCAACAGGCCCCAGGGAAGGGCCGCCAGTGCGGGTGCGACCGGAGACACGCAGGCTGCCGATCTGCTGGGATATTCGCAGCCCCTGGAGCTAAAGTCGAGCGGCGGAGCGCCCTGGATGAATCTGGCGATTCCGGCAGCCGGACCGGCGATGTCCTTGGCCTCCGGCAGCCGCTATCAGATCTTCGGCGGTGCGGGCGACGCGGTGGCGAAACCGAACTTCGGCAGCTTGGGATCGACAGAGGCGCTCGACCTGCGTTGTGCCACCGCGAGCCCCTGCCTGCAATCGACCACGCAGTCTGTGGCGTTAAGCTTGAACACCGCGCCGGGTTGCCGTTATGGCGTGAAAATGCAGCCGGGCACCATTCAGCCGGTGAGCGACACGCTGCGGTCCGCTGCTGGCAGTGAGTTTTCAAGCGTTCCCGCGCCGCAGAAAAAACTGGCGGCACAGTCGTTGGCCATCGGTTTGAACCCGGCTCCGCCGTGCGCGCTGGCGCTGGTGAGCCAGCCCGGAACCATCGGTCCTTCTCTGGGCGATGTGCAGCCGCTCGCGGCTAAGAATGAACTCCAGATCGTTCGCCTCCCCGACGGCCTGGGCAGAGCGCAACGGAATCCGCTAACGACGAAAGTTCTGCCTCTCGCGTTTTCCGCTAAGCCATGTGCTCCGCCGGCGCCCGCTCCTGTGAGTGCCGGCGTCGAGCACGTGTATGCGTCGAATGCGCCTATGAACCCGGTAGCGAAGTGGGAGCCGATCGAAGGATCCGCGACTCCGCTGCGGCGAGGAATCCTCGGTTGGACACAAAGCTTCACCAGCGCCGGGGAGCGTAAACACGTTTGGGCGCACGCCGCTGATTTCTGGCAGCATGCCCCGCGGGATCTGAAGCTGCTGGCGATTGCGATTCCGATTCTGCTGGGATTGGCGCTCCGTCCGTCGCTGCCCAAGGTGGGGGTGACGGCCCCATCGGCTGCTGAAGGTATCTCGAAGAACATCGGGAACGGCTTTCGCGAACAATTTATCAATGTGCGCAATACTGTCGCGCAGCGGGCTGGCGTCTCGTTGAACGAAGACTTCCGCTCCGGCCTCGATGACTGGCAGTCTCGCGGCAATTTAACCTCCGGCTGGTCGTTCGATCAAAACGGCTTCGTGCGGCCGGGGACGCTGGCGCTCTACCGGCCATCCATGGCGTTGACCGACTATGACATGGAGTTCTTGGGCCTGATCGACAAGAAAGCTCTGAGCTGGGTAGTGCGCGCGCGGGACTTCGACAACTATTACGTGGTCAAGTTGATGGTACTGAAAAACGGACCGCTGCCCACGCTCGGGATCACGCGCTATGCGGTAATCGACGGCAAGGCTCAGGCGCGAGTGGACACGACGGTAGCGATCAATGCGCGTCCGGATATGCTGTATCGCGTCAGCATGAACGTCCATGACGATACCTTCCTGCTGAGCTTGCAGGGAACGGTTGTCGACAACTGGACTGACTCGCGGCTGAAGCGCGGCGGAGTCGGCTTCTTTGCTCCGAAGGGTGAGGAAAGCCGCTTGCGGTGGCTGCAGCTTTCACATCAATACGACATGCTGGGCCGCCTGTGCGCCTATCTGGCGCCTTACAATATTCCAACAACAAACGGGAGCTGGTAATTATGAGTACGTCTAAGACCGCAACGCAATCGAAGGCCGCGGCGCCGCCGGACGGCAAATCCGTATCGCCCGCACTGGCACGGGCCGTGTCTCTGCATTTGGAAGGCAAGCATCAGGAGGCCTTGAAGGAGCTGAATACGGCGCTCGAGAACGGCGAAGAGAGCACCGAGATTTATTCCGCCAAGGGTCATTTGCAGTTCGAACTCGAGCAATTTGACGATGCGACTAAGAGTTACGAGAAGCTGCTGGCGATGACGCCGCGGCACACCACCGCCAACTTCAATCTGGGAATCTGCTACGAGAAGATGGGGCGCTGGAATGAGGCGACCGAAGCCTTCCAGAAAGCGCTCGACGGGGATCCCAATCGCACCGAAGCTCAACTCGGCCTGGGAATTTGCCTGTTGCACCAGGAGAAGCCGGAACCCGCTATCGTCTGCTTCGACAAGGTACTGGCGCGTACGCCGGCGCATGAGACTGCGGTTTTCGGCAAGGCGGTTTCTTTGCAACTGCTGTGGAAGTTCGACGAAGCGACGACGCTGTATCTCCAGCTTTTGGGCAAGAACCCGCAGTCTGAGGAATGCCTGGTGAATCTGGTCACCATCGGCATGGCACGCAAGGACCACGACGCCATCCAAAAATACTCGGAGCAATTGCTGACTTTGCGTCCGCACTCGCAGGCGGCGCTCGAGGGCCTGGCTACCTGCGCATTCCACAACAACGATTTCGAAGCCGCGGCCCAATTATGTGCCAAGCTGGTGGAATTCACACCCGATCATTTTGAGCGCTGGTTCAATCTGGGCGTGGCTGCACAGAAGTGCAATCATTTGCCGGAGGCCGCCAAGGCCTATAGCGAGGCGGTCCGCATCCGTCCCGACGCCAAGCAGGCGCATGTGAATCTGGGAATCGTAAAGCAGGAAACCGGCGATCTGACCGGAGCTCGCGAAGGTTATGAGCGTGCGCTGCAGATCGCACCCGACCAGGGCGATGTCATTTACAACCTGGCGAGCGTCATCGAGCAGCAAGGCGAGAAAGAAGAAGCCGAACGGCTGTACGTCAAGCTGCTTTCGCGCAATCCCGATTGGGAAGACGCGTGGTTCCGGCTGGGCTATCTGCGGCTGGCGCGCGCCGATTACCGCGGTGGCGCGGAAGCATTCCAATCCTGTGTACGCAAGCGGGCTGTGTGGCCCGAGGCGCAGCTCAATCTGGGCCTGTGCTCGTGGAACCTGGGGGACCGCGACGGCGCTGCCAAAGCGTTTGAGGCAGTGCTGGCCTCGGATCCACATTCGATCGATGCGCTGCGCGGCTTGGCCGCCCTGGCAGTGGAGCGCGAAGATCTGGACAAAGCGCTCGACCTGCAGGCTAAGCTGATCGAGGCCGGCGAACGAACCCCCGAATTGTTCTACAACACCGGCTTGTTGCTGCAAAAATCCGGGCAGGTGGAAGATGCGGTGCGTCTCTATCAAGAGGCTCTGGCGGATCGTCCGAATTTCCCGGAAGCCCTGCTGAACCTGGGCCATGCCTTGAAATCGCAGGGCAAACCAGACGAAGCGCGCGAATTCTGGCGGCAGGCGTTGGAGCAAAAGCCCGAACTCGCCGCCGGCTATTTCGGCCAATAAACCCAATCGCCAACCGCGCCGGACCGCGGCTCGGTAACATTACGCAGCCGGCGGCGTCTACCCAGGTGTGGTTTTCGCAATGCGGCACGCACGATATACTAAAACTTAATGGAGCACGCGAATTCTATACTGAATCTCGCATGGCTGGCCCTTTGCGTGGCCGCCTTCACCTGGTTCCTTGTCTCGACGAGCCGCCAGGGCGTCTCCAGCCGCCGGCTGGTGATGGGGCGCGCTCTCGCCCTGGGCCTGGCGCTGGTCTCGCTGTTCCCGTGCGTATCGGCTAGTGACGACGCCGTCCGGCTGGCGCTTCTGAACGCTCAGGCCTCCGCTGACGCCCCCGGACATTCCTCCTGGAGTACCCAGCATCCCAGTACCGAAATGCTGGCAATCCTCGTCGGACTCCTGGAAGTCCTGGAGTCGGCGCAGGTCACCGCTGTACTGGCGATCACCATTTCCCTGTGTCTCTTCACGCTGGCTCTAGCGATCCATGCGAAGAGCTTAGACCGCTTCCTTCCTTCCTGCGCAGGCCGCGCTCCGCCCCTCTGCTTCCCTGTTTCGCTCTAGTTTGTTTTCCAAAGCTGCATCTGAACAGTGATTAGGAGGGAAGAATGCCACGCCTTTTCGGGCGGGCGCTTGCCGGGTTCCTATTGGCCGTCTCGGCGGTTTCCGCCCAGACCGCGTTGACATGGGAGCAGGTCCGCGAGCGCTTCCGAGCGAATAATCCGAATCTGACCGCCGGCAGAGCGGGGGTCGAGCAATCCAAGGCGCAAGAAATTACGGCCTATTTGCGCCCGAATCCTGAGGCTACCGCGACGCTCGATCAGCTCGATCCGTTTTCAATCAATCCTTACCGTCCCCTGGGCAATACGCTTCCGTTGATTTCAGGAAGCTACCTGCATGAGCGCGAGCATAAGCGCGAGCTCCGCCGGGATAGTGCGCAGAATGCCACCGTCATTGCCGCGTCCACGCTCGAGGATCAGGAGCGCACACTGCTGTTCAGCTTGCGCAGCGCGTTTGTAGGGATCCTGCACGCCAAGGAAATTCTGCGCGTGGCCCGCGACAATCTCGCCTACTACGACCGCGTGCTCGAAGTGAATCGCACCCGTGAGCAGGCCGGCGACATCTCTGAAGTGGATCTGGGACGGCTGGAATTGCAGCGCGTGCAGTATGAGTCCGATGTCCAGACCGCGGAGGTGAGCCTGCGAACGGCCAAGATTCAGTTGCTGGGACTGTTGAACGATCGCACTCCGATCGAGCAATTCGATGTGAGCGGTAAGTTCGACTTTAGCGAGCAAATTACGCCGCTCGAAGAGTTCCGCATTGCGGCTCTGGACGCGCGTCCGGATCTGAAGGCGGCATTACAGGCGGTCGTAAAATCGAAAACCGACCATCAGCTGGCGATCGCCAACGGCTCCGCCGATCCCACCTTCGCGGTCGACTTTGGGCGCAATCCGCCGATTCCGGTTTACTTCGGTGCCAGCGTCACCATCCCGTTGCGGATCTTCGATCGCAATCAAGGCGAGAAGCTGCGTACGCAATTGGATATCAGCCGAAATCAAGCACTGGTCGAAGCCGGCCGTGCGCAAGTTTTTAGCGATGTGGATTCCGCGTACGCCGCCATTGCCGGCAATATCGCGCTTTTGCGCCCTTATAAGGACAAGTATTTGCAACAAGCCGCCAAGGTGCGTGACACCATCGCTTTCGCGTATCAGAACGGGGGGGCATCCCTGCTGGATTTCCTGAGCGCGCAGAATGATTACCGAAACATTCAACTGAGTTATCTGAATCTGGTGGGCTCCTACATGACCGCCGCCGGCCAGATGAATCTTGCCGTGGGCAAGGAGGTCATTCCATGAAACTGCTTCCGATCGTATCTCTAATCCTGGCGTGCCTGGCGGCCGTGGCCGGCTGCAGCAGCCAGAAAGTGGACGCGGTTTCCAACATCGCTCCCGCCGTCAAAGTTGAGCAGGCTCCCGACCCCAACCTGATTACTGTCGAAAAACCCGAGCGGTTTCCACTGGCGGTGGCCGCGGCGCGCGCCGAAGTCAGTGAGCTGATCGCGAACGGCTCGGTCGCTCCGGATGTGAGCCGGACGGTTCCCGTGAATGCGCTCTCGGCCGGACGTGTGCTCGAAATCCATGCGCGTCTGGGAGACGATGTACAAAAAGGCCAATTGCTATTGACGATCAACAGCGCGGATATGTCGCAGGCCTTTTCCGATTACAAGAAATCCCAGGCTGACGAAATGCTGGCGAAGTCGCAGTCGGAGCGCGCTCAACTGTTGTTTTCTCACGGCGCGCTGGCGCAGAAGGATCTCGAGGTTGCAGCTGAGACCTACGACAAGGCCAAGGTGGACACGCAAACGGCTCTCGATCGCGTGCGCATTCTGGGAGGCGACCCGCAGCGGCCTTCGGCCGTGATCGAAGTGCGCGCGCCGGTATCCGGCACTATCATCGAGCAGAACGTGACCGCCGCGGCCGGCGTTAAATCGCTGGACAATTCCCCGAATCTGTTCACCATCGCGGACCTTTCGCAGGTGTGGGTGATTTGCGATGTTTACGAAAACGATCTGGCGCAGGTGCATGTGGGAGATCGCGCGCAGATCGAATTGAACGCGTATCCCGGCCGCACGTTTAGCGGGCGCATTGCCAACATTGGAAAGCTGCTGGATCCGAATACACGCACCGCCAAAGTAAGGATCGAATTACCCAATGATCGCGGTATCCTGCGGCCCAATATGTTTGCCACTGTCCATTTTGTTTCGCAAGGCGCCCAGATGCGCACAGTTGTGCCCGCGAGCGCGGTGCTGCGATTAGAAGATCGCGACTGGGTGTTCATAAAGGCCCAAGGAAATCAGTTTCGCCGTACCGAAGTTCATGCGGGCGCTGTGAATGCCGACGGCACCGAGCAGGTGTTCAGCGGCCTGCGCGCTGGCGATCAGGTAGCGCGCGATGCCCTCCTGTTCGATCGCGATAGCAAGAAGGAGTAGCCGGTGATTCAGAAGTCCGTCGACTTTGCGCTCCGCAACCGGTTCCTGGTTATGGCAGTGGGTATCCTGCTGCTCATCTGGGGCGCTATTTCGTTCAAATCTTTGCCCGTAGAGGCCTATCCCGACGTCGCCAACAACTACGTCCAGGTGATCACGCAGTGGCCGGGCAGGGCCGCGGAAGAAGTGGAGCAGCAAGTCTCGATTCCGATCGAAGCGCAGATGAACGGCTTGCCGCAGTTGACCGCGCTGCGCTCGGTTTCCTTGTTCGGTCTTTCGAGCGTAATGATGGTATTCGACGATGGCTCCAGCAATGACCTGAACCGGCAAAAGGTCCTGGAAAAGCTCTCGCAAGTAAATCTGCCCAATGGACTGCAGCCGACCATTGGACCGGATTACAGTCCGGTGGGGCAGATTTACTTTTTCACCCTCGAAAGCACGAACCCCTCCTATGACGTGATGAATCTGAAGACGCTGCAGGATTGGGTGCTGACCAAACAATTAAAGTCGGTGCCGGACGTGATTGATGTCGCGGTCTTCGGCGGCACCACTCGCGAATACCAGGTGAACGTCGATCCGAATCGTCTGATCGCCTACGGCTTGAACATCAGTCAAGTGGAGCAGGCGCTCGCCAACAACAATATAAACGCGGGAGGCAGTTTCATCGAGCGCGGAGAGCAAGCTATCAATGTGCGCGCGGTGGGGCTGGTTGAAAATACCGGCGACATAGGCTCGACGGTGCTCAAGACCCAAACCGGTATCCCGGTGCGCGTGCGCGACATCGGGATCGTCGAGCAAGGGCCGAAGATCCGGCTGGGGCAGGTAGGGAAGGCGGTGCATGCGTCGCCCGGTAAAGTGATTGACAACCCCGACGTGGTTTCGGGTATCGTGCTGCTCCGCAAAGGCGCGGACGCTGATAACGTGCTGGTCGCGCTGCATGAAAAAGTCGATTTCCTGAACCACCATTTCCTGCCGCCGGGAGTGAAGATCGTTCCCCATCTAGACCGCAGCGACCTGATGCAACTGACCACGCACACGGTGCTGCATAACCTGACGGAGGGCATCATTCTGGTTTCGGTGATCCTATTTTTGTTCCTGGGGAACCTGCGCGGCGCGCTGATCGTTACGCTCACCATTCCGTTTTCTCTGCTATTCGCAGCGATCTGTCTGGACCTCCGTCACATTCCCGCAAACCTGTTGTCGCTGGGCGCGCTGGATTTCGGCATGATCGTCGAGGGCGCGGTGGTGATGGTGGAAAATATCGTGCGATTGCTGAGTCATGCTCCTAGCCCGGGCGACGCCGAGGAGAGTGTCAGCCAGAAAATTCGGCGGGCCGCGCGCGAGGTCCAACGTCCGGTATTTTTCTCGATCGCCATCATCATTACCGCCTACCTTCCCATCTTCACGCTGCAGCGCGTCGAAGGCCGGCTATTCCGGCCTATGGCCTGGACGGTGGCCTTTGCGCTACTGGGTGCGCTCCTCTTTTCCATGTTTCTGACGCCGGTTCTAGCGAGTCTGGTGTATCCCAAGGGAACCAAAGAATGGAACAATCCGCTGATGAATCTTCTCACGCGGCTGTACGCGTCGGGGTTGTCTTTAGCGATTCGCGGGCGCTGGATCACTGTCGGTGTAGCGGTGGCCAGCCTGGCGGGCGTCCTGCTGTTAGCGCGGAACATCGGCTCGGAATTCCTGCCCCATCTGGATGAGGGCGCCATCTGGGCTCGCGGATCGCTTGCGCCAAGTACCGGTCCCACCGAAGGAACCCGCATTATGAACCAAGCCCGCGTGATGTTTGCCAAGTTCCCGGAAGTAACGCAGGTGGTGAGCCAGGTGGGCCGTCCCGACGATGGCACCGATACCACGGGCTTCTTCAACACCGAATACTTTATCGATCTGAAGCCTAAAGACCAATGGCGCCCGCTGTTTCATCAGGACAAAGACAAGCTGATTGAAGCCATGGATGCGCAAGCTGAGCAATTTCCCGGAGTCACCTGGAATTTTTCGCAACCGATTTCCGACAACATGGAGGAGGCCGTCAGCGGCGTCAAAGGTGAGCTGGCCGTCAAGATTTATGGAACTGATCTGGAGTTGCTCGAGAAAAAGGGTGATGAAATCGTTGCCGCGATGAGCAAGATCCGGGGCATCGAGGGGCTAGGCTTGTTCCGCGTTATCGGCCAGCCGAACCTGAACCTGGTGGTGGACCGCGCCAAGGCCGACCGCTTCGGCATCAACGTTTCCGATATCCAGGACGCAGTTGAAACCGCGGTCGGCGGCAAAGCGGTTTCGCAGGTTCTTAAGGGCGAGGAACGCTACGATCTGGTGGTGCGTTATCAGCCGCAATACCGCAGCACCATCGAAGAGATTCAGAATATTCGTTTGCTCGCGGCATCCGGCGAACGCGTGTCCTTGGGTCAGCTCTGCAGCATCAGCATGAAGGACGGCGCTTCGGAAGTCTACCGGGAAGGGAACTCGCGTTATGTCGCGATCAAATACGGCGTTCGCGGGCGCGATCTGGGCAGCACGGTGGAGGAAGCCATCAAGACAGTGGAGTCCAAAGTAAAGTTGCCGCCCGGTTACCGGCTGGAATGGGCCGGCGAGTACGAATCGCAGAAACGCTCGGCGCGCCGGCTGGCGGTGATCATCCCGCTTACGCTTCTGTTGATTTTTTTCATCCTGTACTCCATGTTTTCCTCGATGAAGTGGGCCTTGCTGGTGCTGATGAACGTAGCCATGGCGCCTGTAGGAGGAATCTTGGCAATGTATTTCACCGGCACCAATTTCAGCGTATCTTCGGGCGTGGGATTCCTGGCGCTGTTCGGTGTTTCGGTGCAGACCGGCGTGATCCTGGTGGAGTACATGAATCAGCTGCGCGGGCGCGGCTATCCCGCGCTGCAAGCGGCGCGCGATGGCGCCATTCAGCGTTTCCGGCCGATCCTGATGACCATGCTGGTGGCATCGCTGGGCTTGGTGCCGGCGGCGACCTCCCACGGGATCGGCTCGGATTCGCAGCGCCCCTTCGCAATCGTGATCGTAGGCGGACTGATGGCGGTATTGATGATGAGCATCTTCCTGCTGCCGACGCTCTATGTTTGGTTCGCGCGGGACGGAGATCTGTTGCCGGAAGCTGACCTGCAACCCGCCGCGCAGGAGTGATGTTTGCGCGACAGCTCTGCTGAATATAACCCTGGTCGGTTGCTCTCGACTGCAATGATTGCTAGACTTCTGCGGACGGGAGAGAATTCATGGCGAAGTACATGTATCAGGCTAGTTATACGGTCGAGGGCGTGCGAGGTCTGCTGAAAGAAACCGCGTCGGGCCGTCGCAAGGCCGTCGAGTCCGCGATCGCGGCGTTGGGCGGTAAGGTGGAGGTATTTTACTATTGTTTCGGCGAGACCGACGTCGTGCTCATCATGGATCTCCCCGATAATGTAGCCGCCGCGGGCTTGGGGATGACCGTAGCGGCCAGCGGCATGGTACACGGCCGCATCACGCCGTTACTAACGGTAGAGGAAGCCGATAAATCCCTCGGCGTCAAGATCGGCTACCGCGCCCCCGGTCAAAAGTAGAGACGGTCTACTGGGGAATCACTCCGTCCACCATCCAGCAACCCGCGCATCTTCCCTGGGTCTGCTGGCTGGTCTGCCGCGACACGACGAAGCGATACCGTACTGTACGTGCGTTGTCTACTCGAATGCTTACGTCTTGCTCGGCATGATTGCCGGCGACTCCCAGCGCGCCATAGGTAGTAGGGTGCACGGCGAGAAGCGGTGCAAAATCGGGAAGCGTTAGCAGCCTCAGAAATTTTCCGTACGGCCCGGTGAGCGCGCGATTCGCCGGAGCGGCGAATTGATACACCGTAAAGATGCCCGCGTTTGGACGGGGCGAATTGCGATTCTCGAGAGCCTCCACCACGGTTCGAATCACCTCACCCGGACCCAAGCCGGGATTCGGCCGCGGCTGCGCAGCCAGGAGCGCCAGCGGCCACCAGCAAACGGCCCCCAACCATCTTGCGCTCACCCGTTGAGTACCCGAAGCGTAGTGTAAAGGTTCCAGGCCACCACTGCCGCATACCAATAATTGATCCAGTGAATGAGCCGTCGGCGGTGCAGCAAGAGGCAGGTGCAGGCGACTCCTACTGCCACAATTTTAGAAATCAACAACCCGTTAACTGGGCCCCATCGCACCATCAGGCGCACCATCGGGCTGGCTTCTTCGTTGCCCAGACTGAAACCAATCAGCGTGGTCAGGATGTCGAGTATCTGCAGATACAAGAACACTTCTATGAGCTGCCGCCCGGAGCGATTCAAGGTGGTGCTTGCAGTGGCCATGGTTCTATTCTGCCTAAACTCGCATTGAAACTTCAGATCCCAGCCGCGGCGCCGGGATATTGCGTAGGTTTCTCACGTCCTAAGATGTGATCGAGGTGATGCTGCATGTGCAGGATGTAATCCTCGATCAGGAATTGCAGCGTGACCGGTGCGGCCGAGCCGATACGGCAGGGTGCCGTGAGCCGCTCCTCGGGAATCCGCTTCACCAGGCGCACCAGAAGCTCGTTGTGATGCCGCCAAGTATCCAGCAGCGATAACCACGGAATCTCGTGATAGCCATGCGCCCGCACCCATCCGTCCTGATCGTAACCGGGGCCGCTATTTTCTCCTTCGAGCGACGCGCGCACGAAGCGCACGTGGTTGTTCACGGCGGAGTCGATCAGATGGCCCAGTTCTTCCTTGCCCGACCAGCTGTCGGAACCGGACGGCCGGACCGCGGCCTGCTCGTCGCCGAGAACGCGCAGGTTTACGTATTCAAAGGCCAGTAGCTTGGCCAGTGCCTTCTCCAGGGATGTTGCGAGGCTCTCAGGCATGCTCCATTTTCTCATGCAGAGCCGCTGGCATTTTAGTTGTGCTAGTTTGGCTCTGAGCGTTCATCGGGAGGAAATCGTGAGAAAGCTGCCGGCTTTTCTGCTAATCGCTGGGATGTGTCTGGCGCAATCGGGAACCCGCAATGGCATCGATCGCTCGATGTTTGATACTTCCTGCAAACCCTGCGACGACTTTTGGCGGTATGCCACCGGCGCCTGGCTCGACAAGCACCCGGTCCCGGCCGACCGCGCGCGCTGGGGTAAGTTCGACGAGCTAGCCGAAGCTAACCTGGAGCGTCTGAAAACCATTCTCGACGGCGCAGCGGCGGATCGCACGGCAACCGGCGACCGGCGTCGCGCGGGTGATTTCTACGCGAGTTGCATGGATACGGCATCGATCGAGAAGGCGGGAACCAAGCCCGTCGAGCCCTTGCTCGCACGGATCGCGGCCATAAAAACCCGGCGCGATCTAGTGGTGGCGCTGGTAAACCTGGAACTAGAGAACGGACTCGCTCCCACGCGAGTAATCAATGTTTCCGACCCGGCAAATGCGGATCAAGTGATAGCCGGCATTGGCGTAGGCGGTCTCTCGCTGCCGGACCGCGACTACTACTTTCGCGACGACGCGCGCTCGAAAATGATTCGCGACGAGTTTGTCCAGCACGCGCAGAAGTTACTTACATTGACGGGCGACTCGCCGGCTGCGGCTGCCGCCGCCGCGCGGGCGGTGCTGGCGTTTGAAACCACGTTCGCCGATTCCACTCTCACCAACGTGGCGCGGCGAGATCCCTACAACCGCATCCACAAAATGGATTTTGCGGCCATGGAGGCCCTGGCGCCAGCGTATGACTGGAAGGCGGCTTTCGCGCTCCTGAAGGTTTCGACCGATGTGGCCGTCAACGTATCGGAGCCGGAATTCCTCAAAACCTTCAACCGCCAGTTGCAGGAAGCACCGCTCGATACCTGGAAGACCTGGCTGCGCTGGCGCGTGATCGCCGACCGTTCCGAATACCTTGCGAAACCTTTTTACGACGAGTGGTTCCATTTCGAGCGAACCGTGCTTTCCGGCGTGACGGCACAGCAGGCGCGCTGGAAAGTCTGCGTCTCCTCCACGGATGCGACGCTGGGCGAAGCGCTGGGGCGCCTTTACGTCGAGAAACATTTCCCTTCCGAAGCCCAGCGCCGCATGCAGCAATTGGTAGCCAATATGCGCGCCGCCCTGGGTGAAGAGTTGCAGTCGGCCGACTGGCTGACGCCCGAGACGCGCGCCAACGCCCAGCGCAAACTGGCCACCTTCGATCCACGCATCGGTTACCCAACGAAGTGGCGCGACTACTCCGGCGTGCAGGTGAATCGCGCCAATTACCTTGCCGATAAGGAATCCGCCATTCTCGAAGAGCGCCGGTTCGCCGCCGCCAAGATCGGCAAGAAACTGGATCGAACCGAGTGGACCATGACGCCACCAACGGTTAACGCCTACTACACTTCCGCGCGGAATTCCATCACGTTTCCCGCTGGTATTCTGCAGCCTCCCTTCTTCGATATGGAAGCCGACAATGCCGTGAATTACGGCGCAATCGGCGTGGTGATCGGCCATGAAATGGGCCACGGCTTTGACGATCAGGGATCGAAATACGACGCCGACGGCAATCTAAAAAACTGGTGGACCGATCAGGACCGGGCCAAGTTCGAGGCGCGCGCCGCTTGTGTCGTGAAGCAATTCGATTCGATCGATGTCGGCGAGGGCCAGCATCATACCGGCAAACTGGTGGCCGGCGAAGCCATGGGTGATCTGGGCGGCGTTACGCTCGCGTACAAGGCGTACCACAAATCGCTCAACGGCAAAGAGCCGCCGGTGATCGACGGGCTCACTGGCGACCAACGCCTTTTCCTAGCCTACGCCCGCGTTTGGGCCGCCAACCAGCGCCCAGAAGCCATGCGCCGCCAGCTCGCAACCGACCCGCATCCGCTGGCCAAATACCGCACCAACGCAACCCTGCAGAATATGCCGGAGTTCCAGCGCGCCTTCTCATGCAAGCTGGGCGATGCCATGGTGCGGCCGCCGGAACAGGAATGCCGGCTGTGGTAGCGCCAACCAGTCAGGTGCCCGCAGGATCCAGGTGGGATTGAGGCTGTTCTTCTGAGGCCTCTTATTAGCGTGGCGTCTTGTTATTCAGCCCCGCACGCCGCTTGGCCGCGCCGGGCGCACTTCAGGACGTCCGTGAGGCTATGGCGCGGAACAACGAAGCCCAAGCCGTCTGTGCCCATTCCCGCTTCATCAACGTGCGAAGTTCGCCCCCTTCAGCGCCAAGAGAACCTGTGCTAAAATTCTTGCGCACCAGGCTCAAGGAGGGCACGGATTATGGATTCGACCAGACGCACCATACTGGCAACGGGCGCCGCGGCGACGGCTATGGCCGCAGCGCCGCGTCTGTTTGCTCAGCAGACTGGGCCGGGAGGAGTTGCCAAGTCATTCTACGAGAAAGGCCCGGTTCGCATTCACTACGAGGAGGCTGGTTCCGGCTTCCCGTTGTTGCTCATCGCCGGCGGGGGATTGAATTCGACGATCTCAGCCCTGACCCGCGGCGGGCCCTTCAACCCGATCGAGGAGTTTAAGGGAGAATACCGCTGCATCGCGTCGGACCTGCGCAACGCCAATGCCGGCCAGTCCTCCGGCCCGCTCGAAATCGACCGGCCGTGGGATGCATATACCGATGACCATCTCGGTCTGATGGATCACCTGGGCATAGAGAAATTCATGGTGATGGGCTTCTGCATTGGCGGCCCCTTCATCTGGAACCTCTTGCGGCGAGCCCCTGATCGTATTGTCGCAGCGGTGCTGGCGCAGCCCAGCGGGTCGCGTCCGGAGATGCGCGATCTTTTCTACGAAACCAATATGAAGGGCTGGGGTCCGGAATTAGTCAAGCGTCGACCCGACATCACTATGGAGCGGATCGACAAATTTCTGACCAAGATGTACCGCACCAACCCCGACTTCGTCTTCACCGTGACACGCGATTTTGTCCGCAATTGCCAGACCCCCGTACTCATCCTGCCGGATGATATCCCGGCCCATCCGTATGCCGTCGCCATGGAGGCCGCGATGCTTGCCCCCAACGCCGAAGTGAGCATGTTCCCATGGAAGGAGCCCAAGGAGCGGATTCCCCTGGCGGTTCGCCAGATACGTTCCTTCCTCCGGGCACATCGCCCTGCTTCTGCTTAGACGGGCGGTATCCAATACGACAGGTACGCTGGTTATTTGGCGTTGGCTGGCCGATCTACCACCACATAAGCAATGCGCCACCCGATCTCACCAGGTTCCCGTTCCAAACGCAGTTCATTGAATCGGCCGGTATTCCAAATAGTCATATAATCCCGACGTAGAGTGTCCTCGCTATATTTACTGCCAGGCTTCGCATTCATCAGGGCTTTCAAAGTATCCTGCGGGATCCGACTTGATCCGCGAACGACAATGGACCCGATGATGTTTTGCGGTGGTTGGCCCGGGCGGCCCTGCCGTATCGTTGCTGAGGGTGCGGCGCCGTGCTTTGTCGCGGTTGTTGGCGTTGACCGTGTGCTACTGCGACCAGCAGTGAAAAGGTCAGGAATTAGTAGGCAATGAATTCTGCTGAGCATCATTCAAATACTCACTTCTACTATCCCGCGCCCGCAAGGGCGGCCCTGCTGACAAGGACGGAGAGCACATCCAAATCTTCATCTCCAATGTATTTTTTGTTAGCTGCCGGTCATGGATTCGGCTTTCGTCGTGGCTTGTTGCATGCCACCGCCGTAAACTTCCCCGTCAAACAACATGAAGCCACGGACGATCTGGGCAATCTGATCCGCTGCCGTATCGAGTGCGAAATGGCCCGCGTCGAGCATATGGATTTGGGCCTTCGGCATGTCGCGGCGATACGCCTCCGGTTCGGAAAGCTCGAAAGAGAGATCGTACTTGCCCCAGAGGACGAGAAGCCGAGGCTGCTGCTCGCGCATCCAAGCCTGCCACCTGGGGTAGGCGTCGACGTTCGTGCGGTAGTCGTAGAAAAGGTCGCTTTGAATGTCGGCCTGGCCGGGCTGATTGAGAAAAGCAAATTCATCGGTCCACAGATCCGGGTCATAGCGCTCCACGTTGGGATCACTCCCGACATGACGCGTCCGCGTCGTCGGCAGCGACAGTAGATTCGTGCGAAGTGTGCTTTCGTTGGCAGCGCGATCGGCCCAAAAGGCCCGCCGCGGTTTCCAATTCGCCCCTAGGCCTTCGTTGTGCGCCACAGCGTCCTGGACGATGAGAGACTCAATTCGGTTCGGATGGGTCAAGGCCATGCGAAAACCTACGGGGCCGCCGTAATCCTGCATGTAAAGCGTGTAGCGCGAGAGGCCGAGCGCTTCGGTGAAGTGATTCATGATCTCGGCGTAGTGATCGAACGTATACGCGAATGTTTTCGGATCCGGCCAGTCGCTGTGCCCGAAGCCCGGATAATCGGGCGCGACAAGGTGATGGCGATCGGAAAGCCGGGCAAAGAGTGGCTCGAACATTCGCGATGAAGAGGGAAGCCCATGCAGCAGGAGCAGTATCGGCGCGTCTTTCGGGCCGGCCTCTCTATAAAAGAT
>Ga0105240_10002106_pt1 | contig 32565 bp, 31 predicted proteins | sample KBSC54metaG_FD_80426 | JGI IMG/M metagenome (GOLD analysis project Ga0105240, IMG submission 80426) | Corn rhizosphere microbial communities from Kellogg Biological Station, Michigan, USA - KBS C5-4 metaG | ecosystem: Host-associated > Plants > Roots > Rhizosphere > Soil | place: Michigan, USA... | reverse complement strand
CGTCGAAGCCGGTGTCCTTCACCAGCGCCATGTCGGAGACGCCGGCGGCGTAGACCACGGCGTCCAGCCCGCCCAAGGCCCGCACGGCCGCCGCCACCGCCTCACCGCATCCGGCCTCGGCGCCGACGTCGCCGACGATCGCCGACACCCGGCCCGGAGCCTCCGCCGTCAGCCCGGCCAACCGATCGCCACGCCGGGCCACAGCCGCCACGGGCGATCCGCCCGCCGCCAGGGCCCGCGCGACCGCGTGCCCCACGCCCGACGAGGCGCCCACCACCAGGACCCGGAGCGGCGCGCTCACGCCCGCCCGAGCATCTGGCCGGGCCGGGCCTCGACGTCGACCTCCTCGCCGTGCAACCGGATCGGCCGGCCATTGACCAGCACATGCCGCACGCCGCTGGGCGCATCGGCGACCAGCCGCTCGCCCTCGGCCGGGAAGTCCCGGATGCGCCGCAGTTTGCCCGGCGCGATCGTCTCGGGGTCGAACACGCAGATGTCGGCCGCCATGCCAGGCCTCAGCGTCCCGCGCCCCTCCAGGCCCAGGAACGCCGCGGGCTCCGAGGTCAGCTTGCGTACCGCCTCCGCCAGCGTCAGCACCTCGCGCTCCCTCACCCAGGTCCCCAAGAGGTCGGTGGCGAAGCAGGCGTCGCAGAGCTGCCCGACGTGGGCGCCCGAATCCGCCAGCCCGATCAGAACGCCCTCGGCCTGCAGCAAAGGCCCCACCTCCGCCGGGTCGGCGTTGGCCACCGGCAGGTTGAAGCGGGTGGCAAGCCCGTCCTCCAGCGCCACGTCCAGCATCGCCTCCAGCGGCGTGCAGCGACGCTCCGCCGCCAGCTCCGACATCGAGCGCCCGACCAGGTCGGGCCGTCTGGCGGTCTCGCTCACCGTGACGCCCGGCCAGTGGGGCGGGCGCGTGGCCACCATCTGTTCCCCGGCCCGCGCCCGCCAGGCAGGGTCGCGGTAGGCCGCGGCCCGCTCCTCCGGCGTTGCGCTCGCCAGCTCGGCGAACGCCGGCGTCCGCATCAGCGTGAACGGGCTGGCCAGGGTCTCCTGGAACACGATCGGCCGGCAGGCGGTCTGGCCCCAGACGTCGCCGCCCGCCGCCCGCGCCACGTCGTTCTCGCGGCGCGCGGCGTCGTGGTCGAACCCGGGCAGGGTCAGCAGCGGCGTCCAGGTCAGCGGGCGGTCGGCATGGCGCTGCAAGGCGAAGATCTGCGGCCGCCCAAGCGGCCCGCCCGCCACCACCGAGATCACCCCCCTCCCCGCGTCGCGCAGCGGCTCGACCAGGGCCATGAACTCCTCGATGTCGGCTACGCGCGAGGGCACCGGCCGGCCGCCGGCGCCGATGTGGGTGCCCGCCATGCTGCTGGAGAAGCCGATCGCGCCGGCCTTGATCGCCGCCCGGATGATGTCCTGCATGGCGGCGATCTCGTCCGGACGGGCGCGGCGCTCGAACGCCTCGTCGCCCATCACATAGATCCGCACGGCCGTATGGCCGACGTAGCCGCCGTAGTTCAGCCGAACCCCGCGCGCCGCCACGGCGTCCAGGTATTCGGGATAGGTCTCGAAAGCGTCCCAGGTGACGCCCGCGGCCAGGGTGTCGGGGTTCATGTCCTCGACCAGCCGCAGGGTGTCGATCATCGTCTCCCGGTCGGCGCGCCGCACCGGCGCGATGGAGAAGCCGCAGTTGCCCGCCACCACGCTCGTCACCCCGTGCCAGGACGACGGCGTCAGCAGCGGGTCCCAGAACACCTGGGCGTCATAGTGGGTGTGGATGTCGATGAAGCCGGGCGCCACCGCCTCGCCGCCCGCGTCGATCTCGATATCGCCGGCCAGGCCCTCGCCGATCGCAGCGATCCGCCCGCCTTCGACTTTCACGTCGGCGCGCACGCCCGGCGCGCCCGTCCCGTCGTAAACCGTCCCGCCCCGGATGACGTAGGACATCGCGACGCCTCCCTCCGCCGCCCTGCCCACCTGCCGAGGCCGTCGCGGCTCGGCTGAACACTATCCCGAATAGGCGAGCCCCGCCACGAAGAAGCCGTCCGCGCCCGCGGTGCGGGGCGTCAGCCGCAGGAACCCCTCCGGCGTGCGCGAGCGCTCGGCCCCGGCGATCTCGACCGGCCGGACCTCGAACCCCGGCGTCCGCGCCAGGAAGGCCGCGACGCGATCCTCGTTCTCCTCGGCGAACAGCGAACAGGTGACAAACACCAGCCGTCCGCCCGGCCTCACGAACGGCGCCGCCCCGTCCAGCACCGCGTCCTGCTCGGCCATGCGACGCTCCAGCTGCTGCGCCGTCAGCCGCCACTTGGCGTCCGGATGCCGCCGCCAGGTGCCCGAGCCGGTGCAGGGCGCGTCCACGAACACCAGGTCCATCCGCCGCTCCAGTCCCGCCAGGGCGTTCGGGTCGATCGGCGAGCGGACCTGCAGGTTGCGCACCCCGGCCCGCGCCGAGCGGCGGACAGTGTCGGTGAGCCGCCGTGCGTCGGCGTCATAGGCGTAGAGCTGTCCGGTGTTTCCCATCGCCGCCGCCAGGGCGAGCGTCTTGCCGCCCCCGCCGGCGCAGAAGTCCAGCACCTGGCGCCCGCGCACCTCGCCGGCCGCCGCCGACGCCACCTGCGAGCCGGCGTCCTGGACCTCGAACCAGCCCTTCTCGAACCCCGGCGCGGCCTCCACCGGCGCGGCCCGCTCGCTGGCCGCGGGCGGGCGGATGCGCACCGCGTCCGGCGGGAAGCCGAGCGCCTCCGGCTCGAACGGCGACAGCGCCTTCAGCACATGCGCCGCGTCGCTCTTCAGGGTGTTGACCCGCAGGTCCACCGGCGCCCGCACCGCCAGCCCCTGCCCCTCGAGCGCCCGGCCCTCGCCGAACGCGCGTTCCATCACCGGTTCCAGCCAGTCGGCATAATCGCCCCGCACGGGCGCCGGCGCGTCCTCCAGCGGGACGGGCGCCGCCAACCGCGCCCGCTCCTCCTCCGTCAGCGGCCCCGGCCCATGCGGCTCGTCGCCCGCCGCCTCCAGCCGCTCCAGGTCCCAGCCCCAGACGAACCGCAACGTCCCCAGCGCCCGCGCCCGGTCCGTCTCGTCCCCCATCATCCAGGCCATCGACCGCCGCTTGCGCAGCACGTCCAACACCAGCCCGGACACGAACGCCCGGTCCTTCGCCCCGGCATACCGCGCGGACTCCCCCCAGCCCTTCAGCGCCAGATGCGCCGGCCGATGCCGCGCCTCGATATCGCCCAAGATCTCGATGGCGGCAGAGATGCGGCCACCGTCACGCATGCTGCGACGCCCAGGTTTTCACCGCCAAGCGCGCCAAGGACGCCAAGGCGCGCTTCGCGCGCAACATATCTGGATCCGCCAGCGCACGCCGATTGGCCGGCCCCGCGAAGCGGGGTCCTTGGCGCTCTTGGCGTCCATGGCGGTGTACATACCGACGGCCGAGGCAGCGCTCAGCGCCCGCGGCAACACCCGTCACATCTGGCTCGGGTAGTTCGGCGCCTCGCGGGTGATCATCACGTCGTGGACGTGGCTCTCGCGCAGGCCCGAGCCGGTGATCCGGATGAATCTCGCGCGTTGCTGGAAGCTGGCGATGTCCGGCGCCCCGACATAGCCCATCGCCGCCCGCAGGCCCCCGACCAGCTGGTGGATCACCGGCGCGATCGGCCCCTTGTACGGCGTCTGCCCTTCGATTCCCTCCGGCACCAGCTTCAGGGCGTCCTCCACCTCCTTCTGGAAGTAGCGGTCGGCCGAGCCGCGGGCCATGGCGCCCAGGCTGCCCATGCCCCGGTACGACTTGTAGGAGCGGCCCTGGTACAGGAACACCTCGCCCGGCGCCTCGTCCGTCCCGGCGAACATCGAGCCCAGCATCGCCGTCTGGGCTCCGGCCGCGATCGCCTTGGCCAGGTCGCCAGAGTACTTGATCCCGCCGTCGGCGATCACCGGCGCGCCCGAGTCCCGGGCCGCCCGCGCCGCCTCCGACACCGCCGTCAGCTGCGGCACGCCCACGCCGGCGACGATCCGGGTGGTGCAGATCGAGCCCGGCCCGATCCCCACCTTCACCGCATCCGCCCCGGCGTCGATCAGCGCCCGCGCCGCGTCATAGGTCGCCACGTTGCCGGCGACGATCTGCACCCGGTTGGTCTCGCGCGCCAGACGGCGGACCGCGTCGGCCACCTGCCGCGAGTGGCCGTGGGCGGTATCGATCACCACCACGTCGACGCCGGCGTCCACCAGCGCCATCGACCGCTCGAAGCCCGCGTCGCCCACGCTGGACGCCGCGCCCACCAGCAGGCGGCCCTGCGCGTCCTTGGCGGCGTTCGGGTGCGCCTCGGCTTTCTCCATGTCCTTGACGGTGATCAGGCCGACGGCGCGGTAGTCGTCGTCGACCACGATCAGCCGTTCGATCTTGTGCCGCCGCAGCAGCGAGCGCGCCTCGGCCTGGGTGACCCCCTCGCGGACGGTGACCAGGTTCTCGGTGGTCATCAGCTCCGAGGCCGGCGTGCGGTCGCCCGACTCGAACCGCATGTCGCGGTTGGTCAGGATGCCCACCAGCCTGCCGCTGCCGCGCTCCACCACCGGAAAGCCGGAGATCCGCCGCCGCGCCTTGATCTCGCGGATCTCGCGCAGGCTGGTGTCGGGGTGGATGGTCAGCGGGTTGATCACCATCCCGCTTTCGAACCGCTTCACCTCGCGCACATGGTCGGCCTGCTCGGCCGGCGAGAGGTTGCGGTGCAGGATGCCCAGCCCCCCTGCCTGCGCCATGGCGATCGCCAGCCGGCTTTCGGTGACGGTGTCCATGGCGGCGGACACAAGGGGGATGTTGAGCGCGATTGCGCGCGTGAACCTGGCCTGGGTATTGACCTGGGTCGGCATCACTTCGGACGGACCCGGTTCGAGCAAAACATCGTCGAAGGTGAGCCCTTCGCGAATCTCCATGAGACTCTCCGTTTTGCGGGCCGCGTATGCCCGACCCCCCGGGTCAGGGCAAGGGGGGAGCGCAACAGGTGGGGCGCGGCGGCCTGGTTGCAAGCGTTGCAACTGGCGGCGCATTTTGTCGTTAACGTCAGTATGCCCCGTGGACGGAGGGAGACCGACCCCATGGTCCAGTTCGCCGTGACGCTGAAGGATACCGAGTGGACGGTGTTCAAGGACGGCGCGCCAGTGCGCTCCGGCATGTCCCGATCGGAAGCCGTGGCGATGGCCGAGGAGCTCGCCTACGACGCCGAGGAAGCCGGCGAGGACGTCGAACTGGTGATCCAGGGCTACACCGGCGAACTCACGGAGCGACGGTCCGGCGGGGGGAGATAGGCCGCAACCAAAAAAGCATGTCATCCCGGCCGAAGCGCAGCGTAGAGCCGGGATCTCCCGGGGATTGGCGTCGCTGAGATCCCGGACAACGGCTTCGCCGTTTCCGGGATGACAACGAAAATGTGGCGGTGGGCCTCGCTACGCCTCGGGCGCCGGCAGCCTCGGCTCCGCCAGCTCCAGCACCGCGTCCACATAGGCCGCCGCGTTCGCCTTCGCCGCCGCCGCGCCCGTGACATGGGCCGCCTCCAGGTTCGGAAACCCGCCGCCGAGCGCGAACAGGAGTCGGAACGCCTCCTTCTCCAGCAGCGCCGTCGGCAGCATCTCCAGGCCCTCCGACCGCAGCTGCTCCACCACGCCCTTGATCGAGCGGGGGCGGATCGCCGCGGGTATCCGGGTCAGCAGCGCCCGATGGGGCAGCTCGCGACCGCCGCGCTTGCCGTATTCGCGCACCATCTCGGCGGCCTTGATCGCCTGGTGGGCCTCCAGAGCCGATCCCGCCAGGGGCGTGATCACCAGATGCGGACGCATCGCCACGAACGCCAGCGCCCCGCGCAGCGAGCCCTCGGTGTCGAGGATTATCCAGTCGGGCTCTTCGCGCCGCGCCTCGCGCTCGGCGTCGCGCAGGTCCTGCGGCGTCGGCGCCGGATGGACGGTCAGGTTCTCCGGGCAGCCAGGCAGACCGGCCCAGTGCACCAGCGGCTTGTTGGGGTCGGAGTCGACCATGGCGACGCGGCCGCCGCGCTCGGCGAGGCCCAGGGCAAGCACCAGCGCCGCCGTCGTCTTGCCGGCGCCGCCCTTGGGACTGATGAACGCAATGACCCGCAAACGAAGTTCCACCACCAGGGGACAAGCCAACCCGTCCCCCGGTCGGATCTCGTCGATGCGCTAACCATAAGGGCAAAGCGCGCCGCGGCTAGATATCGAAACCGCAGCCGGTTGGTTCCCGTCGCAGTCCTCGGTCGCGAGCCTATTCCTTGGACCGCTCCAGGTAGGTCCCGTCCTCGGTGTTCACCACCACCTTGGTGCCGACCGTGATGTAGGTCGGAACCATGACCCGCAGGCCGTTGATCAGCACCGCCGGCTTGTAGGAGCCGGACGCGGTCTGGCCCTTCACCACCGGCTCGGTCTCGACGATCTCCAGGCTGACCCGGGCCGGCAGCTCCATGGAGATCGGCACCCCGTCATGGGTGGAGATGTGCACCAGCATGCCGTCCTGGAGGTAGTTCTCCATGTCGCCGACGATGTCGACCGGCACGGCCACCTGATCGTAGGTGGCCGGGTCCATGAAATGGTAGCCGTCGCCGTCCTGGTAGAGGAAGGTGTATTCGCGATCGTCGACGAAGGCCCGCTCCACCTGCTCGGTGGTGCGGTACCGCTCCGACACTTTCACCCCGTCCGAGATGCGCCGCATGTCCAGCTGGGTCACGGGCGTGCCCTTGCCGGGATGGATGTTCTGGGCGGTCAGGACGACATAGAGCTTGCCGTCGATGTCGACGACGCTGCCTTTACGCAGCGAACTGGCGGCGACTTTCACGAAGTATCCTCGAATCCGGGGACTTGAGCCCCAATGTGCGGGCGCGACCTATCCCAATCGGCGCGCCTTAGCCAGCCGCTTCACCCACGCCGAGGCGACGCACGTCCGGAACCTCTGTGGTACGGATGCGCTCATGGAGCCGGATTCCTCCCATCCATCCGCTCATCCCGGCGAAAGCCGGGACCCAGTCTTGTTGTCCACGGACCACACGGATCACACCGACCTGAGGTCCGTGTCGTCGGTGTGGTCCGTGGACATGGCTCGACCCGCCCGACTGGGTCCCGGCATACGCCAGGACGAGCGGGTCAGTGACCGGCAGCCCGGGCCACAGGTCGCCCTGATATGATCGCTCCCTGGCAACGACCCGACATCCACGCCCAGCGCCGCCCGCGCCTTCTCGCCCGCGGCCGCATCACGCAGGCCATACGCGACTGGTTCGAGCGCGAGGGTTTCGTCGAGGTCGAGACCGCGGCCCTGCAGGTCACCCCCGGCGCTGAGACCCACCTGCATGCCTTCGCCACCGAGGCCATCGCGCCCGACGGCGCTCGTACGCCCTGCTACCTCCACACCTCGCCCGAGATCGCCTGCAAGAAGCTGCTGGCGGCCGGCGAACCGAGTCTCTTCACCCTCGCCCGGGTCTGGCGCAACGGCGAGCGCGGTCCGCTGCACCACCCCGAGTTCACCATGCTCGAGTGGTACCGCGCCGAGGCCCCCTACGAGACCCTGATGTCGGACTGCGCCGCCCTGCTCGCCCTGGCGGCCGAGACGGCGGGCGCCCGCCGCTTCGAGTTCGGCGGTCGCGCCTGCGACCCGTTCGCCGAGCCGGAACGGATCACCCTGGCGGAGGCGTTCGACCGTTTCGCAAGCATCGACCTGCTGGCTACCGTCGCGCCCGATGGCGGCGCCGACCGCGACGGCCTCGCGGCCGCGGCGCGCGCCGCGGGCATCCGCGTCGCCGACGACGACACATGGTCGGACGTCTTCAGCCGCGTGATCGTGGAACGGATCGACCCGGCCCTGGGCGTCGGCCGACCCACCATCCTCTGCGAATACCCCGCGCCCGAGGCCGCCCTGGCGCGACTGAAGCCCGGCGATCCCAGGGTGGCGGAGCGGTTCGAGCTCTATGCCTGCGGCGTGGAGCTGGCCAACGCCTTCGGCGAGCTCACCGACCCGGCCGAGCAGCGGCGGCGGTTCGAGGCGGCCATGGACGCCAAGGCGCGCCTGTACGGCGAGCGCTGGCCGCTGGACGAGGACTTCATCGCCGCCCTCGCCCACATGCCGCCGGCCGCCGGCGCGGCGCTCGGCTTCGACCGCCTGGCGATGCTCGCGACGGGCGCGGCGCGCGTCGAGGACGTGTTGTGGACCTTGGTTGCGACGGGCATATCCGCCCGCTCGACATGACCACCCTCCGAACCCCCGCAGAACTCGTCGCCGCCGGCCTCGTCGACCCTGCCCGCGCCGCGGCCCTGGGGCGGGTTGCCGTCCGCTACGCCGTGGCGATCACGCCGGCGATGGCCGACCTGATCGACCCGGCCGATCCCGCCGACCCGATCGCCCGCCAGTTCCTGCCCAGCGAAGCCGAACTTGCGACGCGGCCGAACGAGCTCGCCGACCCGATCGGCGACCACGCCCACAGCCCTGCCCCGGGCATCGTCCACCGCTATCCCGACCGCGTGCTGCTGAAGGTCACCCACACCTGCGCGGTCTACTGCCGCTTCTGCTTCCGCCGCGAGATGGTGGGGCCCGGCGCCGCCCCCGCCCTCTCAGCGCGCGCCCTCGACGCCGCCCTTGCCTACATCGAGGGCCACCCGGCGATCTGGGAGGTGATCCTCACCGGCGGCGACCCGCTGGTCCTCTCGCCCCGTCGTCTGGCGGCGATCATGGACCGCCTCGACGCCATCGAGCACGTCAAGGTGGTCCGCTTCCACACCCGCGTCCCGACCGTCGACCCGGCCGCGGTCACCGACGCCCTGGTCGCGGCCATGCGCAGACCCCGCCAGGCGACCTACGTCGCCCTGCATGTGAACCATCCGCGCGAGCTGACCCCCGCCGCCCGCGCCGCCTGCGCCCGCATCGTCGACGCCGGCCTGCCGATGCTGAGCCAGACCGTGCTGCTGGCGGGCGTCAACGACGACGCGGCGATCCTGGCCGAGCTGATGCGGGCGCTCGTCGAGACCCGGATCAAGCCCTACTACCTGCACCATGCCGACCTCGCCCCGGGGACGAGCCACTTCCGCACCAGCCTGGAGACCGGCCAGCGCCTGATGCGCGACCTGCGCGGCGCGGTCTCCGGCCTCTGCCAGCCCACCTACGTCCTCGACATCCCCGGCGGCCACGGCAAGGTCCCGATCGGCCCCGGCTACCTCGCCGGCGACCTCGACGCCTGCACCACCGTCACCGACCCCTGGGGTGAAGCCCACAGCTATCCGGCCGCCCTGGGGGCGCCATCCCAGCCCTAGAGCCGGCTATCCCAACGACCGCCAAGAACGCCAAGGCGCGCTTAGCGCGCGGGAAATCCCTGTACGCCGGCGCCTGACGATTAGTCGGCCCCACAAGGCGGGCCCCTTGGTGTCCTTGGCGTCCTTGGTGTCCTTGGTGTCAAAAAAATGAACCGCGGAGATCGCAGAGATGCGCAGAGTTGGACCCGGCGCCTCCGCGAATCTCTGCGATCTCCGCGGTTGAATCCCTTCTACCGCCCCTTGAACCCCGTCGCAGCCAGATAGACCTCCGAGCTCTCCGCCCGGCTGGCCTTCGGCTTCAGGTGCTTCACCTCGGCGAAATTGCGCTTCAGCCGCGCGATCAGGTCCGCTGTCTCTCCGCCCTGGAACGCCTTCGACACGAACGCCCCACCGGGCTTCAGCGCCTCCACCGCGAAGTCCGCCGCCGCCTCGATCAGGCCGACGATACGCAGGTGGTCGGTCTTGCGGTGGCCGGTGGTGTTGGGCGCCATGTCCGAAAGAATCAGGTCCGGCGCCCCGCCGATCAGCTCCACCAGCCGCGCGCCGCAGCCCGGCTCGGTGAAGTCGCCCTCCAGGATGTCGACCCCCGCGATCGGGTCGACCGGCAGCAGGTCGACGCCCGCCACGCGCGCCGCCCCACGCTCCATGGCCACCTGCAGCCAGCCGCCCGGCGCGCAGCCGAGGTCGATCACCCGGACGCCGCGGCGGATCAGCTTCAGCTTGTCGTCGATTTCCGCCAGCTTGAACGCCGCCCGCGAGCGGTAGCCCTTGGCCTTCGCTTCGGCCACGAACGGGTCGTTGATCTGCCGTTCCAGCCAGGCCTGCGACGACGGCGTGCGCAGCTTGGCGGTCTTCAGCCGCTTGGCTTGGCTGCGGCCGGCGTCCGTGCCGCCGCCCGGCGGCCGCACCATCCGCTTGCGCGGCGGCTCGTCCATCAGCGCCGGCCGCGGCGGCGGCGGGGCCGGCGGCGCTCCTGCATCATGGTCAGCAGCACGCCCTCGCGCAGGCCGCGGTCGGCCACCCGCACCCGCTCGCAGGGCCAGACCTCCTGCACCGCCGCCAGGATCGCCGCCCCCGCCAGCACCAGGTCGGCGCGGTCGGGGCCGATGCAGGGCTGGGCGGCGCGCTCGCGGGTGGTCAGCGCCGCCAGCTTCAGCGCGACGGCATCGCATTCGCCGCGCGTCATCCACAGCCCATCCACCCGCGCCCGCTCGTAGCGCGGCAGGCCGAGGTGCAGCCCGGCCAGGCTGGTGATCGCGCCCGACGTCCCGACCAGATGGGCGCGGCCGTCGTCGAACAGCGGCCTCAGGGCGTCGGCATGCTCGAACGTGAGGAGGGGCGCCTTCACCGCCTCCACCATCGAGCGGAACCAGGCGGCGTCGGCCCGCTCGCCCTCGGGAAAGCGTTCGGCCAGGGTCACGACGCCGATCGGCACCGACAGCCAGGCCTTGATCGGCGTCCTGCGCTCGCCGCGCCCCTGGCGCAGGTCGAGCCAGGAAAGCTCGGTCGATCCGCCGCCCACGTCCAGCACCAGCGCCGCATCGGCGTCCCAGTCGATCAGATTGGCGCAGCCCGCCACCGCCAGCCGCGCCTCCTCGCGCGGACTGATCACGTCCAGCTTCAGCCCCGTCGAGGCCGCGACCCGCGCCAGGAAGTCGCCCCCGTTGGCCGCCGCCCGGCAGGCCTGGGTCGCGATCGCGCGCACCCGCACCGGCTGTCGCTTGTGGATCTTGTCGGCGCAGATTCGTAGCGCCGCCAGGGCGCGGTCCATCGCCGCATCCGACAGCCGGCCCGAGGCGCTCAGGCCCTCGCCCAGCCGCACGATGCGCGAATAGGCGTCGACGATCCGGAAGCCCCGCGCGGCAGGCGTGGCGATCAGAAGCCGGCAGTTGTTCGTGCCCAGATCCAGCGCCGCGAAATGCGCCGCCTCGTGGGCGCCGCGGCCCAGACCCGCCACCGGGGCCAGGGGCGCAGCAGGCGCCTCTGCCATCGCTTTACTTCGGTCCTGTGAGAGGCCGCAGGGGGGAGTCTCCCGCGCCTCCGCTCGGCGAGCAGGTTAGCAATACCTTGCCCGCTCCGGAAGGCCGGCCCTTGCTCCGGGCCCTGAAGACGTTATTCATCTCCCAGTCAGGGGTTCGGGCTTATTGTGGTGGGCATGATCACGCGACTCACATCTACGGGCGCGACGGCCGAGACGCCGCCATTCCGGCAAGCCAAGTTCGGAATCGGCGACGTCGTGCGTCACCGCATCTTCTCGTTCCGGGGCGTCATCTTCGATGTCGACCCGGTGTTCGCCAACACCGAGGACTGGTGGCTGGCGATCCCGGCGGAGGCGCGGCCCCGCAAGGATCAGCCGTTCTACCACCTGCTGGCGGAGAACGACGAGGGCGGCTATGTGGCCTATGTCTCCGAGCAGAATCTGCTGGCCGACGAGACAGGCGAACCGGTGGGCAACGCCAACACCTCGCTGATCTTCGACACCTTCGAGAACGGCCGCTACCGCCTGCGCCCGCGCATCACCCACTGATGCATCTGGCGGGGTGACGCCGCCCCCAAGCCTGATATAGCTCGCCTAAATAGGCGCCGGCGTTCACGCCGGGCCATGAGGGAGAGCGGCGATGGAACGGGACTTCGCGGGCAAGGTCGTGCTGATCACCGGTGGCGGGCGGGGCCTCGGCCAGGCGGCCGCGCGCATCTTCGCCAGCCGCGGAGCCGACCTCTTCCTGGTGGATATCCGCGAGGATCTACTGGCCGAAACCCGCGCCGAGCTGGAGAAGCATGGCGTCAAGGTCCGCACCCACGTCACCGACATCGCCCAGCGCGACAACTGCTTCAAGGCGGTGGCCGCGGCGATCGAGGCGTTCGGCAAGCTCGACGTGCTCTGCAACATCGCGGGCATCGTCCGCTTCCACCGGGTGCCGGAAATTCCGGAGGACGAGTGGCAGCGCCTGCTGGCGGTGAACCTCAGCGCCCCGCTCTACTTCAGCCAGGCGGCGATCCCGCACCTGCTGGAGAGCCACGGCAACATCGTCAACGTCGGCTCGCAGGCGGCGCAGATGGGCACGGCCTACATCGTCGCCTACTCGGCCACCAAGGCGGCGGTGGTGCACCTGACCCGCTCCATGGCCATGGAGTACATGAAGCAGCCGATCCGCATCAACGCGGTCTGCCCCGGCACCATGCGCACCGGCATCGGCGAGGGCGTCACCCGCGCCGACGACCTCGATCTGGAACTGATGGCCCGCTACCAGGGCTTCCGGCCGGTGAATGAACCGTCCGAGGTGGCCGAACTGATCGTCTTCACCGCCTCCGACAGGGCCAGCGCCGTGCATGGCGCTGTCCTCACCGCCGACGGCGGCGTCACCACCGGATGACCGGCGCGACCGTCACGCTTGCGGCGGCGGGCGCAGATAGACCGTGAATTTCTCGATCAGGCCCGCCGCATCGATCTCCATCAGGTCGATGGCGATGGTCGAATCATGCGGCGGGCGGGGCGGATCGGTCGGGATCAGCTCGAACACCACCCGCGACCCCTCGACCACCGTGCGGCCGACCTGGTGCTGCTGGGAGCCGGCCTGGAACACGCCGGCATAGAAGCGCTCGATCGCCTCGCGTCCCCGCAGCACGCCGGCAGGCCCCTGGAACAGGGCGTCCGGGGCGAACAGCGCGCCCAGTCCCCGGACGTCCCCGGCTCGAATGCGTGCTAGATAGATTTCCGGTACGTCAGCGGGTCTCATCAGCGCCTCCGACAAGGGGCCGAGCTTAGACGCGACGAAGAGGGAGGGGAAATCGAATGGCGTTCGAAACCAAGCGCGTGGCGGTGATCACCGGCGCCTGTGGCGGCATGGGCATCGCCTGCGCACGCCTGCTCGGCCGCAGCTATCGGCTGGTTCTGGCCGACGTGGACGAGGCCCGCGTCGGCGCCCTGGCGGACGACCTCTCCGGCGGCGGTCATGACATCGCCGGCCGTGTCGCCGGCGACATCGCCGACGACGATGTGCTGGCGCGATTGGCCGAGGCGACCCGGGCCGCCGGGGTTCTGGGCGGGCTGGTCCATACCGCGGGCCTGTCGCCCGCCCTCGCCGGGTGGGAAGCCATCATCCGCACCAACCTGGTCGCCACCCACAAGCTTCTCGACCGCATCGAGCCGCTGCTGACCCCAGGCGCGGCGGCCGTGATGATCGCGTCCATGGCCGGACACCGCGGCGCCGACGCGGAACTGGACGAGGCCGGCGACGATCCGCTGGCCGCCGACCTGCTGCAGAAGCTGCACGCCCTGATGGCCGTGCGGGTCAACCCCGGCGACCCTGTCGCCCTGGGCACCGTCGCCTATTCGGTCAGCAAGCGCGCCGTGATCCGCATGGCCGAGGCGCGCGCCGTCGCCTGGGCCAGGCTCGGCGCCCGCATCGCCACCATCTCGCCTGGCCTGATCTACACCCCGATGGGCCGGCTCGAGGTCGAGCGCGGCGGCGGCGGCGCGGCCAGCCTGCAGGCCGCCACCCCGCTCGCCCGATGGGGCACGCCGCTCGACATCGCCAACGCCGTCGAGTTCCTGCTCTCCGACCGCGCCAGCTTCATCACCGGCACGGACCTCCGCGTCGACGGCGGGGGCGTGCCGGGCCTGATGGGCGTGACGTTCTGATCGGTCCCTATCATCACCCTTCCAGTAACCCTCTCCCCGTGCACGGGGAGAGGTAAGGTGAGGGGACGGCCTGTCAGCTGCACACTGTTTCATACAGACGCGCGCTATTCTGAGACGCCCGCCCTCACCTCACCTCTCCCACGCCGTGGGAGAGGGTTACTGATGGGCTTGGGAAAGTCTTCGGCCCACCGCATCAGTAGTCCTTCCGCCATCTCACCGACACCTGCGAGTCGCCCCCCGCGCCGGCGATCGACGACACCACCGACAGGTTGCGCAGCACCCGCCATTCGACGTTGGCCGACGGGCCCAGCCGGCCGCCGGTCAGCTCCAGGTAGACGTTGTCGGTGACGTACTTGCCCCCGGACACCGTCACCCCGGTGGCCGTGGCGCCGCCCAGCGCCAGCCGGTCGAGGTGGGCGAAGTTGCGCAGGTTCCCCAGGATGTCGAAGCCGCCGCCGCCGGCCATGCTGGAGATCGCCGACGCCAGCTCGGCCGCCTCATAGGGCGACAGCTGCGACGCCGAGGAGCCGAACAGCACCTGCGACAACACCTCGTCGTTGGGCAGGATCGGCGTCGAGGTCAGCGTCACCCTCGGTCTGGCCGCGGTCCCCTGGATGCGGATCACCGCGGTCAGCGCCGGGTCCTCGCGGGTGGCGGTGAGGTCGAGCCGGATGTCCGACGGCGCGGTCGCCAGATAGACCACGCCCTGGTTGTCGAACACGAAGCGCTTGCCGGCGAAGTCGTAGTCGCCCCGCACCACCCGCGCCTCGCCAGACAGGATCGGATTGCTGGTGGTGCCGCCGACGTGGGCGTCGAGCGAGAGCTCGGCGTTGAGGCCGCGGCCCTTCAGATAGACCCGCGACAGCGCCTTCAGGCTCACGTCCAGTTCGGCCTCCGGGCTTCGCGCGGTCACGACCTGCAGGTGCCCGCCGCCCGAGCCGACCTGGCGGTTGATCTCGACCACATCCATCGGCGTCGCCTCCGACGGCGTCGGCGGGTTGGCGGCCACATCCGCCCGGTCGATGGTCAGCGCGCCGGCGATGTGCACCTTGCCGTCGGCCGCCCGCTTGATGTTGGCGTTGCCCGACGCCACCGCCGTGGCCAGGTCGTTGTCGATCAGCCGGAAGCCCTTCAGGTCGAGCCGGAAGTTGCTGGCGCCGGCGGGGGAGATGTCGAGCTGGCCCGACCCGTTCAGCGTGCCGGCGCCGGTGTCCGAGGCGCTGAGCTGGCTGACGTTCAGCAGGCTGCCGGCCAGGGTGGCGTTCAGCACCACGTTGCGCAGCTTGAGGCCGGAGTCGGTGTCGCTGAACTGGCCGCCGGTGAGGCTGGCCTGGCCGTCGATGCGCGGGCTGGCGAGTGTGCCGCCCAGCGTCGCCTGGGCCTTCATCTGCCCGGACAGGCTGCGGGCGTCGCCCATGACCAGGTCCCACAGCGGCTTGACCTCGCCCTCGGCGGTGAAATCGCCGCTCATCGGGCGGGTGCGGACGATGGCGATGCGGAACGGCGCGGCTGTGGCCTCCGCCGGCAGCAGCAGGTGGGTGCGGCTCATCAGCCCGCCTGACCCGGTCAGCTGGGCGTCCAGCGTCACCTGGCCCCCCGCCAGCTGCGCCTTCACCTGCCCGTCCAGCGTCGGCGCGCCCTTGCCGCCGCGCACCCCGGCGTCCGCCAGCTTGGCGTCGAGATGGCCGGCCAGCGCCGCGCCGTCGCCCGACAGGCTGAGCTGGGCGTCGAAGCGGCCCATGAAGTCCTGGTCGAGCAGGCCCAGGCTGACGTTGGAGAGCTCGGCGGTGGCCTGGAGCGCCGAGCCGGTCTGCCGCATCTGCGCCTGCGCGCGCCCCCCGCCCACCTGGGCCAGGAAGCTGAGCGACTGGCCGTGCGGTCCGAACCGCACCTGCGCAGGGCTGAGGGTCTTGAAGTCGGCGTTGCGGACCTTGCCCGCGCCCTCGAAGCTGGCGCCCCGCTCCTCGCCCGAACCGAAGATCAGACCCGAACCGCTGGCGCGCCAGCTGCCGTGGTTGGTGAGCCCGGACACCTGGATCTGGTAGGGCATCCGCGCCAGCGGCCCGGAGCCGGAGAAGCTGCCGTTCTGGATCACCAGCCCGGCGATTCCGAAGTCGGCGTTGGCGGCCGTGGCCTTGATCGTTGCCCGCGCGCCGCCGGGCGCATCGGCGATCACCAGGTGCGCGCTCGCCGTGCCGCGGCTCAGGAAGGCCCCGGGCGCGAGCGCGATGTTCAGGTCGGCCGAGGACGGCTCTCCGCCGAGCAGCGCGACGGCCCCCTGCACATGCGCGCCCCCCGCCACCGCATCGAGACCGCTGAGCTCAAGGCCGTTGGAGATGAACTTGAAGCTGGTTGCGCCGCGCGCCGGCCCGTAACGGCTGGTCCCGGCCAGGGTGAAGGCGCCGTTGGTGTCCTCCGGCCCCTTCACGAACGTCAGGGTGGCGTGCGCATTGGTCAGCGGCGTATAGGGCAGGTCGAAGCTGTCGAAGTCGGCGATCAGGTCGACGCGCGGGTTGTCGAGCGTCCCGGTCAGGCCGCCGGTTCCCTTGGCCGTGCCGGAGAACACCAGCGGCCCGATCTCCAGCGGCCCCTTCGCTGTCCAGTCCAGCTTCACGTTCATCACGCCGGCGTTGTCCATCGAGCCGGACCCGCCCGCGTTCCCCGCCGAGCCCTGCAGCTGGGCTTCGGCCACCTGGATCACATGCCCGTCGTAGCTCGCCTTGCCCTTCAGCCGGGGCTGTGCGCCCAGCAGCCGGTCGAGATCGGGAATGCCGCTCTGGAATCCCGTGGCGCCGGCGTCGAAGCTGAACTCCCAGGGGCGGTCGGCGTGCGACTGCGCGGCGCTCCAGCTCGCCTTCATCGTCCCCTTGGCGCCCGGCCGCACCGCCGCGAAGTTGGTGTAGACGGCGTCGCCCTTGAAGGTCAGAGCGCCGAACAGGGTCATCTGGCCGACGCCGGTCGCCTTCAGTCCGGGCCCCAGCACCTGCAGCGACTTCATGATCAGCCGCCCGTCCGCCAGCCAGGTCAGTTCCGCCGCCCCGTGCGGACGCGCCCCGAGCATGGAAGCGAGAATCCCCTTCCCCGCCCCGCCGTCACCGTCCATCGCGAAGCCGAGGGTGATCTGGCCGTTCTGCGAGACCAGATGCGCCGGCCCGTGCACATGGGTCAGCTGGTAGTCCAACGCGGACATGTTCTGGACCGCCAGGTCGCCGGAGAGCGTCCAGCGGTCCGATTTGCCGGTCAGCGCGCCCCTGAACTGCGCGGAACCCATGGTCGGCCAGGCCAGGATGCGCTGCATCTGCCGGCTGGCCAGGGTCACTGCGACGCCCGTCGGCCCGACGGACAGCTTGCCGATGTCGGCCTCTCCGTTGGCGGTGAGTTGCAGGTTGTCGGAGTCCAGCCGCAGCGACATTGCCTGGAAGCCGTCTGGGGCCCTGGCGCCTGAGATGACGAATTGCGCCTGCGGCCCGACCATCTTGGCGTAGGGGGACAACAGCCGCGAGGCGGTCAGGGTGACCCGGCCGCTGGCTGAGCCGCCTTGCGGAGTCCAGCCGCCTACCGCCTGCACCGGTATCTGCGTGCCGCTAAGGGCGACCAGCTGGAAATTCCCCTGGCTGGTCACGCCGTTGGCCCGCAGGCTGATCACGAAAGGCTGGTTCGACGGCAGGCCGAAGGCGCCGGCGATCGGCCCGCCCTGCGCCTCGTGGGCCTGCAGGTCCAGCTCCACCGACTTTTTGTTCCCGAAGTCGAAGGCGGCGTCGAGCCGGTCGCCACGGTGGGTCAGGCTCAGCACCGTGAACTGGCCACTCAACATCCCCGAGCGCGCCTCGTCGAGCGCGCCGCTGACGTCGAACAGGCCGGGCAGGTAGCTGAACTGGCGGGCGGTCACCAGCCGGGCGTTGATCTTGCCCAGGTGCACCGACACCGAGCTTCCCGCCGCACCGGGTTTCAGCGCCAGCACGGGCCGGCGCAGGATGGTCAGGCGCGCGGTGGTCAGCTGGTCCACGTCCAGACGGCGCAGGAACAGCTCCCAGCTACGCCAGGTGACGTGCACCCCCTGCCCGTCCAGCCAGGCCCCCTTGCTGTCGCTGATGGTCAGGCGCCGGATCGTGAAGTCGCGCCAGACGTCGCCCTCCAGCCCCTCGACGTGCAGCCGCCCAAGCGGCCCGAGGCTGACGGTGTTGAGCTGGGCCTCGATGAAGCCGCGGCCCGCCGCCGTCAGGGCGCCGAACCGCACAACCGCGGCCAGAACCCCGATCAGCGCCAGGATCGCCAGCAGCGGGATGAACACGTACCGCCGCTTGAACCGCCGGCGGCGGCGCGCCGGAGGCGGGGCGGCCTCGCTCGCGTCTTCTCCCACGGGTGGTTCGGGGGCCGTCAAAAGCTCTGTCCGATGCTGACGTAGATCTGCAGGATCGGGTCGCCCTTATGCCGGTTGACCGGCGTGGCGATGTCGAGCCGGATCGGGCCGAAGCCCAGATCGTAGCGCACCCCGAGCCCGGCCCCGAGCCGGATGTTGTTGAGGTTCGGCGACACCCCCTCGCCGAGCGAGCCGGCGTCGAGGAAGGCGGCCATGCCCCAGGGGCCACTGATATGCTGGCGCACCTCCAGTGACGACTCGAACAGGGAGAGGCCCCCGATCGGGGTGCCGTCGGACAGCTGCGGCCCGACGCCCTGGTAGTCGAAACCGCGCACCGAGCCGCCGCCGCCGGCGAAGAAGCGTCGGTCCGCCGGCACGCTCGGGATCGAGCCGCCGATGATCGAGCCCAGCTTGACCCGCGCCGCCAGCACGGTGTTCGCCGCCGCGCCGATCGGCAGGTAGCCGCTGACCTGCACCTGCGCCTTCAGGTAGGTCAGCGTGCGGCTGCCGGTGATGAAGGTGGGCTCCAGCTGCGCCTGCACGCGCCAGCCGCGGATCGGATTCAGCGGATCGTCCGACCGGTCGAGGGCATAGGCGCCCAGGCCGCTCAGGATCAGCAGCGACAGCCTCTGGCCCACCGCGAAGCCGTTGGCGTTGATGGCCGTCTTCTCGGTGGTGTTGGCGAAATCCACCGCCGCCCCGACCGTGAAATCGGTGATGAGCCCGATCCGCTTCTCCACGTCGGCGCGGAACCCGACGCCGTTGTCGTCGTAGGCCGGCGTCCGGTCGCCGAAGATGTCGCCGCCGATCCGCAGGGTGACGTCCGGCCAGCGCCAGTCCGGCAGCGCCAGCTCCACGTCCAGCTTCTGCTGGATCTGCGCCAGCCTTGCGTCGACCGTCAGGGTGTCGGCCCGGTGCAGCCAATTGTAGGTCGACCACTTGGCCGTGGCGCCGGCGCCCTCGCTGGTGGAGTAGCCGGCGCCGAGTTCGATGGTGTGCGGCGGCCGGTCGCCCAGGCTGACGACCACCGGCCGCAGCCCGGTCTCCGCCGCGTCGGCCGGCGCGAGGGCCACGGCCACGGAGTTGAAGACGCCGGTGTCGCGCAGCCGGCGCTCCACCTCCGCCAGTTTCATCGGATCGTAGGGCGTGCCCGGCTTCCAGCGGGCCAGCGACTCCACCCAGGCGCGGCGGGTGCGGCCGGTGTTGACGATCCTGAGGCCGTCCATCCGCACCAGCTCGCCTGCAGCCAGGTGGAACGTCGGCGCGACGGTGTGGGCGGCGTGATCCACCACCACCCGGCGGGGGTGGATCGCGATGTCGGCGTAGCCGAGGCTGCGCACCGCCGCCACGACCCGCCCCTCGGCGGCGATCACCGCCACGGCCCGGCCCGGCTCGCCCGGCTTCAGAGACATCGCCTTGACGGCCGCGTCGACCGCGGCGGGCGACGGTGGCGCGTCATCCCAGATGATCTGCGCCGGCGCCATCAGCGACACCGGCCCCGGCGTGATCCGCACCACCGGCTCGGGCGTGTCGCCCTCCCCCACGTCGGGCTCGACCACATAGTCGTAGTAGCCCTCGGAGCGGAGCACCGCGATCGCGGCTTCGCCGGCTTCGCGGGCTCGGCGGCGGGCGTCCAGCCGGGTGGCAGGGTGGGCCTTGACCGTCCCGACCGCGCGCTGGATTTCGGCGCGAAGGTTGCGGTCCAGCGCGCCCTGCACGGTCGCCTTGGGCTCGTCCGCAAAGGCGAGACACGGCGTCAGCAGGAGGAAAGTCGACACCGTGGAGGCAAGGGCCGCGACCCGGGACCGTCTCAACGCGCCTGCTTTCTTGCTTGACCCCCGAAAGCACCCTCTAGAGCGCGCCGCCGGCCCTGTCACCGCTTGGATTTGACCAGGCGCCTCGTTGTCACGGCATGTGGGCGCCGATAGGGCCGCGCCAGTCGCGGCCGCCCTGGACGGCTTCGAACTCGCCGATCAGCCGGTCTACCACCTGCTGCACCGTCGGCACGTCGTGGATCAGGCCGGCGCTGTGGCCGGCGCTCCAGATGTCCCGCCAGGGCCGGATCCCCTCGGGCAGCTCGGCGCCGCGCAGCCGGCCGCGCTTGGGCGGCATATTGTCCGGGTCGAGCCCCACCCGCTCCACCGACTGGCGGATCCAGTGCGCGGTGATGCCGTTCAGGGCGTCGGACGCGAAGATGTCCTCCATCCCCACCTCGGTGATCATCTGCTTGTGCGCGTCGGGCGCGCCGGACTCCTCCGTGGCGATGAAGCGGGTCCCCATGCAGGCCATGTCGGCCCCCAGCGCCAGCGCCGCGGCGATCCCCGCCCCGTTGGCGATCGCGCCCGCCGCCACGATCAGCCCGTCGAACATCTGGCGCACCCTCGGCACGAAGGCGAACGGCGACAGGTAGCCGGTGTGCCCCCCCGCCCCGGCGCAGGTCAGCAGCAGCCCGTCCACCCCCGCCGCGATCGCCTTCTCGGCGAAGCGGATCGAGATGGCGTCGTGGATCACCTTGCCGCCCCAGCCGTGCACCCGCTTCACCAGCTCGGTCGGGTCCCCCACGCTGGAGACGAACAGTGGGCTCCTCAGCCGCTCGCACTCCTTCAGCTTCTGCGCCCCCAGCTCCGGGTCGTTCACCACTCCGGCGTTGAAGTTGATCGCATAGGGCCCCCAGACCTCGCCCTGGTCCCGGGCCGCCTTGCGCGCGTCATCCAGGGCCACGATCCAGCGCTGGAATTCCTCGATCGTCCGCACGTTCCCGCCCTGCCAGCCGCCGACGATCCCGGCCCGGCACGAGGCGATCGCCATCGGCAGGCTCGAGGCCATGGTCATCGGCGCGCACATCAGCGGCAGCCGCAGCTCGGCGAACATCGAATCCTCGGCCATCGAACTCCCCCGGCGTGACGCGGCGCGACCATTTCGGAACCGCGCCGGCAGATCAAGCCGCAGCCGCGGGTAGCGCGGATTGGCGCCCCTACCTAGAACCTGTAGCGGGAAAGCGGTCTTGGGAGCAGTTCATGCACGCCGTCGACGGCCCTTATGGCCGCTTCTTCCAGATCGGCTACGTCACGCGCGACCTCGCCGCCGCCGCGGCGCGGCTGGCGCGCATGGGCGCCCGGCAGATCGACCTGTTCGAGGATTTCAAGCGCCCGGGCGGCGAGCCCAGCGCCATCTGGGGCCTGTCGCACCTGGCCCTCGGCGGCGCCGAACTGGAGCTGATCCAGCCGCGCCTCGACCGGCCGTCGATCTACCTGGAGGCGCTGCCAGCCGAAGCCGACGCCATCGCCCTGCACCACGTCGGCTACATGAACCCCGACGTCCCGGCCTGGGAGGCGGCGATGGCCAAGATCCGCGCCGACGGCGCCACCGTGGCCGTCGAAGGCGCCACGCCCCGGGCCCGTTTCGCCTACCTCGACACCCGCGCCGACCTCAGCCACTACACTGAGGTCGTCTGGCGCGACGTCGGCTCCCTGGCGGAGCGGGACTAGCTCGCAGGCCGCGGGGTCCCCGTCCCGGGCCCGCCTTCGGATTCCACCCGCTCCCACGCGGCGGTCACCTCGCCGTCGATCGCGGCGGCCTTGGGCCAGCCGGCGTAGACCGCGAAGTGCAGCACGAACTCGCGCATCTCCTCCAGGGTGATGTCGCCGCTCTTCAGGCTGGAATAGATCAGCGACCTGGTGGCCAGCTGGGCCGAGCCCATCGCCGCGCAGGTCAGGCTGACGAACCGGCGGGTGCGGGCGTCGAGCCCAGGCCGCGGCCAGACCGTGCCGAACACGAAGTCGGTGACGCCCACCGTCCGGAACGGCGTGTCGACAGCCGCGGCCTGCCGGGACTGCGACACATACTCGTACCAGGCGAGCCCGGGATCTGCGCCGGCCGCATCGTCCTTGTCCGCCATGGCGGCCCTCCCTGGTCAGGACTCCGGCGCCACCGCCGGGCCCGCATTCGGATCGGTCAGCGCCGGCCGCCGCTGGGCAAGCGCGGTGCAGGTCCCGAAACCGATCGGTCCGCGCAGATCGTAGACCCGCGTCTGGCCGATCGACACCCCGTCGGTGGCCTGGTGGTCGGTCACCTCGAAGCCGATCCACTCGCCCTCCGGCAGGCGGTGCAGGTAGAGGGTGGCCTCGGTGTTGATGTAGGCCACGCCCTGGTCTCCGGCGTTGGTGAACGGGCTGGTGAAGTCCGCCGCCATCGCGGCCTGGGTGAAGGGAGTCATCGGCCTGCCCTCGACCAGCTGGCGATAGTCGCTCATCCAGGCGCTCTTCGGGGCCACGTCGGTGAACTCGCCCCCGGTGATCCGCAGCCGCCATTTCGAGCGCCCCGGATCGTCGGTCAGGCTGTCGGGGCCGGGCACGCTCCAGTCCGGCCGCGACCACACCCGCCCCTCGGGGGCCTCGGTGTGCCGCAGCAGCAGGCACATCGCCCGCGCCCGCGACGCGCCGCCGCAGAACAGCTCCGCCTCCACCAGCCGCATCCGGCCGCCCTGGCGGAGCACGCGCGTCTCGACGGTGATCGCCTCGAAGGTGGCGAGGTCGTAGAGGTCCACCGAGAACCGCGCCGGAACCCAGCCCGGCTCCAGGTGCCGCCGCTCGATCTCATGTCCGAGCAGGCCCGAGATCACCCGCCCCATCAGGGTGCTGGCCCGCCACGGGCCGGTGGCGACAGGATTGGCGAAATAGGCGCCGCCCTCGGCGCGGAAAAACGACTGCGCGGTCATACGAACTCCAGCAGCGCCCGACTGGAGCGCAAGGCTGAGTTAGCGGGCGCGAAGGGCGGGGGAAAGTCCGACGCCCGGGTTTCGACACCAAGAGCACGAAGAGCACCAAGGACACCAAGGCGCGCATCGCGCGCCGCAAATCGGCTACCGCCTGCCGGTTGGCCGGCCCGCCGTCGGCGGGCCCTTGGTGTTCTTCGTGTCCTTGGTGAGCTTGGTGTCACAGGCATCGTCTGCAGAAGGCGCATGGCCTGCTCGTGGGGTCCCGGTCGATGTCAAGCCCGCCATCAAACCGCCCGCAGCTTCCCGGCCAGGATCATCTCGCGCAGCACCGCCCGCTTCGGCTTGCCGGCGGCGTCGGTGCGGGGAACCTCGTCCCAGGCCATCGTCGCCATGATGAGCGGGACCTTGTAGGACGACAGCTCGGCGCGGACCTTCTCGCGCAGCGCCGCCAGGTCGATCTCCAGTCCGTCCTGCGGCACGACCACCGCCGCCACCGCCTCGCCGCGCATCGCATCCGGCACGCCGAGCACGATCGCCTCGCGCACCCCCGGGCCGCCGAACAGCACCGCCTCGACCTCCGCCGGCGCGACGTTGGCGCCCGAGGTTTTGATCATGTCGTTGGCGCGGCCGTAGAAGTAGAGGAAGTCGTCCGCGTCGATCATGCAGCGGTCGCCGGTGCGGAAGAAGCCGTCCGGGAGGAAGGTCTCGCTCCGCTCCTTCTTGTAGTAGCCCCGCATCATGTTGGGGCTGCGGATCTGCAGCTCGCCGGTCTCGCCGGGCGGCAACGCCTCACCGGTCTCCAGGCTGACGATCCGCCGCTCCACGCCCGGCATAGGCCGGCCCCAGGTGTTCGCCTTGCCCTCCGGCGTCGGCAGGTCGAGCGCAGGCGTGCTGTGGGTCCCGAAGGTCTCGGTCATGGCCAGCTGGCCGCCGCCTCGCCGGGCCGGCGGGATCTCCGACCCGTCGCGCCGGTCGCGCAGCGGCTCGACGCCGTAATTTACGAACGACAGGTCCACGCCCCGGCGCGCCGCCGTGGTCAGCAGGGCATGGCGCTGCCCCGCCACGGTGTAGAAGTTGGTCACCCGGTGCCGCACGAACATGTCCACCAGGTCGTCGCCGCTCAGCGACTTCGGGTAGACCAGGCAGGCGCCGCAGAACAGCCCCGGCAGGATGCCGCGCAGGAAGCCGCCGATCCAGAAGTACGGCATGCCGCAGTAGAGGCGCTCGCCGGGCGACAGGAAGATATGCGCGGTGAAGCCCCAGATGCTTCTCAGGCCCGAACCGTGCGTGGTCACCACCGCCTTCGGGTCCGCCGTGGTGCCCGAGGTGCAGATGGTGACCATGTCGCACGCCGGGCTGACCGCGGCCTCCAGCCCGCGCAGGACCTCGTCGGTGATCCCCGGCGCCGCGTCGGCCGCGGCGAACAGCGCCCCGGGCCCGCTCAACGCCCAGCCCCTGGGCTCGCCGCCGAACACCAGCACCCGGCGCAGGTAGGGCGCTTCCGCAAGATACAGGGGCGCGTCGGAGCTCTGCCCCGCGACCCCCGGCGCGGCCTCCTCGATCCGCGCCTGGTAGTCCGCGCTGCCGAACCGCGCGGCGACGATCAGCGTCTCGACGTCGTTGTGGCGCAGCCCCCAGGCGATCTCCCGCCGCTGGTACATCGACGAGAACGCCACCACGTGCCCGCCCATCCGGCTGATCGCCAGGAAGCACAGCATCCAGTCAATGGAGTTGGGCGCCATGATCGCGATCCTGGCCCCCTTGCCGTGGCCCATCGCCACCAGGCCCTTGGCCATCCGGGCGGAGATCCGGTCGGCCTCGGCGAACGTCAGGCTGCGGTCGTCGTCGAGCAGGAAGGTCTGCTCGCCCCACAGCTCCACCGCCCGCGCCAGCGCGTTCGGCACGGTCGGCGTGAACGGGATCGGCCCCAGCGCGTCGTGCGGCTCCGGCAGGTCGATCAGCGGATCGAGGCTCACGGCGCCCTCCCGTTCATGATCGTTCCGTCATAAGGTCCGGCCATGGATTTGCCAGTCGCCATGCTGCCCGCCGACACCCTGAAGGGTCAGGTCGCCCTCGTCACCGGCGGAGGCGCCGGGCTCGGCCGGGCCATCGCCGAGGAGCTGGCGCGGGCCGGCGCGGACGTGGCCATCGCCAGCCGCAGCGCCGGGAATCGCGCCAAGGGCGTCGCCGCCGTGGAGGCGCTCGGCCGCCGCGCCGCCGACGTCCCGCTCGACGTGCGCAACCTGGAGCAGGTGGCCGCCGCGTTCGATGCGGCCGAGGCGGCGCTCGGCCCCGTCACCATCCTGGTCAACAACGCCGCCGCCAACTTCTACGCCCCGGCCGAGAAGATCACCCCGAACGGCTGGGACACCATCGTCGACCGGGTGCTCAAGGGCGGCTTCTACATGTGCTCGGAGTTCGGCCGCCGGCGGCTGGCTGCGGGCGGCGGCGGCTCCATCGTCAACATCAGCGCCGGCCAGGGCGTCTCCGGCGGCCCCGGCATCGCCCACAGCGGGGCGGCCAAGGCCGGCATGCTGAACCTGACCATCTCGCTGGCCACCGAGTGGGCGCCCGACCGGATCCGGGTCAACGCGGTGATCCCCGGGCTCTTCCCGCACGGCGACGACCCGCCGGTGCTCGCCGCCGGCCGCCATTGGGGCGACGGCTCCCACGTCCCCATCGGCCGGGTCGGCGAGGTGCGCGAGATCGGCTGGCTGGTGGCCTTCCTCTGCTCGCCCTATGCCGGCTTCATCACCGGCCAGCAGATCGCCATCGACGGCGGCGGCCGCCTCCCCCACACCATCTTCCGCGGCCCGGTGAAGCCGGTCAGGGACCAGATTGGCTGATTTCTCCTCCCCCGTCCCGCAGAGGACGGGGGAGGTGGCAGTCCGCGCAGCGGACTGACGGAGGGGGCGCAAGGCGGCGCGGCGCCCCTGCCCCGCACCCCCTCCACCGCTACGCGGTCCCCCTCCACCGCTTCGCGAAGGAGGAGAGAACAGCGTCAGCTCGTCGTCCAACGCGGCTTGCGCTTTTCCGCGAACGCCTTCGCCCCCTCCAGCGGATCGTCCGACGCGAACACCGGCGCGGTCAGCTCGTTCTGCAGGTCCATCGCCTGTGACGGCGGCCAGTCCTGCGCCCCCCGCACCACCTGCATCGAGACCCTGAGCGCCAGCGGGCTGTTCTCCGCGATCCGCTCGGCCAGGGCCAGCGCCTCGGCCAGCGCGCCGTCCGGCTCCGTCAGACGGTTCACCACGCCCCAGGCGTGCAGCTGCTCGGCCTCCATGGGATCGCCGGTGAGCACCATCTCCATGGCCGCTCGCATCGGCGCCTGCCGGGCCATCTTGACCATGCCGCCGCCGGCCGCCACCAGCCCGCGCTTCGCTTCCGGCAGCCCCATCTTCGCCGTCCGCGAGGCCACGATCAGGTCGCAGGTCAGCGCCAGCTCGAAGCCGCCGGCCACGGCATAGCCCTCGATCGCGGCAATCATCGGCTTGGTCATCAGCGGACTGGCCGCGCGACCGAACGGCAGCCCGCTGGTGTCGATCCGCTCGCCGCTCTCGGCGAACCCCTTCAGGTCCATGCCGGCGCAGAAGTGCCCGCCGGCCCCCGTCAGGATGCCGATCCGGATATCGGGGTTTCGCGCAATCTCCGCGTAGCCGTCCACCAGGCCATGCACCACCGTCATGTTCATGGCGTTGCGCGCCTGCGGCCGATTGATGGTCATCACCGCCACGTGGCCGTCTACCCGGAACTCCACTTCCGCCATGGCGCCCTCCTCAGTTTTGCGGGACCGGCTTGCCCCAGTCCTTCGGCGGCGGCGGCAGGCGGTTCACCAAGTCCGCCAGGCCTTTCTGGTAGTCCGTCCTCAGTTCGCACCAATAGGGGTTGTCCCCCTCCAGCGTCACGCAGTTCGCCGCCGAGAAGCTGTCGGTCTCGTAGCGCAGGATGTCGATCGGCAACCCCACCGACAGGTTGCTGCGAATGGTGGCGTCGAACGACAGCAGCGCCAGCTTGGCCGCATGGTCGAGGCTGCTGTCGGGCTTCAGCGCCCGGTCGAGGATCGGCTTGCCGTACTTGGTTTCGCCGATCTGCTGGAAGCAGGCGCGCCGCGTGGCCTCCACGAAGTTGCCGGCGGCGTAGATCTCGAACAGCCGCGGCGGCTCGCCGGCGATCTGACCGCCGACCAGGAAGCTGGCCGCGGCGTCGCCGTAGGGCGCCACGAACTTGCCGTCCTGCTCGATCACCTGCCGCAGCTTCGCGCCGACGATGCCGGCCACATCGAACATGGTCCGGGCCAGGAACACGTCCTCGCCGACGTCGCCCGACCCGGCCGCCTGCCGGACCTGGCTGACCACCGACTGGGTGGTGGCGAGGTTGCCCTGCGACAGGATGGCGATCACGCGGCTGCCGGGGTGGGTGATCAGCGCCAGCTTGCAGACCTCCTGCACCTGGTCGACGCCCGCGTTCGAGCGGGAGTCGGAGGCCAGCACCAGGCCCTGCGGCAGCAGTATCCCCAGGCAGTAGGTCACGTCGCACCTCCGCTAACTCAGAGCCTTCAATATCAGCTGTCCCCGCGAAAGCGCGGACCCGAACCGAGGAGTACGGCGCCAAATTGGAATAGGCTTGCACAGTTTTGGATGCAGTCCCATCTTACCCGCGTCTTACTATGTGGAGCGGCCCAATGGCGTCGAATGCGCGCATGACAACCACCGTCTCGACCAAGGGCCAGGTTATCCTGCCCAAAGCCGTGCGCGATCACCGCAGGTGGGCGCCCGGCACCCGCCTCACCGTCGAAGACACGCCTGACGGCGTGCTCCTGCGGGCCGCAGTGCTCTTCGCGCCCAGGCAAGTCGACGACGTGTTCGGCTCGTTGGCCTACAAAGGTCCCGCCTTGTCGTTGGAGGACATGGACCGGGCCGTCGCGGAGGAGGCTCGGCGACGTGCGCGCGATTGACACCAACGTCGTCGTTCGTTTCCTGATTGCGGACGATCGCGCTCAGGCGGATCGCGCGCACGCGGCGATCCTCGCCGGCGACATTTTCATTCCGACGACCGTGTTTCTGGAGAGCGAGTGGGTGCTGCGCAGCGCCTACCGGCTCGCGCCGATCGAGATCAGTGACGCCTTCCGAAGCCTCGCCGGGTTGCCTGGAGTGAACGTGGAAGATCCGGCGTTGCTGGCGCGCGCGCTGGACGCTGTCGCCACGGGATTCGATTTCGCCGATGCGCTGCACCTGGGCAAAGCCGACGGTTGCTCCGCCTTCCTGACCTTCGACCGACAGCTGGCGAAGCGCGCCCACCGATATCCGGAAATGAGCGTCGCCGAACCCTGAGGGATGTCGGGGACGGGCCTCGCCTCACGGCAACGGCGCCAGGAACCGCGCCACGGCCGCCAGCACCGCGTCCGGCCGCTCACGGTGCGGCACGTGGCCCGTGTCCGCCAGCAACAACATCTCGGACGTTCCGCCGGCTTCCCGCGCGATCCGCTCCGGATGCCTGGGCGAGCCGTACTCGTCGCGGTCCCCGTGCAGCGCCAGCAGGGGACAGGTCATCTTCCGCAGGTCCTCGTCCAGCGACCAGTCGGCGAACGCCGCCGAGGTCCAGGTTCCGATCCAGGCGTCCAGCACCCAGGGGGCCTTGTCGCCATGGTAGCGGGCCAGCCGCGCCAGCTGGTCGGGCGCCCGGAACACCACCTCGGCCTCGCGGATTCCCGCCAGGGTCACGTCCTCCACGAACGCCTGCGCCGACTCGGTGACCACGCCGACGCAGGCGTCAGGCCAGCGCGCCGCCGTCGCCACCGCCATGCCGCCGCCGACGCTGTGGCCGAACAGGGCCAGCCGCCCGAGGCCTAGCGCCGCGCGCAGCACCGGCACGTTGTCCCGCCCTTCCGCCCGGATGAAGTCCGGCGGCACGGGCGCGCCGGCCGCGTCCGACCGACCGAATCCCAACCGGTCGTACGCGACCACCGCCCGCCCGGTCGCCTCGGCCAGCCGGCCGGGAAAGTCGCGCCACAGCTCCACCGAGCCCAGCGAGTCGTGGAACAGCAGCACCGCCGCCCGGGACGCCAGCGCCCGGTGGTCGGGCGTCCACAGGCGGGCAAACAGCCGGCCGCGTTCGGTCTCGATCCAGTGGTCCTCGGCGCGTTCGGGCATGTGTCAGCATCGCACGCCCGCCGGGGGTGATCACCCCCGCGCCGCCAGCCGCCACGACCGATAGCCGCGCAGGCCCTGGGCCAGCAGGCCGGGCGTGCGCTCGGCCCCGAAGTCGCGGATCAGGTGGCGCAGGCTGGGTTCGGCGACGAGGCCCGCCGCCTCCTGGTAGCGGAACCAGCCCGACGTGCGCTGGCTCTGTTCCTTCCAGGTCTCGAACTGGTCCGCCACCCGGAACGGGAACACGATCACCTGCACCACCGCCTCGTGCTCGCTCTTCAGCCGCTTCAGGTACTGGTAGGAGCCGATCGGGCGCGGCTCCACCTCGCCGATGATCCCCGCCTCCTCGGCCGCCTCCACCGCTGCGGCGTCCTGGGGCTTCAGGCCGCGCATCGGCCAACCCTTGGGGATCACCCAGCGGCGCGTGCCCCGCGAGGTGATCAGCAGGATCTGCACCTGCCGGCCCAGGATGCGGAACGGCAGGGCTGCGTACTGGATGCCGGCGGTCCGAACCGCCTTCATGGAAACAGGCTCCCCGCGCCGAAGTAGATCAGGCCCCCGATCAGTCCTGATATAGGCATGGTGATGATCCATGCGACCACGATCCGGCGCGCGACGCCCCAGCGCACCGCCGACGTGCGCCGCGCCGCCCCCACCCCGACGATGGCGCCCGTGATCGTGTGGGTGGTGGAGACCGGGACGCCCAGGTAGGTGGCGGTGAACAGCGTGATCGCGCCCCCGGTCTCGGCGCAGAAGCCCTGCATCGGGCTCAGCCGCGTGATCTTCGAGCCCATGGTGTGCACGATTCGCCAGCCGCCGCAGAGCGTGCCCAGCGCCATGGCCGCCTGGCAGGCCAGCACCACCCACATCGGCACGTGGAAGCCGCCTGCCTTGGCGCCGTGCGCATAGAGCAGGACCGCGATGATCCCCATGGTCTTCTGGGCGTCGTTGCCGCCGTGCCCGAGCGAGTAGAGCGAGGCCGACACGAACTGCAGCGAGCGGAACAGCCGGTCCACGGCCCCCGGCCTGCTGCGCACGAACAGCCACGACACCGCCAGGATCAGCAGCAGCGCCACCAGGAATCCGAAGGTCGGCGACACCACGATGCCCGCCGCGGTCTTGGCGACGCCGTCGAACACGATCGCCTTCAACCCGGCCTTGGCCAGCCCCGCCCCCACCAGCCCGCCCACCAGCGCGTGCGACGACGACGACGGGATGCCCGCCAGCCAGGTCACCACGTTCCAGATGATCGCGCCCATCAGCGCCCCGAAGATCAGCCGGTCGCTGATCACGTCCACCGACACGATCCCCGCCCCCACCGTCTTGGCAACGTGCAGGCCGAAGAACAGGAAGGCGATGAAGTTGAACACCGCCGCCCACAGCACCGCGTAGCGCGGCCGCAGCACCCGTGTTGAGACGATGGTGGCGATCGAGTTGGCCGCGTCGTGCAGCCCGTTCAGGAAATCGAAGGCCAGGGCCACCGCCACCAGCAGCCAGAGCGTCAGCGTCGGGTCCATGTCCGGCTCAGAGGTGCTCGATCAGGATGCCGCTGATCCCGTTCGACACGTCCTCGAACCGGTCGATCACCTTTTCCAGGTGGTCGTAGATGTCGGCGCCGACGATGAAATCCATCGGCCGCGCCTGGCTCTTGCCGAACAGGGCCTTCATGCCGGCGTCGTAGACCTCGTCCGAGCGGTCCTCGATCCGGGTCACCGCCTCGGCGATGGCGTTCAGGCGGGCCGCGTTGCGGCGCATGTCGCGCAGCAGCTCGGTGGCCTCCAGCGTCAGATAGGCCGCCTGGATCGCCAGGTCGCCCAGCTCGCGCATCTGCGGCTGGAACTCCGACACCTCGAACAGGGTGATCGACTTGGCGGTCTTCTGCATCTGGTCGATGGCGTCGTCGAGCGAGGTGGCGAGCTCGCGGATGTCGCTGCGGTCGAACGGGGTGATGAAGGTGCGCCGGATGGCCAGGAACACCTCGCGGGTTATCTCGTCGGCCGCCGCCTCGTGGCGCACGATGGCCTCGCACGCCGCCGGCACGCCCGGCCCGCCGTTCAGCAGATCGCGCAGCGCCTCGGCGCCCTGCACCAGCAGCCGCGCGTGCGCCTCGAACTGATCGAAGAAACCATGCTCTCGCGGCAGCAGCGCCTGGAACCAACGCATTGGCGTCCCTCCCCAGCCGCGAGATACAGCGACTCCCGCGTCCAAGCGCAAGAATTTGTCAGGGGACGGATTGTCTCACGCCCTCAAACGCTCCCAGGTCACGAATCCCGCCACCCCCTCACCTTGCCTTTCCCGTGAACGGGGCTTCTGGCTTCATACATCTCGCCAGCCAGGCTTCTCCCCTCCCCCTTGAGGGGAGGGGCTGGGGGTGGGGGGCTCTCTCAAGCACATCCACCCCGGCGGCGCGGCCGCTTCAAGCACTCGGAACTTGCCTGAAGCAGCCCCCCACCCCTGACCCCTCCCCTCGAGGGGGGGGGAACACGATCGCATCCCCGAGATGTGTGAATGACGTAGGTGAACGGGGAGAGGGATACTTGTGAGAATGAACCTGCCCTACCGCCCCGTGAAACCCGCCCCGCGCAGCTCCGCTCGCGCCGCGGCGATCTTCGGCTGCAGCTGCGGACTGGCGAGCAGCGCCGCCGCCACCGCCTCGGCCAGCGCGTGGCTGGCCTCGGTGTCGGAGGCGAAGTGGGCGCCGCAGACCTCGCGGCTGAAGGCGTAGTCCCGCGCCCGCGCCTGGATGGCGGGCGCCTTCTCCGGCATCAGCGAGGCGAACACGATGGCCGCGGTGTAGCCCATCATCGCGTGGCCGCTGGGATAGGACGTCAGCGGCTTGTCGTCCGGATCGCAGTTGGGGATGGTCGCGTCCACGGCCCAGGGGCGCTTGCGCGGATAGGTCTTCTTCGCCGCCTTCGCAGCGACCGCCTCGTCGTTCATCACCACGGCCATCAGCGCCGCGGTCGCCGGCAGGCGCTGCAGCTCGAAGCCGCCGCCGATCACCTGGTAGAAGGCCGACGGGTCCTCGTGCTCGTCGTCCCAGCGGGCCTGGGCGAACCGCTCGGGCGTGCGCGCGGCGATGATCAGGCGCAGCTCGGCCAGTTCCGCCCGCGTCGCGTTGCTGTCGTCGGCCGGCGGAGGCGCCAGCAGCCGTTGCGCGTCGATGTCGTACGCCGTCAGCGCCAGCAGCGCCTTCTTCGGCTTGGCGGCGGCCGGGGCCGCCGCCGGCGCTGCGCCGAACGTGGTCGCCGCCCCCGAGGCGTGCGGCCAGAGGCAGGCGGCGAGGGCCGCGGCCGCCAGGATGGCGCTGAGGCGCATTTGCGAGTCTCTCCGCATCAGAACGCCGCCTTAAGCGTCAGCTGGAACGAGCGGCCGATGTCGTAGGTGAACTGGTTGAGGTTGG
>Ga0105240_10002104_pt1 | contig 32575 bp, 33 predicted proteins | sample KBSC54metaG_FD_80426 | JGI IMG/M metagenome (GOLD analysis project Ga0105240, IMG submission 80426) | Corn rhizosphere microbial communities from Kellogg Biological Station, Michigan, USA - KBS C5-4 metaG | ecosystem: Host-associated > Plants > Roots > Rhizosphere > Soil | place: Michigan, USA... | reverse complement strand
GTCGCGCCAACCGGGTGTCCCTTGGACTTCAAACCGCCACTCGCGTTGATCGGCAGCGGCCCCGTCAGCCGCGTGCAACCCGCTAGCGCGTAGGGGCCGCCTTCGCCCTTCTTCACGAATCCGAGATCTTCGGTCGCGATGATTTCGGCGATGGTGAAGCAATCGTGGACTTCAGCAAATTGGATATCTTGCGCCGTGACCCCAGCCATTTTGTAAGCCTTCTGCGCGGCCGCCACTACGGCGCCAAACGTCGTGATGTCGTCCTTCTGATCGAGAGCCACGTAATCGGAAGTCTGGGCGACGCCCAGAATTTTGACCGGCTGGCTGGTGAACTCCGCGGCGCGTTCGAGCGGTGCGATCAAAACCGCCCCCGCACCGTCGCTGATCAGCGAGCAATCGAAGACCGTAAGCGGTTCCGAGATAGGCTTGCCCTTGAGCGCCTGTTCCATGGCGATGACCTTGCGCATGTGGGCCAGCGGATTCTTGGCCCCATTCTCATGGTTCTTTACCGCTACCGCGGCCATCTGTTCCCGGGTGGTGCCGTACTGGTACATATGGCGCCGGGCGATCATGGCGAACAGCGCAGGGAAGGTAGCGCCGGCGCGCACTTCGCCGCAGGTGTCGCCCGCCCCGGCCAGGATCTCGGTGACCTTAGGGGTGGTCTGGGAAGTCATCTTTTCGACTCCCGCCACCAGCACCACGTCGTTGAGTCCGGCGGCGACGCTCGATACGGCGTGATAAAAAGCCGAGCCGCTCGACGCGCAAGCCGCCTCGAAACGGGTGCACGGAACCCCGGTGATCCCCATTGCGCCCGCGATATAGGGCGCCAAGTGGTTTTGCCCCACAAAAGACGGTCCCGCAAAGTTGCCTAGATAATAAGCTTCCACTTGTGAGGGACTTACGTGGGCGTCCTTCAGGCACTTCTCGCCCGCCTCCACAGCCAGCGAACGCAGGTCGCGGTCGGGAAACGCTCCAAAAGCTGTCTTGCCGATGCCAATAATCGCCACAGGCCTCATATATCATTAGGATAGCGCCGCCGATAGAACAACGGACCAGGGAGATTCAGGCTGCACGCTTGGGCTAGCTGGGTCGTCATGTTGGTGTAGGGTAAACAACGCCCAAACCAGCCATGAGCGCGCTATCGGTAGCCTTCGAACGCCACTTAGAACGACAGATGAGCGAGACCCCAGGCTCCACCCGCTACGACGCGGCCACGCTGGCCTCTGAGGCACAAAGCCGCTTTGTGTCCGAGAACATGCGCCGGGTGTTCCTGTTGATCTACCGGATCGTTGGCAATGTTAGCGACGCCCAGGACCTCACTCAGGAAGCCTTCATCAAGGCGCTGCAGCGTCAGGATCAACTAAAGGATTTGGACAAGGCCGCGCACTGGCTGTCGCGCATCGCCAGCAACACGGCCATCGATTTCCTGCGGCGTGCGGGGCGCGTGAGTTTTTCCGAGCTCGATGAAATGCCGGAGCCGGTAGCGGTGTCGGCGATGGAGAGTCCCGAGCAGATGGTGCTGCGAATCGAGCGTCGCGAGTACCTGGAATCAGGCCTGGATATATTGACCGATCGGGAGCGCACCGCGCTGCTCCTGCGCGACGTGGAAGATCTGCCGGCTGAACAGGTGGCCGAGCGACTGAACTGTTCGAAGGCGACGGTGCGTTCGCATATTGCCAACGCGCGCGTGAAACTGCGGAAGCATTTCGCCCGCCTGCAAAGACGCGGCTTGACATAAGAGCATGAAACATCCGGCACATTCCGATTTGGCGCTGTACGCCACAGGCGATTTGTCAGCGTGGCGGCGGCCCATGGTGCGCCTGCATGTAGCCGCGTGCGAAGGTTGCCGGAACTGGGTTGCGGCCTTCAGTTCGGATCGTGATGCCCTGCGCCAACTCGCTGCGGTGATGCCGGCGGGAGTGAATTGGGATCGCTTGGCGGCGGAAATGTCGGCCAATGTGCGCGTGGGCCTGGAGGCGGGCGAGTGTGTAGCTCCGCGGGTTCACAAGCCAGTTTTGGCGACCGGATGGCGCGTCGCCGCGGCAGTCGCCGGAGTCACGGCGCTGCTGGTAAGCGCGTGGTGGCTGAATATGCCGCGGGCGGAGAGCGTCGCACTGGGCCGGGTGGTAAGGAAGATCGCGCAGGCGCGCCCTTGGCAGGGCGGGATTCGCGCTTTCGACGATAGCGGCCCGCTGGTGCAAGTTTCCGCGGCTGGAATTCAGTTGCAGCAGAATGGTGGCACGCTCGGGATGTCGCAGGGCCAGGAGCCGCCGGTGAGCGTGACCCTAAACGTTCAGGGATCGGCGCGGGCCCGCTATATCGATGCGGACACCGGTCAGATCACTATTACAGGCGTGTATGCGCAATAGAGTTTTTGTGCTAATGCTAGGCGCCAGTGGCTGGGCCTTCGGCCAGTTCGGGCAGCAGCCGTTTGGCGCACAACCGAATTTTCCACAGCAAAATCCGGGCCAGCAAAGCCTGGCGCACAAAATCGATTTTCCGCACGATGCCCCGGTGACGCTGGCAGGCGACGAATGGGGCGGTTCGGCGGCGACGGTGCGCGGCGGCGCCTATGCGATTGATGTGCGCGTGGCGCTCTCCCTGCGCAACGCCAGCCAACGCCGGATCCGCGGCATTACTCTGACGGTACTGGCGCAAGAGTCCACGCCGGGCGGGAAGGGTTCGATCTCGGTTCCCAGTCTGGACGTGGCGCCGGGCGAAACATTTTCGGTGCGCGGCGACTTACACTTGTTACGGCCGATTGGGGCGGGCGCAAGCCCAATGGTCGAGGTCAGTCTCGATGGCGTGCTGTTTGACGATCTGAATTTTTACGGCCCCGACAAGCTGCATTCACGGCGGACCATGATGGTTTGGGAGCTCGAAGCCAGGCGCGACCGGCAGTTTTTCAAGGCTCTGCTCGACCAATCCGGCCGCGAGGGATTGCAGAAGGAAATGCTGGCCAGCCTGGCTCGGGATGGCGACCGGCCCCAGTTTGGAGTGCAAATGGTGCGCGGGCGCGCCACCAATACCGAGGGCGAACGCGATTTGCAGTTCGCTTTCCTGCGCTTCCCGGACGCTCCGGTGGAACCAATGGGCGGAATCGCGCGCATCGCCGGTAATGAGGCGCGGGCGCCCAAGCTGGTGGTGCACAATCGTTCCCCGCGCGTGATCCGTTATCTCGAGATGGGCTGGATTGTACGGGATTCGCAGGGGCGCGAGTTCCTGGCGGCATCCTTGCCGTCGGAGATGCGCCTCCCGCCGCGTAGCTCCAGCCAGATTCTTCCCGATGCGGCGTTGCGTTTTGACCCGCGGACATCGGTTGAGAGCATGACCGGGTTCGTCGCAAGCGTGGAATTCAGTGACGGTTCAATATGGATTCCCAACCGCGTCGAACTGGACGACCCGGTGCTCCGGCGAGTAGTCGCGCCATCGCCTGAAGAACAGCGTCTGGTGCAGATTTACCGCAAGCGCGGGATCGGCGCTGTGATTGACGAACTGAAAAAGTTCTAGCTCGACGCCGATGATGAAGTTCTACCAAAAACCTACCTGCTCCACCTGCCGGAAAGCCAAGAAGTGGCTTCAGGAACAAGAAGTGAAAGTGCAGGAAATCGATCTCAACCAAGGCTTAAGCGAAGCCGACATTGAAGCGCTGATCGGGACCCGCGACTATACAAAATTCTTAAACTTTCGTAATGAGCTTTACCGCGAGCGAAAGATGAAGACCAATCCGCCCTCCCGAGCCGAGGCGATCAAACTGATGTCCCAACATCCCAACCTGATACGGCGGCCTATTTTGGTCCAGGGATCGAAGATCGTGCTGGGCTTCGATGAAGACCAATTCCGCGAGCTGAGCGGACGCTAACGAACCGCCGACCCACGACGATAAGCCTCCCGTGGGAAACGGACCCAGGCCATACTTGACCTTTCGCGTGGCGCGCCAGGATCTGGCAACGGAAGCAGGCCGTGTGCGCGGAATCCTGCCGCTCAGCCAATTGGAGCCAATGCCGGGAGTGCGCCCGGGTTTGCTCGGCATCACCAGCCTGAACGGACAGGTGGTCGGCGTCATCGACCTGCGCAGTAAACTTCGGCTGCCGTTTGCAAGCCAGGGATGCCAACCGAAGATTGTGATTCTGGAGTTGATTGTCGGCACCCGTCAGCGTCTGGCGGGCTTCGTCGCCGATCGGATCTCCGACGTAGTAGTTTATAGCGAACGCGATCTGCGCAGCGGCGCGCTGCGGGGCAAAGGTCGCCCTCGCAAGCTGGTCGATTTCGATAAGTTGGTCACCGAACGAGAACTCGAAGGGCTGTGGGTGCTCAGCCCTTGAGTCCGTCGAAGGCGTGCTCGATTTCCGTCTTCGCTTGCGGCGTGATCGCCGTGAGCGGCAAGCGCGGCGGGCCGCCATAGTAGCCGTTCAAGTCCATTGCATATTTCAATCCCGGGACGCCGTATTTCACAGTCACCAGCTGGGCCGCGCGTAGAATCCGCTTCTGCCAGTCCATGGCGGCCGCGAATTCGCGCGAGCGGTGAGCTTCCCAGATGCTGACAGTCGTAAAAGGCGCGGCGTTGGCGAACGCCAGCACCGCTCCGGCGCAACCGATCGCGAGCGATGGCGCTAGAATCGGCGCCGAACCAGTCAATACCTGAAAGCCCGGCTGTACTTCCTGGATCATTTGGATGCACTTCTCGAGATTCCCCGAACTTTCCTTGATCGCAAAAATGTTGGGATGTTGCGAGAGGGTGGCCACGGCCTCGGGCGAAATGTCGACGCCGGTGACTTGCGGCCAGTTGTAAATCATAAGCGGGATCTTGGTCTGGTCGGCGACCGCTCGGAAGTACAGGACCTGGGTATCCATCTTGTGCACCAGGTTCTTGTAATAGTGCGGCGTTCGTACCATCGCGGCCTTATAGCCGCGCTCGGCTGCTGCGTTGGTGAGGGCGACGGTTTCGCGCACGCTCTCCATTCCGGTGCCGCATACCAGGATCTTGTCGGGAGCGGCGTATTCCGCCACCCATTCCCACAGCTGGAGTTTTTCTTCAGTAGTCAGGTAGACGCTCTCGCCGGTAGAGCCGCAGACTACATAGCCGGCGAGACCGGTGCGATTCCACTTTTCCACATTGTGCTGAAGCTTAGCTTTGTAGAGCTCGCCGCGATGATCGAAGGGAGTAGCGATGGGGGGGAGAATGCCGTGCAGCTTAAACATGGGAGAGCCGTGGAGGGCGGATAGAAGACCCGCCCCCCATCACAAAAGACTAGCCTTTCAACACGATAAATAGTGCGTAAATCGTCAAGGTCTCGATAAACACCAAACCAAGAATCAATGCAAACCGGATTCCACCGGCGGCGGCCGGGTTGCGGGCGATGGCTTCCGCGGCGCCGGCAACGGCCTTACCCTGGCCGATTCCACAGAGGCCGCCGGCGAGTCCCAGGCCCAGCATAGCGCCGAAGAACTTTACTTCTCCAGGAGCCATGCCCGAACCACCCGGAGTCTGCGCAAAGATGGGACAGGCCGCCAGGAGGAATAGCACCCCCATCAGCAGCATCATTTTGTTTCGCATTTTCGTATACCTTCCTTTTCGTGTATTAAAGTTGCGCCGAGGAGGTGGTTCTATCCGAACCGGGGGGAACGGTAGCTCACGCTCGACGCGATCATGCCGGATTAATGTTCGTGCGACGTTCCTATGCTCACATAAATCATCGTGAGCAAGGTAAAAATGTAGGCTTGCAAAAACGCCACAAAGACGTGCAAGCCCATGAAGACCACCGGGGCGATCAGATAGGTCAGGACGATGAATACGTTGGTAATTTGATCGCCGGCGAACATGTTGGCGTAGAGACGAACCGTGAGTGATAGCGTACGCGCAAAGTGACCGATGATCTCGATCGGAATCATCAGCCAAGCTAGCCACCACACCGGGCCCAGAAATTGAGCCAGATACTTCCACACACCGAGTTCACGCACACCCATCGCGTGATAGTAAACCCAGGTACATACGGCCAGGCCCGCCGCTACATACACCGTCATTGTCGGCGATTCAAAACCGGGAATGATCCCGATTAGGTTCATCGCCAGGATAAAGATAAACAATGTCGCAAAAAAGCTTAGATATTTACGAGGGTGCTCAATCCCCACTTCTTCAGCCTGCGTGCTTAGAAAGCTGTAAGTGCCTTCAAAAGCGTGCTGCAGCTTGCCAGGATGGTCGACAGAGAGCCGGGACCGCACGAGCGCGACCGTCACGACGATGATCGCGACCACCAGCAGTTCCATCACCAGCCAGGTTTCCCAGGGGTGCGCGGAGTCCTGCGCCGTCATGCCAAACACTCCTAAGGAACGGTTGGCGACGCCCGACAAATAATTATTAAAGATGGCAGTGAGCCAGTTTTCACTCATGGATACGAAAAATCAACTCGTAGAGAATCTCCAGAATCACGGCCGCGAATGCTGCAAGCAGCCCCCACACCACAGCCGCCAGCGTGACGCCAAGAATTTTTACTATAACATAGACGGCGCAGCCGATCAGGAGATAACGCAGAGCGACGAGCACGGCCGCGAGCGCTCCCGGCTTCGCCGATCCGCCGAGCACATTCGCCAGCATCGACAGCCCGCGAAAATTGAGGATCGAAAGCGCCGCGCCCAACAGGAATCCGGCGGCCGGCCGGAAGCCTTGGGCCAGTAATAGAGCGATGGCTCCGGTTACGCCGACTGCTGCAGCGAATAACCGAATGCGCCGCAGGGCTCCCTCATAGAATTCGGCGTTCATTTCATATTGCCGCCGAGGATACGGATCAACTGCACGATACCCGAGACTACCCCCAGCATCAGGAACACATACCGTAAAATCGTCGTGGAAAAAATATAGTCAAGACCGTAGCCGATCGCATATCCTGCCAGGACGCTCGCCGGCAGCAAGCCGATCGCCGGGGCGTACCGCGTCATCAGACGCCAAAACTCGCGATTTCCATTGCCAGCGTCCCCAGCCCCTGGATTTTCCGAGCCCGATTCCTGGCGCTTGTCTTTCACTCTTTCGATTGTAGAATCCCGCGCGCCAACTGCGCGGTCTCATTCACCAGCAAGCCCATCTTAGGATGGCTGGGCTCGAAATCCGCCGGGAGGCCGAGTTCAACTAGGGTTTCGCTGGTGGTGGGGCCGATAGAGGCGATCACCATGCGCTTCGCAGCCCGGCGAACGGCATCCTCAAGGCCGAGGTCCGCTGCGACGCGCAACAAATGTTCGACCTGCGCCGACGAAGTGACCAGCAACACGTCGATCTCATCGGCCGCCAATCGGCGAGCCGCTTCGCGCAGCGGGCCGAGGTCTTCAGGTAATTCCCACCGGTACACCGGAACCGAGGTCACCGCAGCGCCGCGGGCCAGCAGCCCGGCGATCAATTCCTGGCTAGGGCGGCCGTATTCCTGCACTGCGATCCGCTTCTCCGGCCGTCCTTCGGTCGCAGCCAGGATCTCACGCCAGGTATTGGGCTCCGGCACCATCACGGCCACTGGGATACCCCATTCGCGGAGGACCGCCATGGGCTTGGGACCGCGGGCAACAATGGTGATGCGCCGCAGTGCCTCGAGGAAGGCGCCAGGCGGCCAGCGCGTTCCGATCACCTGGCTGAGCAGGCGCGTGCCCGCCCCGGTGAGTAAGATCAGCATGTCGAACCGGTCTTCGAACAGGAGTTCGGCAAACGATAAGGCTGGCGAATTGTGCTCCAGAGGCACCTCTCGCAGGGACGGAGCTACAAAAGGAACGCCGTGTTGACGGCGAATCAGGGTTTCGATTTCCGCGGCGCGGCGGCTCTCGAGCGCCAGCACACGCAGCCCTTCGAAAGACATGGGATCAGCTTAGCAAAGCGGAAGCTAGCGTCTACGCAGGCGAGCAGACGTGCGAACGCGACCGGCGTAGACACATCCGGTCGCGAGGGGAGAAAGAAGCGAAGAATTCCTACTGCGCAGCGGGAGGAGCCATTAGCGGCTCTTCTGCACCGCGATGGCAGGTGTAGCAACTCACGTGAGCTTTGCCATCCGGAAACTTCGTGTTGATGTCTGCCACCATGCGGATCATCGCCCTGGCGATGTTCTTTTTGGGATTCTCATCGCTGGCGAAATCGCCCTGCTCGTGGCAGTAGGTGCACATCACACCCAAAGCCGTACGGAACGCGACCATGGTGGGCTGCAGCCCTTCAGCCGGGAGGACTTTGAGGTTCTTGGGATTCGCGAACGGGCTGGGTCCCTTTTTCTTTCCTTCCTGAGCGGAGAGGGTCAAAGAAAACACTAACGCAAGTGATACAACGAGTAGGCGCATGGATGAATTATACACAATGGCACGACGGCGTCAATGCCATTGGCGGCAAAATTCGCCAGGATACGAAGATTTGCCCTCTGCGGTTACATCTTTCTTTCGCCTAGAGGCTGCAACCGTTGTCGGAAACCAGCGTCCAATAGGGTGTGAAGGAGAAAGAGATGAGGACGCAAGCATACAAAATGACGAAATTGACCCTGGGTATCGCGCTGATGGGTGTAGCGTTGGTGGCAGGACCCACTTCACATCCCCGAACCCTAGAGCAACAGGTGCGGCATGAAATCCTGTCCGTTCCTTATATCGGTGTTTTCGACAACCCGACGTGGACCATCGACAACGGGGTGGTAACGCTTTCCGGGCAAGTCACGCAGCCCGTCGAGAAATATAATTTGGAGCAGGCAGTGAAAAGCGTAGAAGGCGTGACTCGCGTGGACAATCAGATTGAGGTTCTGCCTTTGTCGACGTTCGATGACCAGATCCGGGCCAGAACTCTGCGCACACTAGTACGCACGGCCCCGCTCGACAAGTATTTTCAGGGCGTACAACCTTCAATCCGCATCATCGTTAAGAACGGCCATGTGATGTTGGATGGAGTGGTTCTCAATAATGCCGATCGTCAATTTGCGTATATGGCTGCGAATCGCGTTCCGGGAGTTTTTTCGGTGACTAACAATCTGCGCACTGAAAAGTAACTGCCTTAGGCGATACGGAAGTTCCTCCACGGCCCGCTATGTTCCTAGCGGGCCGCTTTTTTTTGCATCCCGCGTCTCCGCCAAACCCCGGAAAGATCCTGCCTCTTACTTATAGCCGTTGGCCGCCCGGATGCATCTCCATCAGGCGACATGACAAATCGTGAACAATTTCGTCTCCATTCGGCATTCCGAAAGGGCGTCCCGGGGGGTCTATTTTTCGAGCGGCGTGGCATCCGGCTTCTGGTCGTGAGTCGAGATCTTCGCGGCGTTTCCACCACCAGCAGCGGCACTTTGACCCACCCGTCGGACTCGAAGGTTCGCTCCGGGATTTTCAGCAATCCTCAACGATTCATGCTCCCCGGGGGAATATTCCCCGCGTTGGGGGCGGTTGCCAGGCGGCCTACGGTTCGGATCCTACTCCTAAGCTCCGGCAAGGAGCACTCCCCACGTCGGAAGCGCCAAAGCGTACAACCTAGTCAAAACACTTCGTCTGAAGCGTTATCCGTGCCGATAAGAAACGATCCCGAAATGGTTGTCAAACTGAGACCTCAGGTGATTGGAGCGGGACTTCAACGCACTGAGGCGGCAGCAGCATGAAGCCGGCGGCGGAACGAGGAACCGTGCCGACAGGCGCGAAGTCCGGCCGGTATCGCAACCCGGCCTCGCTTTCCGCTGAGGTGCGCGAGCAGCTCATTCTGGAGCATCTTCCACAGGTGCGCCTGATCGCACGCCGCATCCATCAACGCCTGCCGGAAAGCGTGAGCCTGGACGATTTGGTCTCGACCGGAGTGGTGGGGCTGATTGCCGCCATCGACCGCTTCGACGCTTCGCACAATGTCAAGCTCAAGACCTATGCTGAATATAAGATCCGCGGCGCCATCCTCGACGGTTTGCGCGGCCTGGACTGGGCCCCGCGGCAGCAGCGCCGGCGATCCAAACAAATTGAGGCCGCCATTCTTTCCGCCGAACATCGGCTACAGCGATCCCCTAGCGAAGAGGAGATCGCCCAGGAGCTGGGGCTCGAAATCGCGGAATATCACGAGTGGCTGGTCGAGATCCGGGGTCTGAATCTGGGGAGTTTTGAAAGCGCTTCCGATGATGAAGACAGCCGGGATCTGCTGAATTTCATCTCCGATGATGAAGAGGACTGGCCTTCGCGCCTACTCGAGCGCAGTGAACTTAAGAAGCTGCTGGCGATGGCAATCACTAAGATGCCGGAAGTCGAAAAAACTGTGCTCAACCTGTATTATCACGAAGAGCTGACGCTACGAGAGATCTCGAAAATCCTGCACCTCCACGAATCCCGCATTTCGCAACTGAAGTCGCAGGCCATTCTGCGGCTGCGCGCGTACATGGAAAAACGCTGGCCCAAGCCGCGGGGAGTCTGACGCCGGTTTTCAAACACCTATTCCGGATCCGGCGCAATCAGGCGAGCCGGTTCAGCACGGCCTAACCGCGGTTCCAGCGCTTCCACCGTCAAGCTCATTTCCTTGCGTTCACGCATCAGGGCTACGGGAATGGGCTTGCCGTGTGCGGCGCGCAAGCGCGCGGAGATTTCCGCCGGTGTCGCGACTTTCGCATCATCCACCCGCAGGATGACGTCGCCGGCCTTGACTCCAGCCTTTTCCGCCGCCGAACCTCTCATCACGGTCCGCACCAGCACGCCCTCGTTTACGCCGAAATATTGCGCCAGTTGGCCGTCAATCGATTCCGCTTCCACCCCAAGCATGGGACTTCGCAGGCCTTGAATTATCCGCGGCACGTCCGGCATGCGGAAACCAAATCCGTCGGGCAAACCTGCGGGAGGATGCTCGCCAACCTTGGCGGTTATCGTCTGCCGTGCGCCATTGCGGAAGATTTCGAGCTTTACTTCGTGCCCGACCGGCGTTTCGCGCACCAAGCGCGCGGATTCCTCCAGACTTTCAACTTTGTTTCCATTAATCTGCAACAACACATCGCCGCTCTTCAGGCCCGCTTTTTCCGCCGGGCTGTCGGGGGCCACGCGCGTGATTTCCACGCCGGTTTCCTCAGGGAGCTTGAGCGCCCTGGCGCGCTCGGCCGTAATCTCCTGAATTCCGACTCCCAGATAGCTCCCAGAGGGACTCATTATCAAACGCGAAGGCAGGACGGTTGGCGCCGGCGGCTGCGCAGGAGCCTGTCCCATTGCCCACCAGGGCAGCATCAACGCGGCAATAAATAAAGCACTTCTCATATTCAACCTCTTAGTAAGTCTCGGCCGATGCCTTGATCGAGTGCAACATTTGGCGGGCTCGCTCGCGAACATCGTGGTCATCTTCGCGGCTCATGAGTTCTTGCAGAGCGCCCACCATTTGCCGGTCCAGTTCCTGACCTTCATGCCCCGTCAGGGCGTCGATCACCCGAGTCCGCATCCCGGTATTCGGGTCATTCAGTAAGACGTGGGCCAGCGCATTCTGTACCATCGGGTCGTTCGTATAGCGCTCCAGGCCTTCCATGGCTTTGAGACGGACGGTGGTATTTTCATCGTTGGCCATGGCGAATGCCAGCGCCTCGCGTACATCCGCCTCATTGGCATCGCCTACCAGGATCGTTACAGTCTGCGCCCGCAGCCCCGGGTCAGTGGCTTCTTTCGCCGCCGCCATCAGCAATGCGCGGATCTGCTGATCGTCTCGGCTGCCGGAAATAGTTCGCTCCCGTTTTTCATCGAAGACGATACGCAGCCGGCCATCCGGCTCTGTTGCAACGTTGCGCACCTGCGCTCCGCCGAAATTGGCCAAATCCATCGAGCCCAGTCCTCCGGAAACATTCCAACCGGGCGTGATCTTGGCAGCGAAGAAACCGACGGCCAAAAGAGCCATCGCTCCCACTGGCTTCAGAAATTGGATCTTCCAGTTGGCGCCGATCTGATGCCACCAGAGCGTCCAGCTCGAGGCGGGCTTTTCGCGCGGCAGCAACTCCGCCAGTTCTTCACGGCAACGGTTCAACAGCACCCGCGATGGAGTCACCGCCGCTGCGTCCACCGCGTCGTGCAGCGCCTTCTGGCGTCCCAGCGCGGCGCGGCATTCAGGGCAGCCATCCAGATGCGAATCGATCCGTTCCTCTTCGTCGAATTTCAGCTCCCCGTAAAGCAGGAGCGCAAATTGTTCCCGAATATTCTTGCATTCGCTCATACAAATTCTCCCAACGCCGTTCGCATTTTTTGCGTGGCCCGGAATAAACAGTTCTTGGCCGCTTCCTCGGAAGTTCCCAACACTTCTCCGATCTTCCGCAGCCGCATGCCCTCGTAGTGCCTCAGCTCAAACACCATCCGCTCGCGGGGCGTCAGTTCCGCCAACGCCTCTTTTACGCGTTTCCGGATCTGCCCGCTGAACAGATTTCGCTGCGGGTCCCCTTCGACGCGCGTCTCCGGCGCGGCGTCCATACGATCCATGCTCCCTTCCGGAGTGGCCACCACGGTCGGCTCTTCCTTGCGGACTTTGCGCCTGCGCAACTGGTCCAGGCACAAGTTTGTCGCAATCCGGTACAACCACGTGTGAAAGCTGCAATCGAACCGGAATTGATTCAGGTTTCGATACACCCGCAAGAAGGTTTCCTGGTAGACGTCCCGGGCATCTTCGGGAGATCGCAACATACTCAATGCCAGCCGGAGCACGCTCTGGTCGTAGGTGCGCACCAATTCCTCAAACGCAGACGAGTCACCCCGTTGCGCCGCGCGAATGAGCTCCGTTTCATCCACGGCCGCCCCTTCTTTGCGCACCGCCCATCGCTTTAAGGATGGTTGCACCACTACATTGGACGGTCTTAGCGGTGAAAAGTAACGGTTCTAGACCAGTTCCAGATCGATGCGTTTTTGGGCGGCGTCCATATTGGCGATCCGGAAGGACCGGATCTCCCCCGCCCGCACCGCGCTCGGGCTCGAGGAAACGCTGGGCCCCGACTTCCATTTCTGGGCCAACATCGCCGAAAGCGAGGAAATGTCTGTTTTTGAGGCACTTGCAGAAGCTTCAGGGTTCTTTTGCTCACCCAGTTTGCACAGCGCCATCACGCCTTCGCCCAATTCCACCTTAACGCGGGTTGCAGAAACGTCGACCACGCGGCCGTTGACACTGTCCCCGGGCTTGTGCTCGGCAATGTATTCGTCGATGGAGGTCGGCACCAACTGCTTGATCCCGAGACGCAACCGGCGGCGTTCGCGATCCGCCTCGAGCACCTGCGCTTTTACGATTTCACCGACTTTGAGCGCATCGCTCGGATGATTCAGGCGTTTTTCATGACTGATATCTCCGATGTGGATCATTCCCTCGATCCCGTCGCCCAAATCTACAAAAGCACCGAACTTGGCTAAGCTCGTCACCGGTGCTTCGACCTGCGCTCCCACTGGGTACTTTTTCAGGGCCTCTTCCCACGGATCGCCCAACGCCTGCTTCAGACCGAGCGCTATACGTTTGTCGGCTCCATTGACGCCCAGTACCACCACCTCGACCAAATCGCCGGGCTTAACCACATCTGCCGCGCGGACGTTCTTACGGGTCCAGGACATCTCGGAAACATGAATCAGGCCTTCGATCCCCGGTTCCAGTTCCACAAAAGCCCCGAATTCGGCGACTCGCGATACTTTGCCGCGGATACGGGAACCCTGCACATACTTCTCGGCCGCTACGGTCCAGGGATCCGGCGCCAGTTGCTTCAGCCCCAGCGAAATCTTGCGAGTCTCGCGGTTGATCTTCAGAATCTTGACGTCGATTTCCTGATCCTGCGAAACCACGTCGGAGGGCTTAACGCCGCGGGCATAGGTCATGTCGGAAACGTGGAGCAGCCCGTCGATTCCGCCCAGATCCACAAACGCGCCGAAGTCCGTCAACGTGCGCACGGTGCCGTGGACTACGTCGCCCACCTGCAGCTTCCCGAAGGCTTCCTGCTTGGTCTGCCGCTCGCGCTCTTCCAAAACCACACGGCGATCCACCACGACGTCTTCGCTCGCGGTGTCGAGTTTTGTGATGCGGCACTCGATGTCCTGGCCTACCAGCTTTTCGAGGTCGGCCAGCTCGCGAGCGCCACTGCGGGAGGCCGGCATGAAGGCTTTGACGCCCACATCCACCCGCAACCCGCCCTTCACCACTTCCATAACCCGGCCGGAAATCACGCTCTTGTCCGCGAAGGCTTTCTCAAGACCGGTCCAGTCCTTGGGAGTCTCGACGCGGATGGTCGACAACTGGTAGTTGCCCTCTTCATCGCGTCCGCGAATGGACACAATCAACTTCTGCCCCGGTTGCAGCGGGACTGCCGGGTCCACCGGCAGAACGCCATCGGTTTTCCGTCCGATATCGACAAACACCGCGTCGGCCGTTACTGACACCACCGTGCCTTCGAGCGTCTCCCCGCGCGCATGGTGAGACTGCTCGAACTCATTGAGTATGTCGGCGAAGGAGGTGTCGAGCGGAGTCACCTCGGGCGAATCAGGAGTGTTTGATTGGGGCATGCGAGAAAACTACGTTTTTCATATTGTGTCACATTTGACGGCGCACCGCCCCCGGCAACGCTAGAATAACCTCAGTGCCGTCCGCTTGGCGTCGTTACGTCCGCCCGCAAGATTTCGTCTGGCTGCTCTTCTTTTCCGCGCTGGCCGGTTTCGGCCCGGGCCGTAGCCCACGAACAATTGCCGTCTTAGTTGCCTTGGGAGTCGTGCAAGTAGTGGAGCCACGCATCGGGGCGCGGATCTCAGTGGTCCTCAAACTGGCCCTGTGTTATTTGCTGATCGGCTTCACTTACGGTGTTTCGAGCAGCTTCTATCTAGTCCTGCTGCTACCGGTGATCACCGGCGCCACCAACTTCGGATTACTGGGTACGGCCATCACGTCACTGGCCGCCTGTGCTGTATACCTTTCTTTCCTGGTTTTCCTGGGGGAAAATCAGTTCATTCCGGAGGACCAGATTCCCGAACTCGTGCTGCGAACACTATTCTTGCCGGTGGTGGGCTACTTGACCTACCAGTTAGCCCAGGCCAATCAAGAAGAAAAGCACAAGGCGCAGGACGCCGTCGAAGAACTGGCTCGCGCCAATCGCAGCCTGCAAGAGGCACAAGCGGAGGTACGCCGCGCCGAACGCTTAGCGGCTCTCGGTCAGCTCACGGCGGGCCTGGCGCACGAGCTGCGCAATCCCCTGGGCACGATGAAGACCTCCGCGCAGCTACTGGCGCGGCAAGTGGAGAAGGAAAATGCGGTGGCCCGGGAAATGGCGGGCTTCATTACATCTGAAGTCGACCGCACCAACTCGCTGATCACGCGTTTCCTGGATTTCGCGCGGCCGCAACACCTGAAGCTTGCGACCGCCGACATCACTACCATGCTCGACAGCGCCATCGCCCGCTTCGAACGCGAGCAGAAGAACTCGCAGACATCGGTGGCGATATTCAAAAACTATTCGCCGGACGTGCCGCCAGTGCGGTTCGACGCCGAACTGATGGAGCGCGTCATCTCGAACCTCCTGGTCAATGCCGCTCAGGCCAGCCCTCCTGGAGGCATCGTGACTGTGAAGACACTTTCCGATCAAACCGAAGTGGAGGTCGCCGTGATTGACCGCGGCATTGGTATCGACCCCAAAAACATCGAGAACATTTTCAATCCGTTCTTCACCACCAAGAGCGACGGCATCGGCTTCGGCCTCGCCATTATTTCGAAAATCCTCGACGAGCACGGCGGACGCATTACAGTCGAAAGCACACTCGGCGAAGGCAGTGTATTTCGCGTGTTCCTGCCGCTCAGGCGACAATAGAAAGCGAACTGACGACATCCATGGGCAAACCCACCATTCTGGTCATTGAAGACGAAGAGAAGCAGCGCCGCGTTGTCGGGCTGCATCTGGCGGGCGCGGATTACGAAGTTAAGGGCGCGGGCACCGCGGAAGAAGGCTGGAAACTAGCGGGCGATGTGGATCTGATTCTTACTGATCTGAAGCTGCCGGGGATGGACGGCCTGGAGCTGCTCGAAAAACTCAAAGCGCAAAACTCGCGAACGCCGGTGGTCGTCATGTCGGCTTTCAGCACCGTCGAGAACGCCGTCGAAGCCATGAAACGCGGCGCAGTCGACTTCCTGCCCAAGCCATTTTCTCTCGATCATCTCAGCGTGGTGGTGGAAAAAGCGCTCGAAGTAAGCAAACTGCGCGATGAAAATCGCGAATTACGCGAAGCCCTCGGACAGCGCTATCAATTCGAGAATATCATCGGCAGCAGTCCCGCGATGCAGGATATTTTCGCCACTATCATGCGCGTGGCGCCTACCCGGGCCACAGTGCTGCTCGCTGGGGAAAGCGGCGTGGGCAAGGACATGATCGCCCGCGCCATTCATCAGCATTCTCCGCGCAAAGACCGGCCGTTCGTCAAAATCAACTGCACCGCCATCCCGGAAAACCTCATGGAGAGCGAACTGTTCGGCTACGAAAAAGGCGCGTTTACAGGCGCCAATATCTCGAAGCCGGGAAAGTTCGAGCAAGCCAATACGGGTACAGTAATGTTGGATGAAATCGGCGACGTGCCGGCGTCCGTGCAGGTGAAGCTGCTGCGCATTCTGCAAGAGCGCGAGTTCGAGCGCTTGGGCAGCAACAAGACCCAGCAAACCGACGTCCGCGTGATCGCAGCTACCAACGTAGACCTGCGTGCGGCGCTCGAGCAAGGCACCTTCCGCGAAGATCTATACTACCGCCTGAACGTAGTGCCCATGAACATTCCGCCGCTACGCGAGCGCAAAGACGACATCCCGTACTTGGTGGAACACTTTGCCAAGAAATTCAACGGCGAAATCAGCGAAGGCGCGATGGAACGATTGGTCAGCTACCACTGGCCCGGCAACGTCCGCGAGCTGGAAAATGTAATCGAGCGCAGCATCCTGCTCGCAAAGGGTCCCATGGTCGAAGCCGACGACGTGAAAATCGAATCTGGAATCGGCCGCTCGCGACCGGCGTTCAGCACAGATGCTTTCCTGCCGGAAGGAATGACGTTAGATCAGTACGAGCAGTCTATTATCCGCGAAGCCTTGAAGCGCGCCAACGGCAACAAGAGCCAGGCGGCGCGCTTGCTGGGCTTGACCCGCAATGCCTTGCGCTACCGCCTGACCCAAATGGGAATTGAGTGATACTAAATCAGTGCTTCTTGCGGATCAGGATTACCAGCAGGCTCACGACAACCAGTATTCCCACCACCCAGCGCAGCGCATTCACGGATTACGCAGCTACGCCGGCCATCTTTGGTTTCAGAACGTCCACCAGTTCCTGCACCGACGCGGCACTCTTTGCGAGCATCGCCTTTTCCTCGGCATTGAGCTGCATCTCGTAAATCTTCTCCACGCCATCGCGTCCCAACTTGACTGGAACGCCCACGAAGAGGCCCTTAATTCCATATTCGCCTTCGAGCAGCGCAGCGCAAGGCAGCACTTTTTTCTTGTCTTTGAGAATGGACTCTACCATCTCGACCGCAGCCGCCGACGGAGCATAATATGCGCTACCGGTCTTCAGATACTTCACGATCTCCGCGCCGCCGCTGCGGGTGCGATCCACGATCGCCGCCAACCGGTCCGCCGGAATCAACTCGCTCAACGGAATGCCGGAAACGTTCGACAGCCGCACCACCGGAACCATGGTGTCGCCGTGGCCGCCCAGCACCACCGCCGTAACGTTCTCGACGGAAACCTTCAACTCCATCGCGATAAACGTCCGGAAGCGCGCCGAATCGAGCACGCCCGCCATGCCCACCACGCGGTGCTTGGGGAACTTCGAAACATGATGCGCCACGGTGCACATGGCATCGAGCGGATTGGTCACCAGCACTAAGATGGCGTTCGGCGAATGCTTCGCGATATTTTCGGTGACACTCTTGACCACTTCGTAATTGGCGATCAAGAGGTCATCGCGGCTCATGCCGGGCTTGCGGGCGAGTCCCGCGGTGATCACCACTACGTCGGAGTTTGCCGTAGGCGCGTAGTCATTAGCTCCCGTAAGCTGCACGTCGTAGCCTTCGATAGGGCCCATCTGGGCCATATCCAGCGCCTTGCCCTGCGGCACTCCTTCGACGACGTCCACCAGAACCACGTCGCCTAGTTCTTTCATCGCGAGGTTGATCGCGGCGCTCGCGCCGACATTGCCCCCGCCCACCACGGTAATTTTATTGCGCATAAGCCATCGATTATATCGTAGTCTGAAGAATACTTTGCTTCTGGATCAGCCCACCGCGGAGCAGTTCGCCCGTTTGACGCTCGATTGCGTCGATCGAGAATACCCTAACAAAATCGCGCACACACTTCAGTCGGATGCCGACGCCCGGCCTCCGCGCGAATTGACGCCGGCATTCTATGGTTGTTATGACTGGCACTCCGCTGTGCACGGGCACTGGACGCTGGCGCGCTTGGCCCGGGTGTTCCCAAACTCACCGCTGGCTAAACCAGCACGCGCCGCCCTTGCTCGCAACATTACACCCGAACACATTGCCGCTGAAGTCGGTTACCTTGAAGCTCCCGGCCGCGCCGCTTTTGAGCGTCCTTATGGCTTGGCGTGGCTGCTGCAATTGAGCGCTGAGCTGCGCGCCTCCAAATCAAGACTGGCGCACGTCCTCGAGCCACTGGAAACAGCCGCCGCCAAGCAGCTAGAAGACTGGCTGCCCAAGCTTCCCTATCCCGATCGTTCGGGCCAACATGCAAATACCGCGTTCGCGCTTGGATTGATACTGGATTGGGCGCGCCAAGCGGGTCACGGCCGCGACAAGCTGCCGTTTGCTACCGCCGTTCGCTTTTACACCGGCGACCATCACGGGCCGATCGCCTTTGAACCATCCGGTGAAGATTTTCTTTCACCATGCCTCGCCGAAGCCGATTTGATGCGCAGAGTCTGTAAGCCGCCCGAGTTCGCCGACTGGTTAACCGCATTCCTGCCCGATATACCGATGTTGCGGCCGGTGGCATCGGCCGACCCGAGCGACGGAAAACTTGCGCACTTCGACGGCTTGAATCTGAGTCGCGCCTGGATGCTTTTCGGCATCGCCAAAGGACTGCCCGATAACGATCCCCGGCGTCTGCGTTTGCTGCTGGCCGCCGATGCCCATCGCGACGCCGGTCTCGCCGCCGTTACGGGAGCCCGCTATGAAGGCGCCCACTGGCTGGGCACCTTCGCCGTGTATCTGGAAACCATGGACCTCGAAGACCGCCCGAAGGGCCTGCGCCGCGTACGCTAGGATGCCCGCAGAATATCATAGGCGCTGGTGACATAACTCAAGGTTATTATTTTGCCAACCTCGCGCATTTCCTGCTTGCGCGTTCGCTAGGAATTCGGCTCGTTCGGGTTTCCTTCGTTGGCTTCTACTTCGACAGCCGCTTCGACGTCCGGTGGCAATTCCCCCGGTGTGGGCGCTTCCTTGCGCGCCTTATCGAACAGGAAACTGAGGGTCTTGTCAGTGCGAATTTGACCGGCAATCCGGCCGATCGTCCCGTCCTTTTGCAGCTTCGCCCGCACCACGGCCACCGCCTCGCGCTGCTGGCGCGCGTAACGCTGCACTTCCCGGTCCACTTCTTCCTGCGTGGCGCCGATGGCCTCGCGGTCGGAAATCTTATCCAGGATTAACGAGGCTCGCACATCCCGTTCCGCGCGCTCCTTCTGCGAATCGCGAATCTTCTGCCAATCCAGTTTGAGCGATCGCGGATCAATCCCCTGCGCCGCCAGCTGTTGCAGTTGGGCATTCAGGTTCGCCTCAATCTGCCGGTCTACAAAAACTTCGGGTATCGCGAAAGGGTGTGTGTCCACCAGCTTCGCGATGATCTGCTGTTTGGTGTCGTCCTGCGCCTGATGCTCGCGCTCGTGCAAAATGGACTTACGAATCGAATTTTTCAACTCGTCGAGCGTCTGGTAATCGCCAAGATCCTTCGCAAAATCGTCGTTGAGTTCCGGCAGTTCTTTGCGGCGAACCGCCTTGACGGTGGCCTTGAAGCGCACCGTGCGGCCGGCCAGATTCTCACGATCGTAATCGGCCGGGTAAGTAACCTCAAACTCGCGTGACTCCTCCGGTGACGCCCCACGGAGGTTCTCGGTGAACGCCGGCATGGTGGCTTCATCGCCCAGCTTCAGCATCAGTTCGTCCTGCTGAACTTTTTCATCCGCGCCGGACAAGCTTTCGAGCGAAACCACGGCATAATCGCCGTCAGCAAGCGCGCGAGGCTCTTCGTTTACGTACTCGGCCTTACGCTCACGCAGGGTTTCCAGGCGCTCCTGGATGTCCTGGTCGGTTACAGTGGGTTCGGCGTAGGTGACCGTCAGGCCCTGATATTCGCCCAGTTCGAACACCGGAGCCACTTCGAATTCCGCCTTGAAGCGGAGCGGTTCGCCCTTGTGAAAATGAACGTCGCTGATATTCGGCTGGCTGACCACGCTCAGATGATCCTGCTCAAAGGCCGCATTCAAAAATCGCGGCACCAGTTTCTCGAGCACCTCCTGGCGAATATCACTGGCAAAACGGGTTTTCACCATGGCCAGCGGCGCCTTACCCGGCCGGAAGCCCGGCAAGCGGACCTTGACCTGAATCGCCGCGGCGGCGCGTTCCGTTTCTTGATCCACTTCCGTCTCCGGAACGGTGATCTCGAGCGAATGCTTGCAACCTTCAATAAGAGCCATCTAAACAAATATACCCTGGAGGCCCACTGCCGTCGCCGGCAGCGAGGAACTCCAGGGCAACCTTTCTCAACGGAATTGAAACGAACGATTCGCGATTAGCGAGCCGCGGCTGCTGCGTGAGACGCTTCTTTCAATGCCTTAGCCTTGTCGGTAGCTTCCCAGGTGAAGGTCTCTTCGGTACGGCCGAAGTGACCGAATGCGGCAGTCTTGCGGTAAATCGGCCGGCGCAGCTTGAGAGTCTCGATCATACCCTTCGGCGTCAGGATAAAGGTGTTGCGAACCATTTCGACCAGGCGCTCTTCCGGAATTGTGCCGGTGCCGAACGTGTTCACCATCACCGAAACCGGCTCCGCCACACCGATCGCGTAGGCCAATTGAACTTCAACGCGCGAAGCCAAGCCCGCCGCCACGATGTTCTTCGCAACGTAACGCGCCATATAGCAGGCCGACCGGTCTACCTTCGTGGGGTCCTTGCCCGAGAAGGCGCCACCGCCATGACGGCCCATGCCGCCATAGGTGTCGACGATAATCTTGCGGCCCGTCAATCCAGTGTCGCCGTGAGGTCCGCCGATAACGAAGCGGCCGGTGGGATTGATGTGATACTTGGTCTGCGAATCCACCATATTGCCGCCAACAATCGGATCGATGATGTACTTCTTCACATCGGCGCGAAGCTGTTCGGTGGTCACGTCGTCATCATGCTGGGTCGAGAGCACCACGGCATCGATGCGTTTGGGCTTGCCGTCGACGTATTCGACGCTAACCTGGCTCTTGGCGTCCGGACGCAGATAAGTAAGCTTGCCATCGCGGCGAACATCACTCTGCTGGCGGACCAGCTTGTGCGCCATCATGATCGGCAGGGGCATCAGCTCCGGCGTTTCATCGCACGCGTAGCCGAACATCAGCCCCTGGTCGCCGGCGCCGCCGGTGTCCACGCCCATGGCGATGTCGGGCGACTGGCTTTGGATGGTATTGATGATGCCGCAAGTCTTGGCATCGAAGCCCATACGGGCGTCTGTGAATCCGATATCGGCGATCACTTCGCGCGCCAACTTCGGTACGTCCACATAGGTCGTGGTGGTGATTTCGCCGGCCACTACGCAGATCCCGGTGGTGACCAGCACTTCGCAGGCCACGCGTCCTTTGGGATCGTCCTTCATAACAGCGTCTAATACGGCGTCAGAAATCTGATCCGCCATCTTGTCCGGGTGGCCTTCGCTCACCGATTCGGACGTGAATATGTGTCGCATTTTATCGGACATTCACCTCTCCTTTAATTCGAATCCTAGTAATCAAAATTAATACCGATAGTGATCCGGCTTATACGGACCTTCCACCGGAACGCCCAAATAGTCGGCCTGCTTCTTAGTCAGCGTAGTCAGCTTCACGCCAATCTTTTCCAAGTGCAACCGGGCGACTTCTTCGTCCAGCTTTTTCGATAGCGTGTACACGCCGACTTTATAGGTGTCTTTGTTCTTCCACAGATCCAACTGCGCCAGCGTCTGGTTGCTGAAACTATTGCTCATCACGAAGCTGGGATGACCCGTCGCGCAGCCCAGATTCACCAGCCGTCCTTCCGCCAGCATGAAGATGCTGTGGCCGTCCGGGAAGGTGTACATATCTACCTGCGGCTTGATGTTGGTCTTCTTCACATCCTTCGCGGAATTCAAAGGATCGATCTGAATCTCGTTGTCGAAGTGTCCGATGTTGCAGACGATCGCCTGGTCCTTCATGCGCTTCATGTGTTCCAGGGTGATGATGTCGACGTTGCCGGTGGTGGTGACGTAAATGTCGCCGCGTCCCAGCGTGTCTTCGACGGTAGTCACTTCAAAGCCTTCCATGGCTGCCTGCAAGGCATTAATAGGATCGATTTCCGTCACCACCACGCGGGCGCCCATGCCCCGCAGCGAATGCGCCGAACCCTTGCCCACGTCGCCGTAACCGCAGATTACGGCGACTTTGCCGGCCACCATCACGTCGGTAGCGCGCTTGATTCCGTCCGCCAGCGACTCGCGGCACCCATACAGATTGTCGAACTTCGACTTGGTAACCGAATCGTTCACGTTGATTGCGGGCACCAGCAGTTTGCCCTCTTCCTGCATCTTATAGAGACGGTGCACGCCGGTGGTGGTTTCTTCAGAAACGCCGCGCCAGCTTTTGACCATCTCCGTCCAGCGAGTCGGGGTCTCGGCGTGGACTTTCTTCAGCAGGTCCTTGATGACCTTCTCTTCGTGGCTCTCCGAAGGCGTGTCCACCCACTTGCTGCCCTTCTCGAGTTCGTAGCCTCTGTGGATCAGCAACGTGACATCGCCGCCGTCGTCGACAACCAGCTCGGGACCCTTGCCTCCGGCATGGCTGACCGCCTGATAGGTGCACCACCAATATTCTTCGAGCGATTCGCCCTTCCACGCAAACACCGGAATCCCGGCCGCGGCGATGGCGGCGGCAGCGTGGTCTTGCGTCGAAAAAATATTACAGCTAGCCCAGCGCACCGAGGCGCCTAGATCGATCAGCGTCTCAATCAGCACAGCCGTCTGAATGGTCATGTGCAAGGACCCGGTGATGCGCACGCCTTTAAGCGGCTTGTCGACCGCGTACTTCCGGCGGATCGACATCAGCCCCGGCATTTCCTGCTCGGCGATCGAAATCTCTTTGCGGCCCCACTCGGCCAAACTCATGTCCGCGACTTTGTACTCACTCGTTACGTTTTGGATGGCTGTACTCATTCGGTCTCCTCGTATTCCACGTCTTGGGCGGATGGCGCACGATATGCGCTTTGCGAAACTTGTATCTATCAATCTAGATATGTTGATATATTAGACCAGAACCCTCGATGGCGTCAATGCTTCAAAATCTGCGTCTCCTGGCCGATCCGAGCCGCATCCGGATTCTGCTCCTGGTGACTCGCGAAGAGCTGTCTGTGGCCGAGTTGCAGAACATTCTGAACATGGGACAAAGCCGCATTTCCACGCACTTGGCGCAGCTCAAGAGCGCGGGCTTAGTTGAGGATCGCCGCAGCGGCAAAAGTAGCCTTTATCGCCTGCGGCCGCCCCGTGGCGCCGAATCCAAGTCCTTCGCGCAATTGATGGACGTGCTCCGCGAAGCTGCCTCCGAGATCCCCGAGGCCGAGCACGACTCCGAAGCGCTGCTGCATACCATGCGCCGCCGCCAGGATAAGGTCCGCTCCTATTTCAACGCGCTGGCCGGAAAGTTTGGCCGGCAATACGTGCCTGGACGCTCCTGGGAAGGCCTCGCGGAAACTCTGCTACTGCTGATGCCGCCCCTGGTAATCGCCGACCTAGGCGCGGGCGAAGGCACATTTTCGCAGCTCCTCGCCCGCCGAGCCAAGAAAGTAATCGCCATCGACAACTCGGAAAAGATGGTCGAATATGGTGCCGAACTCGCGCGAAAGCATGGCGTCGACAACCTGGAATACCGCAAAGGCGACATCGAAGACGTCCCCATCCGCAGCGGCACAGTCGATTTGGCCTTTTTCAGCCAAGCCCTGCACCACGCGCAGCACCCCCAGCAAGCGGTCGGTGAGGCCCATCGCATCTTAAAATCGGGCGGCCGCATCGTGGTACTGGACCTGTTGCGTCACAATTATCAGGAAGCCCGCGATATGTACGCAGATGTCTGGTTCGGCTTCACTGAAGCCGAAGTCGGCCGTTTCCTCCGCGATGCTGGCTTCAAACATATCGAAATCTCCATCGTCCATCGCGAAGAAGAGTCCCCTCACTTTGAGACGCTGCTTGCAGTCGGAGATAAGTAGCCTTGGGGATCCCTTCTCAGGTGAATACCGTATCGTACTGAATCCAAAACTCGAAATTACATAACTCTTACAATTCAACGTGTCTTCCGCTGTTACTCTACATAAGCGGAGACAAAGTGAGTAAACACGCGGTTCAACTCCCCAACGGCCAAAAAGTCAACTGGGTCACTACATTGATTCTGGTGGGCCTTCATGCTGGCGCGTTAGCGGCATTCTTCTTTTTTAGCTGGAAGGCATTTTTCGTGGCGCTCGCCCTTCACTGGGTGGCGGTCGGATGGGGTATCAGCTTGGGTTACCATCGCCTGCATACCCACCAGTCCTACCAATGTCCGCGCTGGCTCGAATACTTTTTCGCAATCTGCGGCACCATGACGCTCGAGGGCGGTCCCATGTTCTGGGTGGGCACGCACCGTGTTCACCACGCGAAGTCTGACATGCCGGGCGATCCGCACTCCCCGCGCGAAGGCACCTTCTGGTCGCATATGGGCTGGATCGTGTTCGGCGAAACCAATCACAACAATAGCCAGTTCATGGCGAAGCATGCGCCCGATCTGGCTCGCCATAAGTTCTACTGGTGGCTAAATACCTATCATTGGATCCCCGTGGTGGCAACGGGCGTCGCGCTTTTCGCATTTGGCGGATGGCCGATGTTCCTGTGGGGATTCTGCCTGCGCATCGTCTACGGCCTGCACTGCACCTGGCTGATCAACTCTGCCACCCACATCTTTGGCAAGCGCCGTTTTGATACCGCCGACGACTCCCGCAACAGCTTCATCCTGGCCGTGCTGACCTTCGGCGAAGGCTGGCACAACAACCATCACGCGCACCAGACTTCAGCGCGCCACGGCATGCGCTGGCACGAACTCGACATTTCCTGGATCACACTGAAGCTTCTGAAGTCGGTCGGGCTGGTTTGGGGCATTCGGCTGGTGAAGCCGGAAGCGCTCTTATTGGAAAGAAAAGCCGCTTAGCTCAGCGTGCGATAGTAGGCCATCAAATCCAGCGGCGGAGGCACGTGCCCCATCGTCCGCAGGAACCCGGAAACCTGCCCCCGATGGTGTGTGCCGTGGTTCACCACGTGCAAAACGATCTTCCACCACTGCGTTGTATGCGGATTGCCCTTCAAGTCCTGATAGACTGCCTCGCTCGCAACATTTTCATCGGTCAATCCAGCCGCCCAATCCCGCCACACTTCAAGCAGGGCTGGCCATTCCCGATTGAGCAGCCGCAAATCGCGATCTTCATCGGTGATGAACTTTCCCGGCATCTTACCCTGAATCCGGGCCATCCACACGCGATCAGCAGCGTATACATGCGCGAGCGTGCCCACCACAGTCTTATCCGCAGTTCCAAAATCGCGAGTTAATTCCTCCGGCGAAAGGCTCGCCGCGGCTTCGAGCAGTCGGCCCGTAGCCCAAATCGTGTAATCCAGATGAGTGCGAAGAGCATCCGCGCTGGCGATCATATGTTTGAAGTATATTCCAGGCACTGCGCTTCCGGGCTACTCTAAGAGCATGGTTGTCGGCGGACACCGGGCTTCGATCGCATTCTTCATCGCGCTCTGCGCTGGGCTCATTTCGTTTATTGTCTTCCTCTATGTCGGCTGGGTGCTGCTCGGCTGGCAAAACGGGATTCTGCTGTTTTTCGGAATCCTTTTGGTCCTTCTAGTAATCGCCGGAGTGGTTCTGAACACCACCTTCCTGGTCCGCGAAATCCGCCGCAACGCCCAGCATGACGCTTTCATCAACGCCGTTACCCATGAACTGAAGACCCCCGTCGCCTCCATCCGGCTGTATCTCGAGACTCTGCAAACGCGTTCCGTCGACGAACCCAAGCGCCAGGAATTCTACCGCACTATGCTGGACGACAGCGACCGGCTGCTCGGCACCATCGAGCAGATTCTACGCACCGGCCGTACCGGCCAGACGAAACGGGCGCTGAACATTTCCGCGATCGATTTCGGGAAGATCGTCGAGGAATGTCTGACACGCGCCCGCCGGCTTTATCACGTGCCGGTGGAAGCCCTCACTTTCAGCCCCGGCCCTCCGGTCACTATTCAGGGCGATGAAGAGGAAGTGCGGGCCGCCGTCTCCAACCTGATCGACAACGCCGTCAAGTATTCCGGCAAAGACGTGCATGTAAAAGTAGAAACGGAAAACGTGGACGGCCGCTTCGTGCAGGTACGCGTGAAGGATAACGGTCCTGGTATCCCGCAATCGGAGCTGAAGCAGATTTTCAAACGCTTCTACCGCGTATCCGGACCCCTCGCCACGCGCGTCAAGGGCACGGGCCTAGGTCTCTTCATCGTCCGCTCCGTAGCGAAGCGCCACCGCGGCCGGGTGTGGGCCGAGAGCGAAGGCCCCGGACGCGGCAGCACCTTCGTACTGCAACTTCCCATAGCGAAATGAGCAGCCCTGACCGTATCCTCATCGTCGAAGACGAACAACACTTGGCGGAGGGCCTGCGCTTTAACCTGGAGGCCGAAGGCTACCAGGTGCAAGCCGTGGAAACCGGTGAAGCGGCGCTCGAATTGCTGCTTCCGGAAACCGCCGAAGCACCCCACGCGCCGTTCGATCTCGTGGTGCTGGACGTCATGCTGCCCGTAAAAGATGGCTTCACCGTGGTATCCGAAATGCGTGGGGCCGGGCAATTCGTTCCGACGCTCATGCTCACCGCGCGCGGCCGACCTGAAGATGTGCTCGAAGGCTTCGCCGCGGGCGCCGACGATTATCTCCCCAAACCTTTCGAGCTTTCGATCTTAATCGCACGTATTCGGGGACTGCTGCGCCGGAAGCAATGGTTGCGCTCGACGCTGCCGGCGGCTGGCACCCCGGAGTCCGGAGCATCCAAGTCCGACGCTCAGGATTCTTACGTGTTCGGCGAGAAATCCATTCACTTTGATCTGCTTGAAGTGCACGCCGGCGGCAAAATCTATCCGCTCACGCTGATGGAAGCCAGCATTCTGCGCAACCTGATCGATCACGAAGGCAAGGCGGTATCGCGCAAAAGCATGCTGCAGGAAGTCTGGGGACTGCGCGAAGACACCGACACGCGCGCCATCGATAACTTCATCGTGCGTTTGCGCCGCTACGTGGAAGATGATCCCGCGCGCCCGCGTCACCTGGTGACCGTGCGCGGCATTGGTTATCGGTTCATCGCAAATCCGTAGGTTTGAATGCTGTCCCTATTATTGCGACGGTCTACTTAGTGATGGTTCCGCACGCGATGCGCGCGCCTGCGTTGCCGGTCGGGTCGGTGTGCATGTCGTCTTTCTGTGCGTGAATCATCAGCGCGGTGCCGCCGTTAGCAAAGATCGAATGCGGACCATTGTCCATGGTGACGTGCATATTCACCAGCGTAACGTTAGCCTTGCCCTTTTTCCCGGCAACCGTGAAGTTTGCCATGTCGCCTGCGTGCGGTCCATTTTCGTTGTCCAGGCCGTGCTGCTTCATATCGGGATTAAAGTGTCCCCCCGCGGAAGTGAAAGCCGGCCCCTCGCATTTGGCGGTCTGATGAATGTGCGCCGCGTGCTCGCCCACCGGAAGTCCATGCACTTTCAGGTGAATTAGAACCCCGCCCCTTTTGGCTTCCGTGATAGAGGCGGTGCCTACGGGCTTCCCCATGGCATCCTTAAGCTCCACTTGTACGGAGGCGGCCGCAGCCAGACTGGCGGCGGCGAAAAACGCGACGATAGCAGTATGCTGAATCATGTGCTCTCTTTCTTCATAAATCCTCGCACGAAATAAGAAAAGAAACTAGCAGAAGGGGAATCCTGATGTTTCGAAGTACGGTAATCGGACTGGCGTTGTCCGTGCTGGCGGCTGCTCAGCCTGCGGCGGCACCGCCCACTGGCGGCTTAGTCGACCGCGTAGGCGCCACCGGCTTCATTCAAGTGCGCGCCGAAAGTTTTCGCTCCTTGCAGCCGCGGGAGCAAATCCTAGCTTACTGGCTGACCCAAGCCTCCATCGCGATTGATCCCATCATCTACGATCAGAATTCCCGCTTCGGCCTGCGCCAGAAACGCATTGTGGATGCCATCGCGGCGCATCCCGAGGCCGTTGACCCGCGTGTGCTGCCGCAGTTTATGGCCTTCGCCAAACTCTTCTGGGCAAGCAAGGGCAACCATAACGACACTACTGCTCAAAAGTTTCTGCCCGATCTTTCGTTTGAAGATTTGAGGACCGCCGCCCTGACCGCCCGGCGCAAGGGCGCGCTCGCCGCCTTCGCCACAGAATCGGACCTCACCAAAGAACTCGAAGACCTGCGGGCCTCGCTGTTCGATCCCAGTTTCGAACCGCTCATCACCGCCAAGAGCCCCAGGGGCAATCTCGATATCCTCCAGGCCAGCGCCAATAACTTTTATTCCGGCGTGAAGCTCGCCGACCTCAAGAATTTCCAGGAGCGTTACGCGCTGAATTCCCGTGTCACGCGAAAACCCGACGGAACGCTGGTCGAAGAGGTGTACCGGGCCGGCACTCCTGACGGTTCAGTTCCGCCTGGCCGGTACGCCCCGTATTTGCGCAAAGCCATCGAGTGTTTTGAGAAAGCCATTCCCTACGCCGAACCGGGCCAGCACAAAGTCCTGCGCGATCTGATCCGTTACTACCAAACTGGTGAGCATGCCGACTGGATTCAATTCGATATCGACTGGACCAAGAACCACCCCAACGTCGACTTCGTCAATGGCTTCATCGAAGTGTACCGAGACGCCCGCGCCGCCAAGGGAACTTCGCAAAGCTTCGTTTCCGTACGTGATACGCGCACGGATTCCACCAAACTCGCCGCCAATGCGCAGTATTTCGAAGATCACGCCCCCTGGGCCGCTCAATACAAGAAGCAAGGCGGCACTCCGCCGAACGCCACCGCGGTCGAAACGGTGATCGAGACCGGTGATTTCCACGTCAACACCGTTGGCGACAACCTTCCTAATGAGAACGAAATCCGCGAAAAGTACGGCAGCAAGAGCTTCCTGCTCTTAAGCAGCTCGCGTGCCATCTCCGAGGCCAGCGGCTCGCGCGCGGTCGAAGAGTTCGGGGCTTCGCCCGAAGAGATCGCGATCGCTAAAAAGTACGGCGACGAAGCTGCCGCGCTGCTAGTCGCGATGCACGAAACCTTGGGCCACGGTTCGGGCAAACTCAATCCCAAGCTCACCCACGAGCCAACTTATTACTTGAAAGAATATTTTTCGACGCTTGAAGAAGCGCGCGCCGACCTCACCGCCCTGTGGGACGTTTGGGATCCCAAGCTCAAGGAACTCGGCCTCATCTCGAGCCCAGACGTGGCCAAGGCCATGTACTACCAAGCCGCCCGCACGGCGCTGCTGCAGCTGCGCGGCATTCCGAAGGGCGATGCCATTGAAGAAGACCACCAGCGCGACCGCCAGATGATCGTCAACTACATCATGGACAAAACCGGCGGCATCGTGCACTTTCAAAAAAACGGAAAGGACTACATCACCGTCAAAGATTTCGCCAAGATGCGCCAAGGCGTCGGCATGCTGCTGGCGGAACTGATGCGCATCAAGGCCGAGGGGGATTACCCCGCCATCAAAGCGCTGGTGGACAAATACGGCGTTCACTTCGATCCGAAAGTGCGGGATCAAGTAGTCGCCCGCTATGCCGCGCTCAATCTGCCTACCTACTGGGCCGGCGTCTATCCCCAACTGCAGCCCACTTTCGACAGCAAAGGCAACGTCACGAAGGTAGATCTGATCTACCCCCGTGACGTCGTCAAGCAACAATTAAATTGGGCGCGTCAGAACTCGAACTGAATGCCGCCGTTAGCCGTCCGCCCCGGCGTGCGGAATCCGTTCTCGAAATAATCCTGGTTCAGCAGGTTTTCGCCGCGTACGAAGAATCTGACCGCGCGGAATTCGCTCAGCGGCAGGCGGTAGCTGGCGCCCGCATTCACCCGGCGGAGTCCGTCGAAACTGTACGCGCGCGATGAAAACGTAATATCTGAAAACATCGGCCCCAGATAATTTCCGGAATCCAGCGTGTCGAAGGTGAACAGCATCCGTTTTCCTGCGCGCCACGTCGCCGCCGCGGAAAATTGATGCCGGGGGATCGCCAGCGTGCGCCAGGCCCCCGCCACGGGAGCCCGTTCCACCGCGTTCACGTAGGTATAGCTAGCGGAAAAATTCAATGCCGCCACGGGCGCCATCGCAACCTTCGTCTCCACGCCGCGCGAAATCCCGCCCTGCGAATTGTAATATCCGAAGAACCGCCCGAAGGGGTCGGAGCCCGTGAGCGCGGCGAAAGCGATCACCTGCTGCAAGGTCGTGTAAAAGTAGGTAGCCGAGGCGCGCACACGCCCCTTCGCAAACGTCTGATCGATACCGGCATCGAAAGCCATCGAATGTTCCGGCGCGAGCCGAGGGTCGCCATAAGTGGTATATCCGAACGTCGAATCAAACCCCGACCCAAAGCGTTCATACAGCGAAGGCGCGCGATAGCCGCGTCCCACATGCCCGCGAACTTTAGTGTTGGTGCTGCGAATGAAATACGCCGTCGACCCATCGCCTGTATAAGCCGCCGGCGGCGAAGTAATTGCGACGCCCTGGTAGGGAGCCGACGCCAGAGGCAGCAGCGCCGGACGTTCCAGCGTGAAGTACTGTGCGCGGAATCCACCAGTTACCAGCAGCCGCCCGCCGAACCATCGCGTCTGATCCTGCACGAACAGGGCGTCGCTCTTTTGCGTGACGTTTACGCCCGAAGCCGCCCCGGCGTCGCTCGCGTCCGTGAAATCGAAAGCATAATTCTCGTTTTCGAATTCGAAGCCGCCGGTGATCAAATGCCCGGCGTTCGGCTGATAGTGGAGCTGCGCGTTCGCCGTCTGAATCCGCCCGTCATACACCGATCGCTGGTTCCCAAGGGGTTGGAACCCAATACCGGCAGGCCCGTCGCCGTAGCGGCGGCTCGACACCAGCGTCTGATACGACAACGAATAATTCAGCTTCGTGAGAGGCTGCCCTTCAAGCGTCAGCACCCCGTTCAGGAACCTCGCGGCGCGCGTGCTATCGGGGTCGTCCGCACCCGGCAAAAATGTGACGAAGGGCACAGCGTTCACGATGCCATTGGCCGGCAGCACGCCCGTCTGCAGCGGACTCGAATTGTTTTTCGCAAACGAATCCCCGCCATAGAGCCGCGCCCGCAGCACCGTCGTGTTCGACAAGCGATAGCTCACGCCGCCCTGCGCGCTAGCGTCGCGAAACGGATCGTCGCCATCGACGCCCTCGAGAACATTCACGTAAGCCAACCCCGCGCTATATTGCAGCCGGTCGTGCAGCGCGCCGCCAGCCACCTGCGCCCGCCCCCGCATGCTGCCGAGCGATCCGCCCTCGGTCAGTACGCCGCCGCGGGTTCTGCCGCCGCCTTCATCGGTGACGATATTCACCACGCCCCCGATGGCGCTGGTGCCGTAGAGCGAAGAGCCCGCGCCGTTGAGCACCTCGACGCGGCTGGGATCGACAAACAGCAGGTCTTCGATCAATCCAGTGGCGTCGCCATGCAAGATCGCAGCGTCGCGCAGCCGCATGCCGTCGACCACCACGGCGGTGTCGATATCGCGCATCCCGCGAATATGAATCGACGCCTCCTGCCCCGGCCCGCCCAGCGTCTGCACGCGCACCGCCGGCGCCAGTTCCACGGCGTCCGTCAGAGCCGATACATCCCGCGCAACTGCTTCAGCGCGATCAACAACCGTTACGCTTTTCGAAACTTCGTCAGCCGCTTGCGAAGTCCCCGCCGCCGTGACCACCACCTCCTCGCGAACGCCTGCGACGGTTAACGCGATGTCGCGCACGAAGGCCGCCTCCACGCGCAGATGATCTGCGAGAAACACGGCGAATCCGGGTGCCTCGGCGCGCAACAAATATTCGCCGGCGGCCACCCCTTCAAAACGATACGCGCCTTGCGTGTCGCTAGTAGTCGCCAACGTCGCGCTGCTAGTGCGTGAAAACAAACTCACTGCCGCCGACACAACGGGACGCCCTTGTGGATCTTTTACGGAACCGCTCACCGACGGAGCTTCGCCCGCAATCGCCACGGCCAAAGCCGAAGCATAAAACAATACAAATAGTTTAGTCGTCATAAGACGAGGTAACGCGCCTCCTTGACCAAGGCAGGTCTCCTGACTGACAGGTCATCGCAAACCGGCGGCCTTCCCATTTCCCTAAGAAACAGTGGCT
>Ga0105240_10002103_pt1 | contig 32584 bp, 31 predicted proteins | sample KBSC54metaG_FD_80426 | JGI IMG/M metagenome (GOLD analysis project Ga0105240, IMG submission 80426) | Corn rhizosphere microbial communities from Kellogg Biological Station, Michigan, USA - KBS C5-4 metaG | ecosystem: Host-associated > Plants > Roots > Rhizosphere > Soil | place: Michigan, USA... | reverse complement strand
CTGATACAGCTTTGCTGTCGATGAGCGCGCGGATCGCGGCGATGCAGTCGGCCACGGGCTGGGCGCCCTGGTCGCCATGCTTGCGATTGCGCACGGCCACCTGCCCGTTCTGTTGTTCACGGTCGCCGACCACGAGCATGTACGGGATCTTCTGCAACTGGGCGTCGCGGATCTTGAGATTGACCTTCTCGCTGCGGTCGTCCACGGTGGAGCGAATGCCGGCCGCGTCGAGCTGCTTCTGGATGCCGCGGGCGTATTCGAGCTGGCGATCGGTGATGGGCAGCACGATGGCTTGCACGGGCGCGAGCCAGACTGGGAAAGCGCCGGCATAGTGCTCGATCAGGATGCCGAAAAATCGTTCGATGGAGCCGTAAAGGGCGCGGTGGACCATCAGGGGCTGGTGCTTCTGGCCATCCTCGCCGATGTACTCGAGTTGGAAGCGGCGCGGCAGGGTGAAATCGAATTGCACGGTGGAAAGCTGCCAGGGGCGGCCGATGGCGTCGACGAGTTTGACGTCGATTTTGGGGCCGTAGAAAGCCGCTTCGTCGGGGACGATTTTGGCATTCACGTTGAGGCGCTCGCAGGCGTTCTTCAGCGCGTTTTCGCCGAGGGCCCACTGCTCGGGCGTGCCGTCGTACTTGCCGCTGGCGCCGCCATCCCAGGTGGACAGCTCGGCCGAGTATTTGGTGAAGCCGTAGGTGGTCAGGGTGTCGACGGCGAACTGGAGACAGTCCACCACTTCGTTTTCGATCTGGTCGGGCGTGCAGAAAATGTGGGCGTCGTCCTGCGTGAAGCCGCGGACGCGGAACAGTCCGTTGAGCACGCCGGAGCGCTCGTAGCGGTAGACGGTGCCGAGTTCGCCGAGGCGCACCGGCAGTTCGCGATAGCTGTGCTGCTTGTCGGCGTAGATCAGGATGTGGAACGGGCAGTTCATCGGCTTGAGCTGGTACTCGGCGTCGTCCAACTCCATGCGCGAGAACATATTTTGCGCGTAGAACCCGGCGTGGCCGGAAGTCTTCCATAGATCGAAGCGCGCGACGTGGGGCGTGTAGACGAGCGAATAGCCGCGCTTCAGGTATTCGTCGCGCATCCAGTCTTCGAGCTGTTTGCGAATGATGCCGCCTTTGGGGTGGAAGAAGATGAGGCCGGGTCCAGCGAGTTCCTGAATGCTGAAGAGGTCGAGCTCCCTGCCCAATTTGCGGTGGTCGCGCTTCTTGGCCTCTTCGACCTGCTTCAGGTATTCGTCAAGATCCTTTTGGCTGAAGAAGGCGGTACCGTAAATGCGCTGCAGTTGTTTGTTGTGCTCGTCGCCTTTCCAGTATGCGCCGGCGATGGACAACAGCTTAAACGCCTTGATCTTCGACGTGTTGGGGACGTGAGGGCCGCGGCAGAAATCGATGAACTGTGGACCGAGGGTGTACTCGGTGAAGATTTCACCGGCCCGCTCTTCGATCAACTGGCACTTCATCCAGGCTTCGGAGTACTTCTTGAGGCCCTCTTCCTTGTGGGTGTAGACACGTTCGTAGGGCAGATTGCGCGCCTGGATTTCGCGCATCTTGGCTTCGATTTTTTCGAGATCTTCGGGCGTGAAAGGCGTCGGGCGATCGAAATCGTAGTAGAACCCGTTCTCGATGGGCGGTCCGATACCGAGTTTGGTTTCGGGGTAGAGTTCGAGAACGGCCGCGGCGAGGAGGTGCGCGGTGGAATGGCGGTAGACCTCGAGCGATTCCGGGTTCTTGGAGGTGAGCAACTCGAGGCTGGCGTCTTTTTCCAGCGGGCGGGTCAAATCGAACAGTTCTCCATTCACTTTCGCGACAATCGACGCGTCGGCGAGGCGCGGGCTGATGCCTTGCGCGATTTGAAGAGGACTGGTCCCCTCGGCAACCGACTTTTTGCTGCCGTCGGGCAGGGTGATCTCGATGTTTTGCATAGGGAAATTTCAGCGTAACACGGTTGAAGTACCCGAATTTGGCGTCTGCGCTATGATGAAGGGACAGCCTCATGACTGTCTCCAGCCAGGCCAGCGTCGAAGAAATCACCTTAGTCACGCAAGCTCGCGAAGGCGACACTCGCGCGTTTGGGGAACTGGTGCGGCGTTACGAAAACAAGATTTTTCGATTGGCGCAGCACATTACGCAAAATCGTGAAGATGCCGAGGACGTTTTGCAGGAAACGTTCATGAAGGCATACGAGCACCTGGATCAATTCAAGGGCGATTCGAAATTCTATACGTGGATCGTCCGGATTGCCGTCAATCAGGCGCTCATGAAGCTAAGACGCCGCAAGACCGATAAGTCCGTGTCCCTGGACGAAACCATCGATACCGGGGAAGACACCATCGTCCGCGAGATCGCCGCCTGGGACGAGAACCCGGAGCAGCAGTTCTCGCGGGAAGAACTCGGCGAAGTGCTCGATTCGGCGATTCAGGGCCTGGAGCCACTTTATCGAAGCGTTTTCGTGTTGCGGGACATCGAAGAGATGTCGACCGAGGAGACGGCCGAGGCATTGAACCTATCCGTTCCCGCGGTAAAGAGCAGGCTTTTGCGGGCTCGCTTGCAGTTGCGCGAGAAACTCACCCGCTACTTTAAGCGCAAGGGAGATGACGCCTTTGCTTACCTGTAAGGATTTTCTGCGCGAGTTGAGCGATTACCTCGATGAGTCGCTCGATGCGGAAATCAGGGCGAAGCTGGAAAAGCACATTACCGAGTGCCCCAATTGCTGGGTGATCGCCGACACCACGAGAAAGACCATCAAGATCTACAAGGGGATGGAGCCTTACCCGATTCCGAGCGACATGCAGGACCGGCTCATGGCGGCACTCGAAAAGAAGATCTCGGCGAAGAAGTAGCTACTTCACCGCCACCGTCACGCCCGACTGGCTGCTTCTGGCCTGCCCCGCTGTTCCCACCGAGATCACGATGGGCACGTTCGTCCCTGTCTTCGCGTTCGGCGGCACTACCGCATTGATTTGCACCAGGCCTGCCACCGTTAACTTCGCCGTCCCCGCATAGGTGACCACGCACGGCTGCCCGCCGATATCGACCCGAACGGTCGGATCAGCGATGGAATTCGTATCGCTCGAGATGATGTCTCCCGTCCCCGCAGTGGGGTCCGTAAGCTCGCCCAGACCCGTGGCGTAGATCGCGATCGTGTTGCCGCGCGGCTGCGTATTCTTTGTGGAATTGACGGAGGTGATGGTGCCGCTGGAATCGTAATTGATGATCGCGCCCTGTCCCTGACCGAGGCCGCCGAACGTGAACATCCCCGGATTCTCCCGAACGACCATGGCGGAAAACGGAATCGCCGTGGTTGCGGAGTGATAGGACACGGAGATCGTCACCAGGGTGCCGATCGCGTTATTCAATTCCTTGGGGACGATGGCGTTCACCTGGTTGGAGGAAATCATCAGGACGGGAGCCAACACATTTTGCGCTCCCAGCAGCGGATCGATGTAATTGAAGACGACCGCCACGCCGTCCCAATTGGTGTCGTAGTACGAGCAGCCCATGGTTCCATCGTTAACGCCCGGGCAAGGCATGGGCTGCGGTTGCGCAGTGGCGGCTACTAGCGGCCCGAGATTCTGCCCAAACATGGAAATGATTTCACGTGGCGAGACAGCCGGCTGAGTGATACCGCCAGAGATGACCGGGTCGGGGCCCGTTCCTGCCCAGACGGAGGTGGGCTGGTAGCTGGCGGCATTCACGACGGCCGATATCGTCGGCGCGGTCGGGTCCACTTCCGTGAACGGGAAGTACGCGGCCTGCAAGTTGGGATTGCTGGCCGCCGCGGGATTGGCCAGCTTGAACTGCCAGTAGACCGGGTACAGTCCGCTTGCGGGCACCGTAAAGTAGGCCGGGTTGACCGTCACCTGCAGCACTTGCCGGCTGAGAAATGCAGGCTGCGGCAGCGGAATGATCTGGCCTACGGGAACACCCGTGGAATCGACCTGCTGCAGACTGACGGCGGAGGTCGTGAAGAAATTCGTTCCGACCAATGTAAAGATGTAGTTGTTCGCCACCGTGGTTCCCGGCAACAGAGCGTTGACGGACGTGGGAAAAACGGATACCGCGGTGGGCGCGCCGGCGGCGATATTCAACGTCACGGGAACAGTGAACGATCCATTGACCGCATTCACGGCGGCAATAGTGATGGTTCCGCTGTAAGGACTTCCCGCCGGGTCGAGCGACTGCACGGCCACATAATCGAGCGAAATGGTGATCCCGGCATAAGAGCCTGGAAACGCCGACGTACTTGCCGAGGTGCTGGCCAGGCCGCTTCCGCCGCTCACGAGCGCGACCCGCAACCAGACCGGAATGCTCCCGCCGCCCCCCGACCCTTTCACGGTCGCATTGGCGGCCGTTACGCTAAACGGGATGATGTCTCCCGTGGAGGATACGTCGATCTCGGCGGTGGGGAATGCAACCGCATCGGTCGTGGAGGAAAAACTGAGACTTTGGATGGTGTTCCCGGCCGTATCTATCGGAAAGGCTTTGGACGTGATGGCGAGTTTCGATGGCGGATTACTGATCGACAGAGTCACGCTTACGGTCAACGGAAAGACAGGCAGGCCGCTGTTGGTCACGGTAAACGAACCCGTATAACTGCCCGCCGTCAGAGTGCTGGGATTGCCCGTAATCGTCAAAGATAATGGCGAGGAACCCTGACTGGGAGTCACGCTCAGCCAGCCGCAGGCGGTGTTCGACACGCCCAAGCTACAGGAAGTAGTACCGGCGGCCTGATACATCGCGACTACGACATTGGTCACCTTGACGCTCTGGCCGGCTAGCGCCGTGGGCAGGGTCACCACGACTTTTGACTGTTGAATCAATGGTGTGGCGCCCATTTGGTAGCTGAAGGAGACGGACGCCGGGGCCGCCGTCAGGGACTGGGCGCGAGCCATCCCGCCCACCGCCAAAATCCAGAGCGTCACCAGCCCGTACTTCAATCCGCCGATCTTCATGCTCTATGTATCGGATGAAGCGCGGCAAAACTTTAGGGTCGGGCGTAAACTACCTCTATGCCCGTTTCCCGACGCGACTTAGCCCTGCTTCTGCCGGCCCTTACGACCGCCGGCACCGCAGCCCAGGAACAAAAAAAAGCGCTACCCAGCAAGGTCTACCAGTTCGAGGAACTGCCGGTCAAAGTCAATGGACAGAACAAGTCGCGAGCCGTACTGGACGGAGCCCTGCACACGGGCGTGGCGGTGGAGTTGCACATTACGGAACTCGGTCCAGGGCAGGCGCCGCACGCGCCTCACAAGCACGAGCACGAAGAAATCCTGATGCTGCGGTCCGGCGAGCTGGACGTCACGATTAGTGGCCAGACAAGTCGGGCCACGGCTGGCTCGGTGGTCATTGTGGCATCCAACGAAATGCACGGTTGGCGAAATCCGGGGTCGGATTCGGCCTTGTATTTCGTGATTGCACTGGGAAAGGCCTAACGATCAGCTTTTAGCGGCCAGCGAAATGCGCTCGGGCGCGGCCTCGCGAGAACTGGGAGAACAGAAGCCCGTGGGGCCGCGTCCTGAGCTTCACGATGGACGGCATTCCGTTTGTGTACAACGGCCAGGAGATCGGCGATGCGACGCTGACTTCAGGGACACTGGCGACGACGACCACGAACTCGTCATCGTGAACCGTTCTAATCGCAAAGGTGGCCGTGACGGTCGACCTGATCTCGGCGGATTTCATGCCGGCCAAGGATCTGTTATCGGGGAAGAACGTCAGAACGGCGTTCTCGCCCGGGCTCATTTCTTTCCCTACGCCGATGGGAGCCTTCGAAGTGATGGTCCTGAAGCGCAGCCCGCGGACGTTACTCAGTCATCCAGTTCTTGCGATGCAGATGAGCCATGGCGAACAGGACTACGAATCCGAGAAGCAGCCCTAAGGACGATCCGATCCCGAGGAGTTGCGGCTGAAACGAGTGCATCCACAGGGTCAGGCATACGTTGAATAGCAGCGGGATCGACGCCGCGATAACCGGCGGCCAGGGCCGGTCGAGGGCAAACAGGGATCGCGACGTGATCTCCAGCAGGCTCCAGCCGACCAGGCTGGGTCCGAGTCCGAGGAATACGGCAGAGACGAGGTCGGTGGATTGCGACGTGAAGCTGCCGCGTTGGAAGAAGAGCGCCACGGCCGGATGCCGGAAGACCAGCGCAAACGCGCATCCGCCGATCGCGATCGCGGCTGTCAAGGCAACGGTCCGATCGATCAGGCGGAAAGCTTCGCGGATGCGGAACAGGCTGCGCAGGCGCGCGATTTCAGGCAGTAGCGAATTCGAAATCGGACTCACCAGCAGCGCCATCGGGACGCCGACGCCGCGCATGCAGTAATCCAGCGCCGCGGCCATTCCGGGGCCCGCATGAGTGGCATACGCGCGAGTAAACGTGATGTTTAGGCCGAGGCCCGCTGCATAGACCACGAAGAAGGCCGGCTTGCCCAGGATCTCGGCCCAGTGAATATCGCACTGGGGCAGATCCCGCCCGCGCAGCGTGCCACGTGTCGCATACCAGACAATTCCGAGTTGCGCCCAGGCGCCCGCGGTATAACCGAGGGCGAAGGCATACACCCCGAGTACCCGGAACAGAGTCAGCGCGGCGATCACCGTGAAGGCGTTCAACGCCGCTTGGTAAAAGGCAGTAGGGGCAAACCGCCGGTCGGTGTAGAGCAGCGCGCAATAGATGGCCGCCGACCCCGCCGCCACGGTGGACAGCGAGAGAATGCGCAGGGTGGTGACGGCCTTCTCGAAGAATTGCGGATCGAGGCCTGGCGCCAGCGCGCGCATGATCCACGGCGCGGCGAGGATCACCGTGGCCGTAATCGCCCCGAAGACCCAGGCGAACGTCCGGCTCAACTTCAACAGCAGGGCCGCGCGTTCCTCTCCGCTGCGCGCCGTCAGCATGGGGACGAAGGCGAAGATCATGCTGTTGAGCAGCACGCTATTGAGCGTATCGAGGGGACCGATGGCGACCGCCAGGGAATCGGCGCGGCTATGCGTGCCCAGCAGGTACGCCGTGACGGCTACCCGCGCGAAACCCAGGATATTGCCCGTGAGAACTCCGGCGACGAGCGTCAGACCACCCCTCACCAGGGGGCTTTCCACCGCCCGGCTGAGAACGCGATCTCCAGTCACCGCCGGAGATGAAGACGTGGAGTTCAGTGGTACCTCAGTTGACTACGCGGTGGCCGCTCCGGCGCTGCGGGCAGCAGCGAGTGCGGCTTCGTAGTCGGGAAAATCGGCCACTTCCTTGACGTACTCGGCGTGGCGCACTTTGTTCTCGGGATCCAACACGAAAATTGCCCTGCTTTCAATTCGCAATTCTTTGATCAGGGTTCCGTAATTTGCGCCGAAAGATGCGTCTTTGTGGTCGGACAGCATGGTGACCTTGTTGACGTCGAAAGTGTTGCACCACCGCTTCTGGGCGAAGGGCAGGTCCATACTGACCGTGATGATCTTGACGCCGGGCATTTTGCCGGCTTCCTCGTTGAAGCGCTTGGTCTGCGCATCGCAAACGGGCGTGTCGAGGGACGGAACCACGCTGATGATGCGCACCTGGCCAGCCGTATCCTGCAAGCTGACCGGTTTCAGGCTGTTGTCGACCAAGCTGAAATCGGGGGCGGTGTCGCCGGCCTTCAGTTCGGGACCAACCAGGGTCAGGGGATTGCCTTTCAGAGTCGTAGCGCCGGGTCTTTCCATAATTCCTCCAGTTTGTGATCGTGAATTCTTTATTGTATCAACTCGGCCAGTGCGCCCACCTCGCTGACGGGCAACTGGCAGGCGTAATTCCGGCAAACGTAGGCGGCCGTCCGGCCATCCAGTTTGCCCATGGATTCAATGGCGGGATTGCCTGTCGAAAGGAAGCGGCGGGCCTCCTCCGAATCTACCAGCATGACCACTCGATTGGGAACGAAGTAGCGGTAAAACGTACGCACCATCACGTCCGTGCCGGCCGACCCCTTGTCGCCGACCAGGACGATCTCCCGGGGCTCGCTCAGGAAAAACTCGCAGGCCACCAGCATCTGCGGAAGCGCGACGGGCGCGGCGATCAGCCGGGGGCCGAAGGCGGCCAGCAGCTTCTCCGCCGATTCGCGAAACTCGGCGCGTCCGGTGAGTCGGGCGAGGCGCAGCAGGTTCAACGCCGCCACGGAGTTGCCCGAGGGTTCCGCGCCGTCGTAGTCTTCCTTCACCATCATGACCAGGCTGGAATCGCGGGCGTCGGTGCTGAAGAAGGCGCCGTGCTTGCGATCTTCGAAGAGCTCGCGCTGCTTCTCGGTCAGCTTGACGGCCAGTTGCAGATGGGCGAGGTCGAACTGGGCTTCGTACAGATCGAGGAGGCCCTGCGCGGCCATGGCGTAGTCGTCGACGAAGCCGGGGATGGCGGCATCGCCCTCACGATAGCGCCGCATCAGGTAGCCGGTATCCGTGCTGTACATTTTCGTGGACAGGAAACTTGCCGCGCGGCGGGCGGCCTCCGCATAGCGCTCTTCGTTGAGCACGGCGCCGCCGAGCGCGAAGGCGGAGATCATGAGGCCGTTCCAGCCGGTGAGCACCTTATCGTCCAGGTGCGGACGGACGCGTTCGGCACGGGCACGCAGCAGGATGCGCTCGGCCTCCGCGAGTCCCGCGCGGACCTCGGGTTCCGGCACGCCGAACTGCTCGGCCGTGTCCTCGAGAGTCATCGAGCGGAACAGGATGTTCTTGCCTGTGAATTCGCCATGAGGATCGTTGGCCACATTGCCACCGTCGGCCACGCCGTAGCGATAGCAGAACCATGCGGCGGCGGGTTCCGGCACCAGCGAGCGGAGCTCATCGGCGCTCCAGATGTAGAAGGCGCCCTCGCCCTTGATGGTGGGATCTTCCGGGGTGATGACGCTGTCCGCATCCTCGGCGGAATAGAAGCCGCCTTCGGGCGCGGTCATGTCGCGGAGGACGTAGTCGAGAATGCTGCGAGCGGTGGCAGCGAACTCCTCGTCGCGCGTGATCTGGAAGGCTTCGAGGTAGGACGTCGCGAGCTGCGCCTGATCGTACAGCATCTTCTCGAAGTGGGGCACGAACCAGCGCTCGTCGACGGAGTAGCGATGGAAGCCGCCGCCGAGTTGGTCGTTCATGCCGCCCTTGGCCATCTCGCGGAGGGTGAGCAGGACCATGTCCAGCGCTTCCTGGTTTTTCATGCGCGCGTGATAGCGCAGCAGGAATCGGAACACTGAAGGCCGCGGAAATTTCGGTGCGCCGCCGAAGCCGCCGAGTTGCGGATCGAAGGTGCGGCGGAAGACACTGAAGCCGCTATCGAGCACCGCCTTGTCCACGATCAGGACGCCGCCGGGCGACGGCTCGACCGTCACGTGCTCCTGCAGTTGACGCACGACGTCCTTGGCCGAGGCCAAAATCTGCGGACGGTCGCTCTTCCAGGCCTCGGCGATTTGTCCCAGGATGGATGCGAAGCCGGGATGGCCATAGCGATTCTCGGGAGGGAAATAAGTGCCGCCGAAGAAGGGTTCGAGCTCGGGGGTCAGCCAGACCGACATGGGCCATCCGCCGCCGCCCGTGGTGGCCTGGACGAAGGTCATGTAGATGCGATCTACGTCGGGGCGCTCTTCGCGATCCACCTTAATGGGCACGTAATTCTCGTTCAGGATCGACGCGATTTTGTCGTTTTCGAAACTCTCGCGTTCCATGACGTGGCACCAGTGGCACGTCGAATAGCCGATGGAAAGAAACACCGGCTTGCCTTCCGTGCGGGCTTTCTCGAATGCTTCCGTACCCCACGCGTACCAGTCCACCGGATTGTGGGCGTGCTGCAGCAGATAGGGACTCTTCTCGTGGGCCAACCTGTTTGTATGCATTTTCTTGATTGCTTCTCTTAGGAAACCGGGACTTTGGCCGAAGACGGCAGAAAGCCTTCCTTCTCCAGATTCGCCAGCAGGCGCGTGACCTTTTCGCGCGCCTCGGGCGACATGGGGCCGACGGGTTTGCGGCAAGGTCCGACAGGCAGTCCAGCGATGGCCATGGCTTCTTTGATGACGCCGGGGAAGGTGTGAAGCGAAACCAGTTCCGCCAACTCGCTGGCCATTGTCTGTAAACGCGCGGCCAAGTCCATATTGCCGTCCTGATACGCGCGGTACAGATCGACGAACAGCTTCGGCGCGATATTGGAACAGCCCGAGATGGTGCCCGAACAGCCATTGGCCAACGCCGGCAGCAGGAGCCGTTCGGGTCCGACGAACACGGCGAAATCGCGGTCGGGCGCGGCGCCGCGATAGGCGATGGCCTGCTCCAGTTGACCGCCGGAATCCTTTACTCCCACAAGGTTTTTGCATCGGGACGCGATGGCCGCTAGCGTCGCGGGCAAGAGTTCGGACCCGCCGTGCTGTGGGAAGTTATACGCCAGCACGGGGATGTGGACGGCGCGGCAGACCTCGGAAAAGTGGTCGGCCAGTTCGGCCTGCGAGGGCTTCAGGTAATACGGAGTGATCACCGAAATCGCGTCGATTCCTTCGGCCTGGGCGGCCAGCGCCAGTTCGACGGTCTCGCGGGTTGTCACGCAGCCCACGTTGGCGTACACAGGCACGCGTGTCGCGGCTGCCTGGCGGCAAAAACGGAAAGCCACGGTGCGCTCTTCGAAGTTGAGTGTGTAAAATTCGCCGGTGGATCCGCCGGCCATCAGCCCGTCCACTCCGGCGGCAAGCAGCGTGTCGATCACGTTCTGCCAGGCGGCATAATCGATTCGCTCGTCGGGGCGAAAGGGTGTGACGAGAGCGGTAACAATCCCCTGAAGCGCACGTTTCGGCACGCTATTATGGTACCGCCTCCGGGTAGGATAGCGAGAGTATGAGTCGCATCGAAAAAGACAGCATGGGCGAAATGCGAGTTCCGGCCGGGGCTCTGTACGGCGCGCAGACGGCCAGGGCGATCGAGAACTTTCCGATCAGCGGGAAGGGCTTTCCGCGAGCATTTCTGCGGGCACTGGCGCTGATCAAGAGCGCCGCCGCGAAGGTGAACGGACGCCAGGGCCACTTGCCGGCGGAACTGGCGGCCAAGATCGAAGCGGCCGCCGAGGAGGTCGCCACCGGACGCCACGACGCGCAGTTCCCGGTGGACATTTTCCAGACGGGCAGCGGCACGTCCACGAATATGAACGCTAACGAGGTGATCGGCCACCTCGCCGGGGCGCATCCCAACGACCACGTGAATCGCGGCATGTCGAGCAACGACGCGATCCCCACCGCGATCCACGTCGCAGCGGCCGAGGGCGTGCAAGAGCGCTTGCTCCCATCGATGCGGACACTGCAATCGTCGCTGGAAGGCAAGGCGGACGAATTCCACGACGTGATCACCATCGGCCGCACGCATCTGCAGGACGCGGTGCCGATTCGCATGGGCCAACGCTTTGACGGGTACACCCAACAGATGGCCGCGGCTCGACATCGGATCGAAGCGGCCATGACGGGCATTTACGAACTGCCTCTGGGCGGCACGGCGGTGGGCACCGGACTGAATGCGCCGCCGGGCTTCGCGCGGGAGGTGATCGCGGAGTTGGCCGCGCGCACCGGGATGCCGTTCGTCGAGGCGGCCAATCACTTCGAAGCCCAAGGTGCGCGCGATGCCGCGATCTTCCTCAGCGCTGCGTTGCGCAATTACGCCATCGCGTTGACGAAGATCGCGAACGACCTGCGGTGGCTGGGTTCGGGTCCGCGCTGCGGGTTGGGGGAACTGCGGATACCGGCGGTGCAGCCGGGATCGAGCATCATGCCGGGCAAGGTGAATCCGGTGATCGCCGAGAGCGTGCTGATGGTATGCGCGCAGGTGGTCGGACACGATGCGGCGATTGCATGGTGCGCGGCGGCCGGCAATTTCGAGCTGAACGTGATGATGCCGCTGATCGCTTACGACCTGCTGGACTCGATCGCACTGCTGGCCGCGTCCAGCCGCAATTTCGCCGAGCGGCTGATCGACGGGTTGGAGGTCGATCGCACGCGCGCGGAAGGGCTGGTCGAACAATCGCTCGCGCTGGGCACGGCGCTCGCCCCGGAGATCGGGTACGACCGCGCCACCGAACTCGTCAAGGAAGCGTACGCAAGCGGCCACACGATCCGCGAAGTGGCGCGGGAGAAAGCCGGCATCGACCCGCAGAAGCTGGATCGATTGCTCGATCCGGAATCGCAGGTGTAAGTGAAAACTGATACCTTGAACCTGAAAGCTCCCATGACATATTTTCAGCAACACCAGTCCGAATTCCTCGAAGGCCTGAAGACCTTCCTCCGGATTCCGAGCATCAGCACGCTCTCCGAGCACAAATCCGACATCCGGCGCGCCGCCGAGTTCGCGCTGAATGAACTGAAGAACGCCGGCATGACCTCCGCCGAGTTGATCGAGGGCAACGGCAATCCGCTGGTCTACGCGGAATGGCTGGGCGCTCCGGGCAAGCCGACCATCATGTTCTATGGCCACTACGACGTGCAGCCGGCCGATCCGCTGGATGAATGGAAGTCGCCGCCGTTCGAACCGACCATTCGTGGCAATGACATCTTTGCTCGCGGCGCCGTGGATGATAAGGGCCAGGTGTACCTGCAGATCAAGGCGGTCGAGGCCTTGATGAAGACCACCGGGAAGCTGCCGGTCAATGTCAAGTTCCTGCTGGAAGGCGAAGAGGAAACGGGTGGCGAGCATATCGAGGAGTACGTGAAGAGCCGTCCTCCGCGGTTAAAGGCCGACGCGGCGCTGGTATGCGATACCGAGATGTTCGCGCCGGAACTGCCGACCATTTGCGTGGGACTGCGCGGCATGGTGTACGCCGAGTTGTCTGTGGAAGGCGCCAACCATGACCTGCACTCGGGCGTGTACGGTGGAGCGGCGCCGAATCCGATGCAGGCTGTCGCCGAGATTATCTGCGCGCTGAAGGGTCGGGATGGACGGCTGAATATTCCTGGATTCTACGATCGCGTGGCGCCGCCCAGCGACAAAGAGCGGACGGCGTGGGCCAGCCTGCCCTTCGACGAGAAGGAATACACGGAAAAGGAGATGGGCGCGAAGGAGCTGGTCGGGGAGGCCGATGTCCCGCTGTTCGAGCGCGTGTGGGCGCGTCCTACATTCGAGGTGCATGGAATCCGCGGCGGCTTCACCGGAGAAGGCGCGAAGACAGTGATCCCGGCCCGGGCGCTGGCCAAGATCAGCACGCGACTCGTGGCCGATCAGCGTCCGGACGAAGCGATTGAGCAACTGCGCGCGGCGGTGGCGGCGGCCTGTCCCAAGGGGGTAACGGCCGAGTTGAAGGTGCTGCACACCGGGGCGCCGTCGCTGACGAATCCCGACAATCCCTTCATCCACGCGGCAGCTGCGGCCATGAAGGAGATCTTCGGCAAGGACACGGTCTACATCCGGTCGGGCGGCTCGATTCCGATCGTCGGCGTGTTCGACAAGTACCTGGGGATTCCGAGCGTGATGATGGGGTTCGGCCTGCCGGACGACAATCTGCACGCACCCAACGAGAAGTTCCACCTGCCGAACTTCTATCGCGGGATCGAAACGGTCGCGCGGTATTTAGAGATTCTCGGGGAGTAAGACCGGCGGGGAAAGGGACCGCGCTCTTACGTTCGCGGCTCCGATGCGCGTGAGCAATCAGTTACACGAGATTAGACCTTCTCGATGACTTCCAGCATGCCCTTTAACGACGTCTCCGTGGAGTAGCGGTTGACGTGGGGATCGCCCTTGTACTTGGGATCACGCCAGTGCGTTTCCAGAGTGAAGGTGCCGTTGTAGCCGTCCTTGCGCATGGCGCGGATCTGGCCGACGTTGTCGAACTCGCCGGCGCCCACGGCAGCCCACACGACCTTGCCGTCGGGCTGATGGATGTAGTCGCGAAGATGGACGTGGAAGATGCGGGCCGGGTCCATCTTGCGATATCCATCGGGGAAAGACTTCTCGCCCGATTCGCCGGCGTTGTTGGGATCCCAGGTGATGCCGACGTTGTCTTCCTTCACGCGCTTCAGCAACTCGCCGGCCTGCGCGCCGGTCGCGACGTGACCGCCGCCGATGTTCTCGACGCAGAGCAGGAAACCGCCGGGCTTGGCGCGGCGCGCGGCTTCGCGCAGCAACTCGTCGATGCGGGCGTAGCTCTTTTCGCTGGGGGTCTCGCCGGGAGCCAGCATGAAGGTGAAGATGCGGAGCTTGTTGGTGCCGAAGATTTTGGCGCGCTCCATGCTGCGGTCGAGGAGCGCCCATTGTTCGTCCAGCTTCTTCTGGCCTTCGGGCGTATCGGGCGGAAGATAGACCTTGAAGAAGCCCGTGCCTTCGATCGAGACTTTGATGCCGTGCTCGTCAAAGATGGAGCGGGCCTCGCGGACTCTGTCGACCGGCTGTTCGGTATTGTACTTGCGCCAGATATTGCGGACCTCGGTCCACTTCAGGTTGTTGTCGGCCAGGAACTTCGCCGCGGCCTGTACGTCGTCGTCGATCTCATCGGAGGTGATGCCGAGCTTGATATCGGCGAGCGGCAGCGCCGGCAAGCGGCGCGCGAAAAGTGCGAGGGCAGACGTTGCCAGCGCTTCGCGACGGGTAAAGCGAGTCATGCGTCCGATTATATCGTGATGCGCGAGCGCACACTGTTTCCGGCGAGATACAGACCGCGGTATACGGGTCGCATGCTAACTTACGAACAGGGTTGAATTGTGAAACTGCATCATCTGTTTTTATGCGTCGCGGTGCTGGCGGGGATGGCTTCCGCGCAAACTGCGACGCCTGCTCCCAAAATCGCGCTGGTACATATGGAGAACGCCATTACCTCCACCAGCGATGGCAAGGCCGCCGAACAAAAACTGGACGAGGAGTTCAGTCCGCGAAAGGCGAAACTGGACGCCCAGGAGAAAGAGATCGCCGACTTGCAGGCGCAGTTAGATAAAGGCGGAATGACGGATGCCGCCAAGCAAAAACTGACTGAGGATGTCGATCACAAGACGCTGCTGTTCAATCTGGCCACCGAGAGCGCCGACGGAGATTTGCGCGCCGCGCAGGTGAAGGTGCTCCAGGAACTCGCGCCGAAAATGATCGGCGTGATCGCGCAGTACACGAAAGACAAGGGCTACGCGATGGTCTTCGACATCAGCGAGAGCGACACCGCGCGTCTCTACGGCAATGCGACGGATATCACGCAGGACGTGATCGCCGAGTACGACCAGAAGTACAAGAAGTAGGGCCGCGCTTCGCCCGGTGCGACAGGCTGAAGCCCATCGCCACGTTAACCCAGGTCGTGAACTTCGAAGTGGAACCGCTCGGGCGGGAACATGCCCGTCTCGCGCGGCACCAGGTGCGACCACGTCTGGTAGGCCGTGTCGGCAACCGTGGAGTTCAGGTAGAACAGAAACTGGTTCGAGAAGCAGTCGATGGGCGGCGGTTGCCGGAAGGTGAGTCGCAAACCCACGGCCTTTTCGAGCGCGACCCCGTGTGTGGGCACGTGCTTATCCATCAGCAGCGAGACGAAGCTGGCGCGGCTGGCGTGCGGCCAGACATCGGGATGTAACAACTTTCGCAGCGTCTCTTCGCATTCGAAAGTGATCTCACACTGGCGGATCCACTCGAGCACCGAATCGCCCCAGAGCCAATGCGACAGCAGTCCGCGGTATTGCTCGGTAAGCCGGATGGCCAGTTCAAATTTGCGCTGTTCCAGAATCTCCGGCGCGGCATCGGCGGCGCCCAGCATGTCCTCGGCTTCGAGCATCACGGATGCCAGTTCGGATTCCTCCTGACCGGAACGGTGCTCCGCGGCATGAACAAGGAGCGGCGGAAGTTCGTGAGTCTTGCTGCCGGGTATCTCGATGTACATATGACCCCCCATCGTGCGTCCTGCCTACCTATATAGACGATGCCGGCGGGCGCTGTTGTTTCAAGTTGTAGCATACGGTCGACCGTTTTCACGTAAAAATGTTTTAATCCTTCCAATCGATGGAATTCATGTAAACGTTAGCAGCCAAAGAGCTTGGCTGCTAACGAGCGATTCCTCTCCGTGTTATTCTTCCGGTTGTGACGGAATATTCCATCGGACTCGACCTGGGCGGAACCAATCTCCGCGCCGCGGCAATTGACAAGAACGGGACGGTGCTCGACAAGATCGCGGGCGCCACCAATTTCATCGAAGGCCGCGAGGCGGTGCTCAGCGACATGGTAGCGGCGATACAGACGCTGCGCGACAAGCATGGCGCCGCGGGACTTGCGGGGATCGGCGCCGGCGTGCCCGGATTCATCCGCATGAAAGACGGCTTCATCACCAGTTCGAACAACCTGCCGTACTTCGAAAATTATCCGCTGCGCGACCAGATCGAGCAGAAACTCGGGACGCGCGTGATTCTGGAGAACGACGCGAATGCGGCGGCTCTCGGCGAAAAATGGATGGGCGCGGGTCGCGGATATGACGACCTGGTGCTGCTGACGCTGGGTACGGGGATCGGCGGCGGAATCATCTCGTGCGGCAAAGTGCTGCGCGGCTATGTCGGCATGGCCGGCGAGTTGGGACACATCACGGTGGTGCCGAACGGCAACCCGTGCGGCTGCGGCAATCAGGGCTGCCTCGAAAAGCACGCGTCGGCAACGGCGGTCGTCGCAATGGGCCACATGATGCATCTGGGCGAGAATCTGACGTCGAAGATCATCTGCGATATCGCGATGCGCGACGACGTCGAAGGCGAGAAGGCGCGCTCGGTATGGCGCATCATGGGCGAGTCGCTGGGCGTGGCGATGGCAATGCTCGTGAACACGTTCAATTTCCCGCTATACCTCTTAAGCGGCGGCATGCTCCCCGCGTGGCAATTTTTCGCCCCGCGAATGATCGAGGTCACGCGCGCCCGCAGTTATACGTTCCGCGCGACGGAAACGAAGATCGAGCAGGCGACGCTGGGGAGCGAAGCGGGCCTGATCGGCGCGGCGTATCTGCCGTGGCTGGAAAAGTAGCGGCGGAAGCGCTCAAAGCGTTTGGTGGCTCAGTCCAGTTCGTCGCCGGGGACGGGAGGTTGTCCACGGCCTGCGCGTTTTAGGAGTCGCTTGGCTTTCGCGATGTTGCCGCGTGCTCCGCGCTCGCGGAAATAGTCCTCGGTCCGCAAGGCCGACAGCTTCTCGGCCACCGCAACATTGATGAACTGATTCAGCGCTACGCCTTCGCTCTCAGAAACGCGGCGCGCGCCTCCTCCAGTAGAGAGGACTGCAGTCGCAATGCAACATTACTTTTTCTCATATTTGCGAACCTCCTTCCACACATCGCGTGGCTGCTCCACACGAATACCAAACTGACGGGCGGCTGTCGCAAGGTGACGGAGATTGAATGTGACCAACCAAGCTGCCCCGCCATTTACCGCCGTCTCCAACACCATCTCGTCGGCTGGATCTTTGAGTTGCGGTCGCCACAAAAAACGGAGAGCCACCGGAACCGATACTCTGACTATGGTATCGAGCACTTCATCCACTTCCGTCGAGGTCATCTGAATCGCCTTCAGATGCTCAGGACGGGTCAGGACTGCCTCATACTCGACAATCAACGGCACCGAAGCAAGCAATTCATATGTGCCGTTCAGCGCACCGAGCAGCAATTGCCTCGAAGCTCCGCGATCGCTTCGGAAAGCTGCAACAAGGACGTCATTATCGAGGACTAGCCGCAGTCGCGCCTCCGAATTAATGATATCACATGCGATAGTACAACTGCGCGATGCACCGACGCAGAGCGCCACCGTTCAACCCAGGCTGCTGACCCGCTTTTGGACATCGTCGCGGAAGCGCTCGATCGCGCCGCGCACGTAGTCCGTGATCGACATACCGGGATCCAGCACCAGGGGCGTAAGGTCCATCGCGAAGTTGATGGCGGTCTCCTGGTCGGTGCCATGCGAGGCGAAGTACGTGGCGTGCGCGAGGCGGCGGCCTGCGGTGGCGAGGTCGTAGCGTTTGCCGCCGCTGACCTGGGAATCGAACACGCCGACGAGCGACGCGGCGATATTGGGGCGCGCGGAGCAGGCGAGGATCTGCTTCTCGGAATCGCCGAGCCAGTCGAGGTCGCGCCAGACTTCGCAGCCGTATACCTTCTTCGGTTTGCGCTCGACCGCGCGCAGGGCGGCGATGGAGCGTAGGACGACTCCGATGTGGGTATCGTGCTTATCGGCCAGGTTGTGGAGGTACACGTATTCGGGTTGCGCCGCGCGGACGATCGCGGTGAGGTCTTCGACGACTGCGGTCTCCTTCGAATTCTTCACTTGCGAACTGGTGAAGCCGAGCTGGATCTGGCAGGCATAATCGCCGACGTACGCGGCCTTGCGCTGCTCGATCAGCCGGACCTTCTGCATTTCCTCGTCCGTGTAGTCGCCGTAGATGCCGCTGCGGGGGCTGCCCGCGCCATTGGTGACCACCACACCGGTGAACCACTTGTCCTTCAGCCCGAAGCATTCGGCGACGCCGTGGTACGCCATGATTTCGATATCGTCCTGATGCGCGGAGATGCACAGGTGGGTGGTGCGGTCGAGCGCTGCTTCGGGCGCCGTGCCGTCGGGGACAAAGAAGTCGGCGGTGGAATTATGAAATTGCATGGCTCTTCTCCTTGGGAATCGATGGCAGACTGGCGGCCGCGATCGCCTGGCCGTGCCTCTTTTCCTTTTCGTCTGGGATATGGAAACGGATGCGCTCGGCGATGTCGGGGAACTCGGCTTTCAGCACCTGGTTCGCGATCGACAGAATCAGGTCGCCGCCGACCCCGGTGAGGACGCGGCCGAGCACCAACAGATTGCGGACTTCGTAAAACTCCGTGTAATACGCGATGTTGTACCCGAAGAACACGCCGATGGTTTCGTAGATGCGGCGGGCCCGCTCGTCGCCTGCGGCTACCAGTTTCTGGACGTGCTCGAGCTTGACCGGCAGCGGCATGTGCTTGGGCAGGTCGATGCCTGCGGGCGCGAGCAGACGACCCACAGCCTGCTGCGAGAAGTATTGCGCGCCCACGCCGGGATCGCCCGACCATTCGTCGGCAGGCGCGCCGGGGCGATAGTCGACCGGCACGAAGGCCAGTTCGTTCAACCATGTAGTGATGGCGCCCTGGGGCGTGACATAACCCGCGGCGAGACTGCTGCCCATGGCGACGCCCAGCACCGCGCCATCGTTGAGCGCCATCGATCCGGCGAGCGCGGTGACTTCGCCATCGTTGACGACGTCGAAAGGGATGCCGCCCCACGCGGTCTGCAGGTCGAAGAAGAGGCGGCGGACGCGGGTATCGAACAGCGGCCGCGGAATGCCGCGATACAGTGAGCCGATCCGCACCTCGTTGTTGACGTAAACACCGGCGGCGCTACCGCCGATGGCGTCCACGCGCGGCAGTTTGGCCGCGGCGCGTTGGAGCGAATCGTTAATGCCGTCGAAATGGTACTGGGGGTCGGACTGGACACTGGGGTTCCACGGGACTTCTTCGCTGAACACGACCTGCCCCTCGGCGACGGCGGCGCACTTGCGGTCGCTGGCGCCCAGGTCGAAGCCGATGCGGAAACCGTCAAGGTGCCGGCCCAGGGGCGCGGCGGTTTCGCGCTCTTCCGGAGCCTTGTCGAACGTGGTGCTCTCGACCGTCATAGAGTGGCCGTATACGCTGCTCATGAAGTCATGATCGAAGGCGCGCTCGCCACCGGGCGCGTAGACGCGGCGGAGGTAATCGGCGAGACGCCGGTCGCCCGCGACCGTGATGCGATACCCGCCCTTTTGCCAGAGCAGGAATTTCAGCAGCCGCTCCAGATAGCGGTCGTTGATCGCGACGTTGGGACCTTCGTGCGGCAGGATGGCGGTGCGGAAAACAGACACCGAGCCATCGCTGCGCTCGAGCGCGAGTGCGAGCGGCGGACCGCCGGCGGCCTGCACGAGCTGACGGTACGCGCGATTCCAGAGTGCGCCGGGCACGAAGGCCGGGTCCAGGACGGGACGGAATTGAGGAGTGATGGGAATGAGCTCGGACATCGAACAACTGTTTTTAACATGTTGCGGCGAGGAAGGGAGAGCCACGGGGTATGCTAGATGGTCTATGTGGCTCGGAATCGATATCGGGACCGGGAGTTCGCGCGCACTCCTGGTGGATGAAAGCGGCGGCGTCCGCGGGACGTTTACGGCGGCACACGAGGACATGCGGATGGAGCGGCCGTTGTGGGCCGAGCAGCGTCCGGAGAACTGGTGGGACGCGGCGGTGCAGGCGATCCGTGGCGTACTGGCGCAATCGGGCGTGCACGGCAGCCAGATCAAAGGTATCGGGCTATCGGGCCAGATGCACGGGCTGGTGATTCTGGACGGCGCGAATCAGGTGATCCGTCCCTCTCTGATCTGGTGCGATCAGCGGTCGCAGAAACAGGTGGACGGCGTCAATGAAAAAGTAGGCCGCGAGAACATCCTGCGATACATCGCCAATCCGGTGCTGACCGGATTCACGCTGCCGAAGCTGCTGTGGGTGCGCGACAACGAGCCCGACAATTTCGATCGCGTGCGCAAGATGCTGCTGCCGAAAGACTATGTGCGCTTCATGCTGACGGGCGAATTTGCCTCGGAAGTGTCGGACGCATCCGGCACGGCGGTGTTCGACGTGGTCAACCGGCGGTGGTCGTTCGAGATGATGGACGCGCTGGGTCTCGATCGCGACATGCTGCCGACGTGCTACGAGTCGAGCGACGTCACGGGCGCGATCACGAAGGAAGTCGCGGAGTTAACCGGGCTGGCGGCGGGCACACCGGTGGTAGGCGGCGGCGGCGACCAGGCGGCGAGCGCGGTCGGCAACGGAATCGTGGAACCGGGAATCGTGTCGTGCACGCTGGGGACGTCGGGCGTGGTGTTCGCGCACATGGAAAAGGTGGCGTACGATCCCACAGGCCGCGTGCATACGTTCTGCCATGCGGTGGCGGAGAAGTGGCACGTGATGGGCGTGACGCAGGGCGCGGGGCTCAGTCTGCAATGGCTGCGGAATCGGCTGGCCGCCGGTGTGAGCTACGACAGCCTGATGGAGGAAGCCGCCACGACCGCCACGGGGTCGCAAGGGCTTTTCTGGCTGCCCTACCTGATGGGCGAGCGGACGCCGCACCTGGATGCGACGGCGCGCGGCGGATGGATCGGACTGACGAACAGCCATCAACGGGCGGACTTGATCCGGTCGGTGGTGGAAGGCGTCTCGTACAGTCAGCGCGACTGCCTGCAGATCATCGAGGCGCTGGGGATCCAGGTGAACTCGGTGCGGGCGTCGGGCGGCGGCGCGCAGAGTCCGTTCTGGCGCGGGCTGCTGTCGAGCGTGCTGAATAAGCGCGTGGTGACGCTGGCGACGCAGGAAGGGTCGGCCTACGGAGCGGCACTGCTGGCGTTGGCGGGGACGGGTCCGTATGCTTCGGTACCGGAAGTCTGCCGCGTGGCGATTCGCGAGACAGATACGATTTCTCCGGTGGCGACGGATGCGGCATTCTATGAAAAGGGACACCGCATTTACCAGTCGCTGTACACTGCCCTGAAGCCGATCTACAGCGACATCGCGGCGCTGTGAGATGCCGGGTACTGATTACTCTTGGTCTGGTGCTGGTGGTGGTCGGCCTGCTCGTCACGTTTGCGGGTCGACTGCCGCTGCGATTAGGACGGCTGCCCGGCGATATTTACATCCAGGGGAAGAACTCGTCGTTCTACTTTCCGGTGACGACGTGTATTTTGCTGAGCGTGGTGGTGTCGGTGGTGATGTGGATACTGCGAAAGGCGGGGTAGGCGGCGTTAGCGGAGGCGGCCGAGTTTGCGCAGAGGCCAGTAGACGAACACGGCCTTGCCGTAGATGTTTTCGCGCGGCACGAAACCCCAGGAGCGGCTGTCGCTGGAGGAATTGCGATGGTCGCCGAGGACGAAGTAGCTGTCGCGGGGGACCTTGAGATCGCGGTGGCTAGTCGGCCAGGACGTCGGGTCTTTGAAGTCGCCTTCGACATAGTCCTCGGCGAGCGGCTGATCGTTGACGAAGACCTGTCCCGCGTCGATGCGAATGAGGTCGCCGGGCAGACCGATAACGCGCTTGATGTAGGACTTCGTGGTGTCTTCGGGATACCAGAAGACCACGGTGTCGCCGCGCTCGATCGCGCCCAATCCGAAACGATACGTGAATTTGTTGATGAAGATGCGGTCGGTGTCTTCGAGCGTGGGCAGCATGCTCGTGCCCTCAACCTTGACCGGCTGATAGATGAAGACGATCAGGACGACGGCGATCAGGACCGAGAAAGCGAGATCGCGGAGCCACGAGAGGGCATTGCGTAGCCTGGGGCGAAGGGACTTCTGGACCGGCTCGGGAGCTTGTAAGGTTTCGTTTTCCTGCATCCCAACTGTTCTGCTACGCCATTATAGACGCTTTTTGGGGGAATGCGGTTGCCCAGGCGGCGTTGTCGCGTAATTTCCAGGTCGCGGAAGACGCGGGCGCGTTCGGTAAGGGATCGGTTGACCGTGATGCGTGTGGCGATCCAGCAGGCCCATAGGAGGGCGACTGACAGCGCAATCGCCGCGATACCCTGTCCAGTTATTTTAACGATCGGCATACCGCCACCCTCCGGCTGGGAGCATCGCAATCCTGCTGCCAGCCTTCAGGGGCTTTGTTTGCAATAGGGAGCGCTGTGGCCGATGTGAGGATCGGCCACAGGTGTTACCTTGCTGCCATTAAGGCGCGGAGGCGGCGTGCGCGTTCCGGGGCGCGAAGTTGGCGGAGCGCTTTGGCTTCGATCTGGCGGATGCGTTCGCGGGTGACGTCGAACTCCTGGCCGATTTCTTCCAGGGTGTGTTCGCGCTCGCAGCCGATACCGAACCGCATCCGGATCACCTTCTCCTCTTTCGGGGAGAGGGTCTTGAGGATGCCGGCGGTTTCGTCGCGAACGTTGGACTCGATCACGGCGTCCACGGGGGAGCCGACCCAGCGGTCTTCGATGAGATCGCCGAGAGCCGATTCACCATCGCGGCCGACCGGAGTTTCCAGAGAAACGGGGTCGCGGGAGATGGTCTTCAGCTTCTGGACCTTCTCCACCGGGATGTCCATGCGGCGGCCAATTTCTTCATTTGTAGGAGTACGGCCGAGTTCCTTTTCCAGCTCGCGAGTCGCGCGCAGGAACTTGTTCATACTCTCGTTCATATGGACGGGAATACGGATGGTGCGGGATTGGTCGGCGATGGCGCGAGTGATGGCCTGCCGGATCCACCAGGTGGCGTAGGTCGAGAACTTGTAGCCGCGGCGATATTCGAACTTGTCGGCGGCGCGCATCAGGCCGATGTTGCCTTCCTGGATCAAGTCCAGTAGATGAAGTCCCCGATTTACGTATTTCTTAGCGACGGAGACGACCAGACGGAGGTTGGCTTCGACCAGGTCTTTCTTGGCGCGCTCGGCCTCGGCTTCGCCGTGACGGATTACGGTCAGGCTGTGCTTCAACTCAGGCAGGGTGGCGCCGGCGATGGCTTCGCGCTTCTTGATTTCGCGCTTCAGTTCGCGCAGGCGCTGCTGCTGGATGGCATTATTGCGAACCTCGAGCTTCTTGATTTCGCTATCGAGGTGGTTGATTTCGTCTACGGCGCGTTCGATCTCGCGCGAGAACTCTTTCCATTTCATTGCCCTGAACGGGCAGCGGCGGATGGCCAAAGACGTTTCCACCTTGGCGCGATTCAACTTCCCACAGAGGCGCTTTTTGGCGCGTTTATTGGTGACCGGAGCGGTGGCGACTTTCTCTTCGAGTTGCTGCAGTTTCTTTTGCAGGGTGGCGACGTCGGCAAACTTCTTGGCGGCGTCGGCGCGCACTTTTACGTCGGCCGGGGTGCCTTCTTCGACATCTCCCAGATCGGCCAGACTTTCGATTTCGATAGCGCCCTTCTTGAGCGCTTCACTGAGTTCTACGACCACGCCCTGAACCAGCGCGGAGCGGCTGATCGCCTTTTGCATCCGCAACTTACCGCGTTCCATGCGGCGGGCGAGATCGACTTCGCCTTCACGGGTGAGGAGCGGCACGGCGCCCATTTCCCGGAGATACACACGTACCGGATCATCTGTGTAGATGGACTCTTCGACAGGAGCGGGATGCAGGAAATCCGCTTCATGGGCCGCTTCCGGATCGAAGAATTTGGCCTCATCTTCGAACGTAAGGCCTAATTTTTCAGGGTCTTCTGCTAGGAATTGATCTTCAAATTGATCCACTAAGACTCACCTCCCCCAAGCGACAAGCGCCGATTACAATCGGGTGTCTAAAAATGGGGTATTTACCTGGAATTTGGTCGACTTGCTGGTCCGGCCCCAACTGTCGAGAAGTGCGGGTGCATTCGGGGTTCGACTTTCGACTGATGATAGCATCATTAACCAGCGCAATTAAAGCTCTATTTTAAGAGATGTCTTAAAACTGAGAAGGTTACACACAAAAGCGAAAGTGTTGCCACACTAGGTCGATTTTCGCCGCATCAGTTCCACTTCTTTCAAAAACGCTTCCTCGTCCTGGAAATCACGGTATACGGACGCGAAGCGAACGTAGGCGATCTTGTCGAGGTCGCGAAGGCTATCCATGAGGAATTCTCCTATATCTATAGTAGATATTTCCCGGTCGGGCGAGTCGCTGACTTTTGATTCGACGCGGTTCACTAGTTCGGACAGCTTAGACATGCCTATCGGCCGCTTCTCGCAGGCTTTGAGTAGTCCGCCCAGCACCTTCTGCCTGTCGAACTTCTCGCGACGGCCATCCTTCTTGATGACCATGTACGGGACTTCGTCGATGCGCTCGTAAGTAGTGAACCTTCGCTCACAGGAAAGGCACTCCCGGCGGCGGCGAATGGCATCGCCTTCCTTGCTCTCGCGGGAATCCACTACTTTGTCGTGTAAGTGATTGCAAAAAGGGCACTTCATTCGTGTGAAGCCTCCCGGCCCAGATCGCGCAATTTGCGCCAATTCAGGCCTTCCTTCAGGGCCCATACCAGTCCGACCGGAACAACTACTACAAATGACATAACCCAGATGAAAATGGCGAATGATGTAGCGATTTCCAGCTTCGCGCCGAACAGTTCCGTCAGCACTAAAGCCGCCACGACCTGTGCCCCGCCCCCGATTCCGGGGATTTGAACCGTCGAGCCGAACGCCACAAATCCCATAAAGATCAGAACATCGACAAATGTAAGATTCAGGACGTCCACATACGCCCGCGCGACACACCAGAAACACCCCGCGATCAGGATCCACTCGACCACTGAATATAAGAGGATGAGGAACAGGGCTCCGCCACTACGGGTGGACTCCACGCCCCGTACGAAAGTCGTGATCAGCCGTTCCAGCTTGAGGAAGTGGCGTTCCGGGAGAAACCGCAGACCGCGGATGAGCCACATCCGGAGATGCTCGGCGAAGTGGCGCATCGCGACCAGGCTGACCAGCACTGCCCCCGAAAGGAACCCGACGATCCGTCCGCCCATCGCCAGTACCCACGAGAGGTTCGGACCCACGTGGATCGTGGCGGTGTGAATTCGAGTCAGGGCGAAGCCGAACACCGCCAGCGCCATCAATAGATCGAACATGCGCTCGAGCACCCAGGCCGCTAACTGGGAAGGGATCGGCACCTGCTCCTTCTTGGCAATCAGGTACGGGCGGACGAACTCGCCCGGCCGGCCGAACAGCGTGATGGCGGTAAATCCGATCATGGTGGCGCCCAAAATACCGACGATCGACGGATGGGCTTTCAACGGGCGGAGGAAGACGGCCCAGCGCAGCGCGCGGCCGTAATAACTGGCGAAAATGGGGAGAAGAGCGAGAGCCAGCCACTGCCACCGGAGGTGGTGAAGCGTGCCGGTCAGCAGGTTCCAATCGAACGTGCTGGATGCCAGTTTGGCATGCACAAGCCAAGCAAGGGCGAACAGGGCCAAGCCACCGGCTATGAGCCATTTCCACGTAGAACGCTGAATGAGTGTCTCCTCGCGCAATGCGCGTAATCGTCTCTTCCAATCTATCAGGGCCTAAAATGCTGGCGTATGGGAAAAATTGAACCTATGATGATAAAGCCTCGTTCTTAAATATGAAAGAACGGGACAATGGCAAGCGCGACGTTAGCCTTCGGAACATTCGAGAACAGGACGGTACAGACCGATGGTTTCCATTTGTCCACCTCTGTTGACGAAGGCGGCGATCTGTTAAAAAGGACTTTGGATCCCGATTCCAGCCTCGTTTCCAGATGCCTGCGTGGGGATGAATCCGCGTGGGAGGAATTGGTACGCGTGCATACGCGGAAAGTTTATGGCCTGTGCTACCGGTTCACCGGGAGCGGGTCGGAAGCGCAGGACCTCACGCAAGAGGTGTTCCTGCGGGTGTTCCGGACCATCAAGACGTTCCGCTCGACAGAGGGATCGTTCGGCACATGGCTGGCACGGGTGACGCGCAACCTGCTGATCGACCACTACCGTCGGACGCGGCAGGAACGGGTTACGGATTCGATCGAAGAGCAGCTCCCCATGATCGAAGAGTCGGGGGCGTCGGCGGCAGTGAGGGCGGACGACGCGCTGGCGGGGCAGGAAGCCGGCCAGATTCTCAAGTTGACGCTGCAGAAGTTGTCGCCCGATTTGCGGGAAGCGGTTATTTTACGGGATTTGCAGGAGATGGAGTATCGTGAGATCGCGGAAGTGCTGCAGATACCCGAAGGCACGGTGAAGTCGCGTATCAATCGCGGCCGGGCGGAACTGGCCCGGCTGCTGCGAAAGCAGAAGCTGGCGGTATGAACTGCGCAGAACTGGAAATTCTGATCTGCGATTACGTGGACGGCACGCTCGCCGCTGACGAGCGGGCCACGGTGGAAGCTCACCTGGCCGAATGCTCCACGTGTGCCGAACTGGCGCGGGATTCCGCCGCGGCCGTGGCCTTCATGGAGCGCGCCGCCGATGTGGAGCCGCCGCCCGAACTGGTCAACCGCATTCTGTTCGATGCGCCGTGGAGCAAAGAGAAATCGCAATCGAAGGCGCGGGAGTGGATGCGGGCGATCCTGAGTCCCATCCTGCAGCCGCGGTTTGCCATGGGAATTGCGCTGACGATGCTTTCGCTTTCGATCATCGCCCAGGGCAAGATGCCGAAATTCAAGCCGTCGGATTTGCAGCCGGCGGCAGTCTGGCACTCGCTGGACAACCGCGTATCGTACACGTGGGGCCGCGCGGTGAAGTTCGTCAACGATTTGAAGATCGTATATCAGATGCAAACGATGCTGCACGAATGGCAGCAACAGAGCGAAGAGCAGCAGCCGGCAGGAAGTGAAAAAACAAAAGCAGATCAAAGGAAGCTGCCAGTCCGGACGGCGCCGGATCAAGCAGCTCCAACCAAGTAGTCGACCCGGGGGAGCACGTTACAGAGGAACATATGAATTGTCAGAATCATCCTGAAACACCGGCCACGGCATATTGCCGCACTTGCGGCAAACCGGTGTGCGACGAATGCCGTCGAGATGCCTTCGGGACCGTTTTTTGTGCGGAACATATACCCGCTACGGCCGCCGCGGCGCCCCCGCCCATCCAGCCTATGCCGGGCTCGCCGTACGCTGGACCGATACCGGGGATGCCGCCCGTTCCGCCGAGTTATATCCACTCCGACGTGTCTCCGCCGCTGGCGCTCTTTCTGGGCATGATCCCGGGAGTCGGCGCCATCTACAACGGACAATACGCCAAGGGCCTGGTGCACGCGATCATTTGGGGAATGCTGATGAGCATCGCAAACTCCAACGCGGCACGCGGGATGGAACCGATCTTCGTCATGCTGGTGATGGCATGGTGGGCTTACATGATCTTCGAGGCCTATCACACCGCCCGCAAGCGGCGCGCCGGCGAGTTCGTGGACGAATACTCCAGCATCATGAATCTGCGCGGCAATAAGGGGCAAGTGCCGATCGCTGGAATCGCGCTCATCCTGCTGGGCGTGCTGCTGCTGCTGCACACACTCGACGTGCTGGACTTCGAACGCGTGGCCCGCTTCTGGCCGGTGCTGTTGATCGTCGGTGGCTTATACCTGCTGTTGAATCGCTTCATGGGCGGCGATCCGCCGGCCGAAGAGGTCCGTCATGAGAGGTAATGAGCGTTCGATGATCCGCGCAGTGCGCGGGCCGATCACGCTGATTACCGTGGGTGTGCTGCTCGCGCTGAACAACTTCACCGAGTACCGCTTCGATCAGACATGGCCCGTAATTCTGATCGTGTTCGGCCTGATGACACTGGTGGGCCGCAGCACGGATCGCATCGTTCCACCTCCGGCCGCGGGATATCCGCCGCCTCCGGGATACACGCAGTCATGGGTGCCGCAGCAGGGTCCTGGTTCGCCGGGATCCTATTCGCAGAGTCCTTATTCACAGCCGGCGGGCGGTCAGACGCCGCGCGGTCCGGCCAAAGGCGGCTTCGGATCGAGCGCCGCACCTAATCGCACGCCTGATCCCAACCAGGCGCCGCAGAGCGATCCGGGAGGTTCCGTATGAGACGCCGTTCCCTGACTGGCCCGCTGATGCTGCTGTTGGTCGGCGGACTCTTTCTGTGGCACAACCTGCATCCGGAAGCGCCCATCTTCGAAATGGTCGCGCAGTACTGGCCGTTTCTGCTGATCGGCTGGGGGCTGGTGCGGCTGGTCGAAGTGCTCTTCTCGAGCGATGAAACCTACCGCGGCAGCTTCACGGGCGGCGAAATCGTGCTGGTCGTGATGCTGTGCTTCGCCGGCCTCGCGATCTTCCAGGCGCGCCAGTATGGCATCAGGTTCAACACTGGAGGCCTGCAGTGGTTCGGCGAGCAGTACGATTATCCGGTGACCGGCACGGCGCCGGCGGCGGGAATCAAGCGCATTGTCTTCGAGAATCCGCGCGGCAACATCAAGGTGACCGGCGGCGATGTGCAGGAAGTGACGGTGAACGGCCGCAAGTTCGTCCGCGCCTACAACCGCAACGACGCGGACCGCACCAACGGCAGCACGCCCATGGATCTGGTGCCGCAAGGCGACCAGTTGCTGATCCGCACGAATCAGGATCATGCGCCGGACAACCAGCGGGTATCCGACGATCTGGAAGTGGTGGTGCCGCGCGGCGTAGCGGTAGAAGCTCACGGCGGCAACAACGGCGATTATGAAGTCAGCGAGATCACCGGCGGGGTGGACTTGGCGTCCAGCCGCGGCGATGTGCGGATTTCCAAAATCGGCGGCGATGCCCGCATCGATGTAGGACGCAGCAACCTGGTCCGCGCCGTCGACGTGAAGGGCAAGGTGGATCTGCAGGGACGCGGTTCGGATATCGAACTCGAGAACGTCTCCGGCCAGGTGACCATCAACGGCGCTTACGACGGCACGCTGGAATTCAAGAACCTGGCGAAGCCACTGCAGTTCGAAGGCGCACGCAATACGCAACTCCACGTGCAGGCTGTGACCGGCCAGATCAACATGGATCGTGGAGAGTTTTCGGGCTCGGGCCTTGTAGGTCCGATTAAGCTGGTGACCAATGCCCGCGACATCAAGATGCAGAAGTTCACCCAATCGCTGGAATTGGAAACGCAGCACGGCGATATCGAACTACAGCCCGGCGGTCCGGTGCCGGCCATCGACGCGCGCAGCGGATTCGGCAACGTGGTCCTGATCCTGCCGGAGAAGGCCGCGTTCCACCTGGATGGTACGGCCGATCGGGGCGACGCGGTGAATGGGTATGGCGCGCCGCTGGTGCAGGAGCACCAGGGTCACAGCGCGACGATCCGCGGCAGTGTCGGCGATGGTCCGGCGGTGCATCTGACGGCGCATCGCGGGTCGATCGAAGTGCGCAAGGAAGGTGCCGACAGTGGCGATGGACCGCAGCCGCCGTCGCCGCCCAAGACTCCGAAAGCGCCCAGCGCGAAGGACCTGAAGGATAGCGAAATCAAGATGTGACAAGCAGTCGGAAGTATTTAGTATGATCGGCCAGTGAGAGCCAAAGCGGTCGGGCCTTCGCTGGCCGTTCTTTTTGTCGTTAACGTACTGAACATCTACGATCGTCAGGTCCTGAGTGCCGTGGTGGAACCGCTGCGGCACGAATTCCATCTCACCGATACCCAACTCGGGCTGCTTCCCACACTATTTACGGTGCTTTATGCGATCGCCGGACTGCCTTTGGGGCGCGCAGTCGATCGCGGCAGCAGGCGGCGATTGCTGGCATCGGCGATCGCGGTCTGGGGCGCGCTGACCGCACTAGGCGGCATGGCGGCGAGCTATGCGATGCTGCTCGCCACGCGACTCGGCGTAGGAATCGGCGAAGCGGTATGCGCCCCGGCGGCCACCAGTTGGATCGGCGACCTGGTCCCGGCCACGCGGCGGGCACGCGCGATGGCGGGCTTCATGGCGGCCATCCCGGTGGGCATCATGCTGAGTATGGCGATCAGCGGTCCGGTCGCGCAGACGCACGGCTGGCGGACGGCGATGATGCTGGCGGCGGCGCCGGCGCTGCTGCTGGTGCCGGTTGTGCTCTGGCTGCCCGAACCTCCGCGTGCGAGTGCGGTGGAGATGACGACGTCGTTCGGCTTCCTGCGAGTGCCGGCATTCTGGTGGATCGCGGCGTCCGGCGCGATCGTCAATTCGGCGCTGTACTCCTTCTCGTATTTCTTACCCGCATTTCTGACGCGGGTCCACGGTCTGACCGTAGGACAGGCGGGCGTGTGGACCGGGATTGGATCGGGCCTGGCGGGACTCGCGGGAGCCGCGGCGGTGTGGATTCTCGGCGATCGGCGGGAAGGATCGCGGCTCGGACTCGCAGCAGGGGCGGCTTTCGTTGCGGCTCCACTGATGTTCGCGTCGTTGAGGCTGCCGGTCGGCGGCGCGATCGCGTTTGCGATGCTCGCATACGGGCTGCTGCAGACTTACTACGGGCTGGTGTACGCGGCGCTGCACGACGTCGTCGCGGCGCCGGTCCGCGGAACGGCGATGTCGGCGTACCTGATGGTGAGCTATCTATGCGGCGCGTCCTTCGGTCCTCTGCTGACAGGCAGATTGAGCGACTACTTCGCGCGTGCGTCGGGCTTACCGGCGGAAGTAGCGAAGGCAGTCGGACTGCATCAGGCGATGTATGTGATTCCGCTGATGTGCGTCATGCTGGGCATCGTGCTGTGGGCGGGGCAGCGAAGCAGGTGACGGAAGACATTGGTCTCGCGGACGTGGACGCCTCCCTGTTTTTATGCCCCCGCCCAGACCCGCTGCCCGAAGCTTTCGCGACCTGCTGGTATGGCGCAAAGCGCACGAGTTCGTGCTGGCCGTCTACACATTCACCGCGGGTTTCCCTAAGCACGAAACGTATGGCTTGGCATCGCAAATGCGGCGAGCGGCTGTCTCCATACCAGCCAATATCGCTGAGGGCTTTCGCCGACGCGGCAAGGTGGACAAGGCCCGATTCATGAATCTGGCGGAGGGCTCTCTGGAAGAGTGCCGCTACTATCTGATCCTGGCCCAGGATCTGAGGTATGGTGACACGGCGCAACCGGCTGCCTCGGCGGAAGAAGTCAGCCGCCTGCTAAGCGCGTACGCTTCCGCCATTCTGACTTCTGGCTCCTGACTTCTGACTTCCCTATCCCGCAGGGATATCAAGGGCGGAGCCCTTGGCTAGTTATTGGCGACGATCGGCGGACGGGTGCTCGCGGGCAAACTCACCAAAACCAACAAGTTGCAGTAGCGGCAACTGGCCGCCATGCAGGACGAGCGGCCGGAATCTGTGGAAGCGCCGACGTGGGCTCAATGTTGGTAAGCGGCAGCCTATTGATTTGCCGTCGGCGTCTTGAGGACCGAATCCACGACGATCACCGGCAGCGGCGCTTTGCGATTCTCGAACTTCAGACCGTTAGCGCGCAGGGCGCCGTGCAGCGAGGTGTCGCTGATCGTGGCGAGGTAGCGAAGGGCTTCGGGCGGCAGCGCGACTCCGGCGCTGATGGCGGAGCGAATGAGCATGCCGCGGTAATCGTCCTCCGAAAGCGACAGGTTCACTTCGTATCTTCCCTTCAGTCCTGTCATGTCCACGACGGGCTTGTCCATGAAGCGCGACAGAATGTCGGCGAGACTGGTCATCGGGATCTTCTGCGCCGTAAACTTATTGTCGGAGAAGGCAAACGATGCGCCGCCGGGCAAGCTGGCGGAGACGCCGGCAGAACTGCCCTGGGCGTTCACTTCCGTCGGAGCCTTCGCGTCGAGCGCCTCGGTACTCGCAGTCACGTCCTTCAGCTTGCCGCCGGGAAAAACCTCAAGTCCGTACACCGGAAACTCCCGCGACTCGTTGTGCGACTTGAGTTGGAAGCGGTCGGCCAGCAGCGACTTCAGCATCTCGGGTACCTGCTCTTTAGTAGATCCGGCGGGCAGTTTCGCGTCGATCGTGTACCGCTCGGACTCGAGCCAATCGGGGCCGATCACTTGATATGTCTTCATCTGGTACGCCATTCGTACGAGGTCCCTCATGGAGGCGGAGATCAGATGGACCTGGGCGCCATCGATATGCAGGCCAATATTGACCTGCTGCGTGCCGGCGGTGAGCGGCTCGGCCACCTTGACCGATATGACTTCGAATTCCTGGCGCTGCGCCGGAGCCTGGGCAAAAGCGGATGCCACGAACAGGCCGGCGGGCATAAGCATGCGAAT
>Ga0105240_10002101_pt1 | contig 32596 bp, 25 predicted proteins | sample KBSC54metaG_FD_80426 | JGI IMG/M metagenome (GOLD analysis project Ga0105240, IMG submission 80426) | Corn rhizosphere microbial communities from Kellogg Biological Station, Michigan, USA - KBS C5-4 metaG | ecosystem: Host-associated > Plants > Roots > Rhizosphere > Soil | place: Michigan, USA... | reverse complement strand
GTTCGCCTGCTCAAACTGTTCCTCAACAACCCGAACAGCATGCGGGACGCACCCGTCCAGCCAGGCAATGACACAGACTTCGCCACCCTTTCCCCGTGTGAAACCGAAGTCCTATACTACCTTCTGAAAGGAGAAACCAATGCCACGATCGCCGAACGCCTAAATATGCTACCCGGCAATGTCGCCACCTACAAACAGCGCATCTTCCATAAGACCAGTACCGAAAACGTCATCCAGCTGAAAGAGAGAATAGACAATCTCAGCCGGCGCCCCGGCTAGCCCCCATCCGACCGGCTTGTGTTTAATTATGTACAAAGGCTTTCCGACGATCCTTATACCTTTGAAATTCTAATAGGATAAGGTTTAATGGTTATGGTATTTGATTAGTGCATCCCCGCCTGGCAGCGGGGATTTTCTTTGCGCAAGCAATCCCCCTCCTAAGTTCAAACTGCCTCGGTGGGATGTCCAAGTCGTTTTATGGTCTACCGCCTGTCCCAATGCCGGCTCATAAATGAAGTTCCGGGTTAGGCAGTAATAGAGCCAAATATATGTTTTAGTAATTGCGCTACTTCCAACAATTCTGTCGGAGCGATGACATCCACCAGGATGTAAGGCTGGTCCTGCTGATAGTATTTCCGAATAAAACAAATGACGCTGCCCAACCGCAGCTTGTTGCACAAGGTAACGATTCGGTCCAGATCATACATATTCTCATGCTGGAACAGCCCAAATCGGAATTCCGGGAAACTTTCACTTCCAATAAAAACGATCTTAAAAGGAAACTGCTCTGGTGGGTGTTGTCTTTTCTCCGCCTTCAAAATCGTTTCAAGCTTCTTGTACAACTTGTCGCGCAAGATGTTCCACTTACCAATCATCTTCCCTTCCATCTGCACTTCGCCGTTACTGCCCACCTGCCCAGTCGGCGCCATGTAGTAAATGATCTCTGCTTTTTTCTCCTTCTCTATCTCCTCCAATCGTTCTTTCGTATAGGTCTCCGCTCGAAGTAACCCCGCTCCCCCGGGATCGGAATAGTCCACCTCCATCACGACACCATGCGGGAGGCCATTATAAAAGGTAATGATCTTTTTCTCCAATTCTTCCCGGTGCTCATCACCAATCGGTCGCGTAAATTGTACCTGGGCGATATAGCCATTGAGCGGGCTTTTTTGATATCCGTGCTGGTGGAACGTACTCATCAACTGCTGGATCAGAAACAGCTCGTCGAGGCTGGGGATATACGGCAATTTGCATTCGAAGAGAAATTCCTGTCCTTTCACGGTGCAATACCCTTCCAGTTCCTGCTTTCCGGATTGCGGCTTTTTTGTCGTGGGAATCCCGGCGTCATCAAAGGCCTTATAGATGAATAGTTCAAAAAAGAAGGATCGGAGGTTGATCGGATTTGACTGAAGGTCCTTAAAAGAGGCCCAAAGGGCTTGCGAAGATTGGCAATATTTCAGTAGCAGCGCAATCTCATATAGTGCCTTGGCGGCCGACAGCCGGTCCGGAACCAGGAGAAGCGACCGGATCCAGTTGATCTTGCTGGGCGCGATCCGTTGCCCGGGCAACGCCTGGAAATATCGCGGAGGAAACGACGTCATGAGGGTATCCCGCACGAAATCCAGCTTCGCTTGTTCATATAATTTAGTCAGTAGAAAACGGGAGGCAAAGTTGAGCGATGCTTTTTCGTGCCATTCCGTCAAGAGTTCGCGGGGTTTCATTTCAATAAGGTTTGCGCAAAAGTACAAAAAGCAGCATGGCCTATTCGCCCGTTGGCTTTGCAATGGGGAAGCCGTACTTATCTACTTCTCCATCATCATCGTCTCCCGGATCGTAATACGCTATCTCCCGCTTGACAAAATAGGGATACCTCACCCAATAATTCGTCACGGTATCTTCCGTTTCATATAGCAGCGTGTACACGGGGTCCTGGTGCTGTCCGGTGATCACCGCTTCGAATTGGTGATAGGTGTATATCCGGTACGGCGCGTTATACATATAAAAGCTCGGTGTATTGATCACAAATACCCCCTCCACCTCGTAGTCCTCCAGGCAGATGGATTCATCTTTGTATTTTCTCCGGAAATGAGCTTCCGCATCCGACCGATGGTCGAAAACCCACTTCACTTTAGCGGCCAGTCGGGTATTGTAGCCTGTCTTTGAGCCGGCGCCCGTAAAATGATCGAAGTCCTGTTTCCAGCTCACCATATCATACCGGCCCAGCAGATGCTTGCACTCGGTGACCAGCAGCTTTTTCGTCGCAGGGCTGATGATCAAAAAGTCTATCTCACCGAGATCTTTTCCCACCAGACTCAAAGATCCTCCTAGCGTCTGTATCGTTTTCACATTCCGATCATAGTGCAAACCGCACCCAGTGACTATCTTTTCTACCTGGTCGTCCAGCCAATCGTCGTGGTCCTCGCGTTTACGATGGACATACTTTTCCATGCCGGGAGCCTTGCTCCACTCGTCGGGATATTTACCCCAGGGAATGGCATTGAGGATAAGACTGTTGCTGGCTTCATCGAGGCTATAAATGCCGCAAATCAGGTAGGGTGCGCCATTAACGCTCCATTCCAGATAGGGTCGGTACAGGAAGCGATTCAGAGAGTACGGCTTTCTGACCAACTGGGACAAGGGCATCTTATTGGCTCGGTTCAGGATGAGCCCTGAGAAAAACAGGGCCAGCGATTCCCGTGACCCTTCGCATATATTCGCAGCGTCAAGGAGAAAATTCGGCTTGTCCGCCACTATACACTCCGGCGGCTCACGCTCAAACTTGTGGTAGAGGGCAGCGATCAACAGCCCAACCTTATCATAATCAAAGCCGAATGTAGCCTGAACAGCTGCCTTAAAGTCTTCCGATCCGGTCGGATCGATCACATACTCTTCCCCCCTCCTGTCCAAATCTTTGGAAATATGATGGAATACATGATCCAGATAAGGCTCCCGCACCAGCTGATACAGGTCGTTCTCGTCAAAGGTCAATTGCGAGATGCCTTCGACCATGGAATACTCGGCGTAGGATTCGGTAAAATGATAGATCATCTCTCCCAGATGCAACAGGTCGTTCAGGACGGGCTGAATCCGCCGGATAAAATCCGGATCCCTTTTCTCTCCCCGTTGCATATCAATATCGCAACCTTTCTCCAGGATCAGTTTCAACACTCGGCGGTAAATGGAGATATAGGGTTTATCGATGCCGGCCGGGAGCTGATGGTAATGTTCGGACCTGCGCAAATCGGTCGCCTGCTCATGCAGGAAAAAAATCTCCCGATAGAACGTTAAGGACGTCTCCTGCTCACAGGTCTTTTCGAATTCGTCAATAAAGTATTGCTGACAATAGGTGAACACTTCCTGCTGTACGGCCGGCAGATACGGCCCCTTGCCGAACCGTTGAATGATCCGGGTAGAAAGCGCATGCCGGAATTTCGGCTCCGCCGTCTTCTCGCCGCGCAACACGGCAATGGTGTCGGTGATGGTAAATACCCTCATAGCTCCCACGTTCTCATCAACCTCGCATTTTCCTCGGTCAGCGGAAATTGAGCCCTTTCATTGGGAAAATAGACCCATTCCCCGAAGAAACTTTGGAGCAGTATCCCGGTCACATTCCGCCCAAAATCTCCCTTGGTGGCAAAAAACCCCCACTTCCCCATCAAGAAATCACGAAGATCAACCTGGTTAATATAAGTATCTATCGATGGATTCACGCAAACGATATAGGGGAGCTGACGCCGCTCAATAATCGTTCGGTACTTCTCTTCTTTAAGTTGCAGTTTCCATTGACATCCACACAGATAAGCCATGTCGATGACCTTCGCTTCTCCGTGTATAACAATGGGCACGCCTAGGTTGGCGATCTGGTATCTTCTCAATTGCCGACTCCGCTCGATGCCTGCCCGCGCTTCTTCTTTCGGCGTATTCAGCCGCAGTACCTCACAAAGAACAGTTTGTCCGTTCATTGTAAGCAGCCAGTCGGGTCGCTTTCCGCCCAGCAGATGGTTGTACTGGAGTTCGCTGCAAGCCGGATCAAAGAACAAGCCGACCTGAGCCTCCGCCAGCGTGCTAAAAAAAGTAATGGCATCTTCTTCTTTCTGAAGACGACGAAGGAGTGATCCCCTCCTTTTCTTGTCGAAGGATTCGATCGCCGCCCGAAGCGTGGGCCTGGTCTCCAAATATTCATCCGCAATAGTTCGCATTTCCTTTACCAATAAAGATACGGTACCATAACGCTTACAGCAATCTTAGTTACTCCCACAGCTGAACGGGGCCTCCCTAAGGTCGACTATGCTAACAGGCAGATCGACGCAAAATCTTGTTTCATAATATATTACGCGGGAAGGTGCGGCGGGTATGTTCTACATATAGATTGAAGTCAATTAAGCTGACTCACGACATCTCATTCTTAAATAATCGCAAATGCTTTTAATTTCTTCACTGTTTAAAATAGGGTCAAAATACGTTAGGTATCCGTTTAAGTCCTTCAGCGATAAGATTTTTACATACTTGAATTCTTCTTTTGGTCTTGTGCTGGTCATAACGACAACATTTCTAACAGGTATTTGTTTGCTTCCCCAATGATGGTATTTTAAATTGATGTAGTTGTGTTTTGATTGGCCATTTAATAATACAAACAAAGCGTAGCTAGATCTCAATACCTGTTTAACTGGAGATCGGAGATCAATATTTTTGACTGATTGATTACCCCAGCTTTTTGTTTCTAAAATAAATACTCCCGCTTCACAGACTAGTAAATGATCAATTTGAACGCTATATATTCTGTCATTTTCCTTCCTGTTGTAAATACGCGGGGACCGCCAGCCGCGAAAGACCCAGCGATAGGGCAACCCCAAGACAGATAAGTAGTTTTCTGACATTCATAGCACTCTAAAACATGCGTTGAAAATTTACCGACCTTCGCGCTAAGACACGCAAATACTCGCAACATACCTCTCTCCCGGCATCTGCGTCCACGCAGGGTATCACTTCTCTTCCCCTCTACTCGGGCTCCTCCAATGCCTTCCGAGAAAATTCAAACCCATATCCCGCCCCCTCCAGCGTCTCCTTCACCCGCTCCAAAAAGATCCAGCCGTCGTCACTGGGAACATGCTTGGCCACAACCCTAATAAGTAACCTTTTATCCCGCGCCTGTGGGTACTTCTCGTACAACTCACCGCCCTCGATTGCCCCTAAATAAAGGTTGATCTTATTTTGAAGCGCCAGCAAGTGCTCATTGCCCTCATCCCACTCCAGGTGATCGCTGATCGTTAGGACAGCACGCCCCTCAGCATCAATGCTCGCAAAATCAATCACGTTTAAATCTTCAACCGACATATTTTTCAAGTGTAATCGACCATAGAAAAATAATCAAAAATCAAATCCTTCACAAATTTAACGGCCGGCCCCGGACTCATCGCGGACAAGGCATGAAGTACTATCTGAATAATTTATTATCTTGTTGCACCGGAGCCTAAACCCCTAAACCATCCCATGCACAGCAAACTTACCCCGACCTATCTACTTATCCTGATACCCTTTCTCCTACTGGTTTCCTGCAAACACAGCCGCAAAGCTCCGAGTATCGACCTGATCGGACATGACGTCCCTGACATCCCTAACCAAGAAGCCAGGGCACTGTTCCAAAGCGGCCTCAACGATATTGAAAAGAGAGACTATGGCGCCGCAAGGGAATCCTTTTCCGAGGCCAACAAGATATGCCCGAATAACCCGGAAATACTCAATGGGATCGGCGCCACCTTTTCACAGACAGGCAACCCCACCCGAGGAATTGAATATTTTGAGCGCGCGCTAAAAATCGATAGCAATTTTTTTCATGCCTATGCCAACTTAGGCGCCAGCTTGAATCAAATGGGACAGTTCGCAGAGGCGAAGCGAATCTTTAATCTTGGTCTGGCAAGACCCAAGGCTAATAGATTTTACCGGAGTGAGATTCTTTTTAACCTCGCTAATTCCTATTACCAGGAGGAAGATTATGACAGCTCCTTAGTTTTCCTCGACAGCGCAAAAAGGACCTCTGGGCCCGGGAAAATGTATGATATGGTGATAAGGGCAGAAAACGACATCCACAGCAAAATGCCGCTCCCGATCAAACGATGACCCAAATCGATACACTTTTTCATTAAAATTGTCAATCAAGAATGTGGATTTTTATTGGCATAGTTTCTTTGGTGGTTTTCATTCTCATATTTAGGGAAATACGAGACAAAAGATTATTAGAAACGGTCACAAAGCGAAATAGAGGTACGAGAACAGAAAGAGATTTAGTGTTAAAATTCCTGAAATATGCAATACCCGCACAAACCATTTTTCACGACTTGTATGTTAAAAAGCATAATGGCAAATTCTCTCAAATTGATCTGGTAGTTGCAACGAAAGTTGGCATAATCGTACTCGAAGTAAAAGATTATAGCGGTTGGATTTTTGGAGCTGGTAATGATTCTCAATGGACTCAAGTATTGGCATATGGTAAAAGAAAGTATCGCCTATACAACCCGATAATGCAAAACAGTAGACATATTACCGATTTAAAAAAACAGCTCAGACAATTTGAAACTGTTCCGTTTTATTCAATTGTCGTGTTCTACGGTAATTGTGTATTGAAAGACATCAGTTTTGTACCCAATGGAACATTTCTTGTAAAGTCAAATAGGGTATTAGAACTTATGGAAACGCTTATGAAAAATGAAGAACTTGCTCGTTATACCAATAAACATGAAATAGTCCGAGTATTCAAAGAGGCTGTGAAAAATGGAGAAGACAAAGAAATTCAAGCTCAACACATCAAAAATGTCCGGGAAATGCTAGGCAAGGATAGGATAATTGACTGAACTAAAAATATGAAAAAAGCCTGCCGCTAACAATGGCTGACATATTACCGGACGCTTCCGCCCCCGACCATTATCCACGATGGAACCAAGCGACAGTAGTATCCACTTCTACTGGCTTCGTGACGATCGCACCGGTAACTTATCAGAATCGGTTATTTGTTACTTCCGCCACTTCCCCAAACAGTTTTTTTAACTTAAACGATCTCACGTACCTCCATTCAAAGGGTAATCTATAGCAGTTAAGTAGCCCTGACTAGTCCGGATCAGTTAGTTGGGCCAATTTTAAGATATGATACTTCTTGCTTTCGAAGAAACACGAATGACTAAACCATTCTCCACTTTCAATTCGATGTATTCCCTTGGTTGGAAGAGACGCAATTCTTTCAAAATGTTCACTTCTACTTCCGACGTATAATACACGAAGTCCGGATCAAAATGTTTGACTAGAATTAAGCCAATTATCGGCTACAGTATTACCTGTCACAGGAATGATAGGATTATATCGGCCTCCCCAGCAATGCAGATTTCCCTGCATAATGGGCCGTAATGCACTGATCCTGCTGTCGACAAATATCACCAATCGCAGATGGCGCGGCTTGGACCTGTATGTTTTGTAAGAAGAGTCCATCAGTACCTTTTCGACAAGCTGGAGTTACCAGAAAGTTACAAGACTTTCACCAAATGAGGAATCCACATTTATGGACAAAGTTTTTTCCACCAGCGAGCATTCACTAACTGTTCACTAGGTTCAATTCTAAATTGCCATAAAAGCCTAATAATCCACTACACGACACAAAGGCTTGTAACGGACCCAATTCCTAAACAGACATCACTTACGTAACGCTCGCGAATTCGTTAAAGATCCTCGTCCAGGAAGCGGCGCTTCCGCTCAAAGGCCGCACGCTTTTTCCATTCGTCAATCTGTCGCAGCAGGAATGCCCGATGTTCTGCGTATCGATGGTGCTTTCCCGGCATCCGCTCGAGAATGTCGAGTAGCACCTGAAATTCAGCCGCTTTCATCTCCGAGACGAGTCGCCCACGGCCCAGGGTATAGTGATCCCTCGTCCACCTAAGGCTTTCGAAAAAAGACGCATCGGGTTGAACCGAAAGTAAAAAATGAACGATCGATTCCAATCTGCCAGGCATTCCTTCCCGCACACATTCAAGTACAACGTCCACCTTCTCAACCTCCTCCTTGTTTTTCGCTATATATTGGCACAGAAATGCGAAAGCTCGCTGCTGTTCCTGCTCGGGAACACGTCTGAAAAGTTCCGGGTAGAACATCTTCGTCAGGTTGCAACGTTCTTCGGTCAGCCCATAGTCAAATGCCTCCTGCATCGCCTGCTCCGCCTTAGGCGCCGTCCAAAGAATACCTAATCCCCGGTGGTCCTGAACACTCCGCCAGTCCATAGTTGATGCCTCCACATATTCCGCGAGAAAGCCCGGCTGATGCGAGACATACTTCGCGAGCAACGAATAGGTGGCGTCAAAATGAGACGCTATTTGGGCTTGTTGCAGATAAGTTGCTTTGAGCAACGTCCAGTCGCCAAGCCACCGATCCGCCATGGCCTCCAGCCACTGCGGCAATAGCCTAATCTCGCCTTTTCTGTCACGATTCGACGCCTCTATGGCGGATAAAAGACGTGCCGGGCTCGACGGATCGACGGCAACAAACCGGCTCCAATCCAAATCGGCGGCATATCCCTTCCATCCTTGTCCATAAGCTCCGACAAGATCATCTATGTTCGCGGCACAGAGACGCTCTATAGGGATAGCCCCCACCAACCTTTCTATCCATTGCGGCTGGCCAGGAAAAGTCGAACCTTGTACCATCCGATACAGCATTTCAAAGGTTCTCCAGGATTTTTGCTCCACCAACCATTGGATAGGCCGAAACGGGACGTATCCAACTGGATTGTCGCTATCGATTATAAGTTGAATACCTGCCAAACCCAGCTCATCGTTTTTCATCATCTCCTCTATCGCGATGTCAAGTGCCGGTACCGTCCAATTTTGTTGCTGCCGTGCTTCCCATTCCCGTATGACACTGTACTGCTCAAGAAATGATTTGAACTCACCGAAATTCGAAAATGCGCAAGCAGCTCTTATCTCCTTTTCCTTAAGTTGATAAAATACTTGCATCTCGTGGGGTGAGTGGGCTAATTCGTGCTGCTCGACGCCATCCAATATATCCCAGTGTAGCACCGTATAGAGTTGGTAGGTCGGATGCCAATAGGATTGTTTTACCGCATCGATAGCAGGATCGCTGATCTCTAGGCCGGAAAGCGTCTTGATCCATTGCTGAACTGCACAACAATCCCCAAATTTATCGGTTGAATATACTCGTCTGAAGAGTTGTAGTATATACTGATTATCATAAACAACAATGGCAGGCTCGGCTTCTTGGACTCCTATTTGGTACTCATTTAAAAATTCCGGGATGAAAGGTATATACTTCAGAGGAAGGGTTAAGATGTACTTCCAGACCGAGTCACGCAAGGTTTTCAAATCCTCCGACAATCTGTATTGAGCACGATGGATATGGACAATATCCATCTTTCTACCCCAGGAAGAAAATTGCCTATTGGTTCGCAGTAGTGCTGAGGCGAGCTTCAGAAAAGTGCGTACCGACATCTCGTTTTCTGTACCCTGCTCTTCCAAAACTTTCAGCAACATTCGTTGACGGTTAAAGCCGGAGGATTCATCCTCTGGTCGCAGGGGAAAAGCCTGTTTGAAATTCGCGATGAGTCCAGGATATTCGCCGGGTACCTTGCACACGAAGGCGATAGACAATCCAACAAACTCACCCAACTCGGGGACGTTGTACGGATAAGCGTTTGCCAACAACCCCAGCCAGGCATTACCAGAATTCAACGGAGAAGGGGTGCTTTTAGCCGCGTAGTCGAATGATGAACCTGGTGTAATCAGCATTTTTTCAACTTTTTGCTCAACGAAAAGGAGCAGTTCATCCCTTTGGCAATACCAAAAAGCGTCGAGGTACCGAATAGCTAGTGATTCGTCGTTTTTGATCGACATCCAGTATCCTGACATGGCCGGTAGAATTGTAGCAATGCCTTTCTCCTGACCAAATGTGTTGTACACACCTGATATCATCTCTTTAAAACGCTCAGTGTCGGAGGAGAAGAATTCCCTGAACAATCCACCCATATCCAATAAAGATTCTTCAATGACCGCCCGATAGAAAAAGTAGGCGCCCAATGTTTGCTCACTCATTCGAAAACTGTTCCCTGTAAAGTATGCATCTACTAATTCAAATTGAGCCAGCTGCCGGCATGCTTCGCCAAACGTATTCGCATCCAGCCCGACAACCTCGAACAAACGGCTACAAAATACGGTATCTGCAATATCGATTGTTCGAAACAAAGATAGTAGCCCGAGGACCCGGACCATTGTCGCATTTTTTTGCACCGAAGCATCGATGAATCGGCCAAAATATGTGTGATACAATTGGGAAACATCGAGCAGTCGCTCCATTGAATTGTCCTCTAAAGCTACCTGGGCTGCCATTACTGCCAATCGCGGATTGCCATTCGCAATGGACAAAATTTGATCCATTGCAAATCGGTTAGTAATGTTAAAGGGGTCACCGCCCAAAATCGTCCGAATGATATCGTCGTCGAGTATTCCGATTGGAATCGTTGTCGATTCGTAATCCCTGCAAACCTCCTGGACTCTTTCCAGTCCCGTGTTCCGGACAGTAATTACAAGACATAGCGATTCAGGACGCTCCTTTAAGTGATGCAGTATCTGTTGTAGAAATTCAATACGGTAATTTCCATCGTCGAGGAAAAGAACATAAGGCGTGGTACCAACCAAATACGTGCAAAGATCGTCATAGATCGGCCGCTGCTTATCAGAAAGGCAAATGACCTTCATTGAACCTGCTTGTTGTAGTTCCTCCAATACCCCCAAGACGAGTCTCGTCTTGCCTGTTCCTGGCGCACCAGTTACGAGGGTGATGCGATACTGCTTCATCGCCCTCCGGAGTTCTGCTATTTCCTTGCCCCTACCCGCCATCGGTATGGTCAACGGGGTAGCAAAAGAAGAAGCTTGGTATTCTTTGACAAACGTACGGATGGGTAGCATTTGCTCGGTGTCGATCTTCAGTTCCAAGTTTTTTGCCAACCAGGGGTAGCGATTAACTACCTCCCGGGAAAGTGTGTCCAGTGTCTTGAAATCGGCGATTGCGAGCGGTATTCCTTCGGATTGTACAAAGTCATTAAGCCTCAACTCCAGTTCCGGGGACAAATTTGAATTACAACAATAAATAATCCGTTCAATTTGGTTTCGGGGCACCTTCGTTTTCTTCTCGTTCCAGCAATCGATGAGGTCCCTTTTGATCTTTTCCAGAAATGCCTCGCCGCTCGGATCCCTGGCCTGGGTGGTATATTCGATAAAAACGTATTTACCTTCGGCCGCCCAATAATAGCTGTCAGGATGTCCCTTCTTTGACTTCATTTTCCCTTTCTGGGTGCCGAACCGCTGGATATCCGGAGATCCGGCTTCGGCGTAGTATAGGTAATCATCTCCGAATTGCTGGAACTTCGTTGGCTCTATCCGAATGAGGGCCGCTTCGACTTCAGTAAGTTTAGACATAGGTAAGATGTGAAACGCGCAAGATACACTACCTGTCGAGGACTTCGAACACCATTCGATTGCCTAATGTGGCAAACTTTTTCCACAGCAGCTTCCTATTATCTTTTTTCAATATGTCAAACCAGCCAATTTATAGCGGGTTATGAAGATCAATCTTTCAACAAATCTTGAAAGGTGTTCGAACCAATTCCCCGAAACGGTACCGCAAGTTCTCTTTATTTTTCATTCTTCATTAGCGCCACTCTCAGATACTCCGCGATCCCATACCCTTTCAAACGCTCTTTCGGATCCACGAACCAATACTAGGGCGCAAACACAATCTCTTCCCGTCCATCCACCATTTCCTTCACCATTCCGCCCTTCAGCAACCGCTTCGGCGGCAGCAGCGCCTTATTCTCCCGGATAAGGAATACCAGCAAGTGGAATCCCTTCCTCCCTCCGGAAACGGTCCGGGCCGCCAACAGCCCTTTTTGAATCCACTGGCGTAGGATCGATTCCTTCAGGCTGAAAAATATCTCAAGTTCCACGGCACTACACCGGGCATCCTTCCTTTTGCCTAACCAAGCGCGAATCTCCTTGCTGTTGAACCCTCTCTGGCAAGCGCCGCATTTTAGGCCGTGCCGGTCGAACCAAGAGTTTTTCCCAGATGCCAGTCTTCCGCAAATGGAGCAGGAGTATCCGGATTCCTCAAAGTGGAACCCTCCTGGAAACTCCTTTAATTTCAGCTGCCGGCGCTGATCCTCCAGGAAACCAATCCACCTGCATCCTGGCCAGCATTCTAAGAAAGTGCTCTACCTGGTCCATTTCGGCATCAGTAATTTCACGACCTTGCTCTTTTTCCAATTGCGCCTTCAACCTTTTTAGCGCCTTCTCTTTTTTATTCATGGAAATAATAAACCATTTGGACTACAGGCGCCCCAACTCAGCCGGCTTCTCCATAAGTAGGCCTTCGGCCGTGGGCGCGGCATGCATTTCCGACTACATCACTTAATCGGCAGTTTTTATAAGATGGAGTCCCGACTAACATTACCGCATAAACACGGAACAAATCGCCTATCAGTCACTGTTCATCCGCGGATATCTGGATGGAGCCGGCTCAGGGGTCAATGCGAAGCAAACCGATGAGTGTACAAAGAGGCTCTATCGGAATATGACCATAACCAACTTGTACCGGTTCGGCCCTTTTCTACTCAAGAGCGACAGTTCCCGGGAACCGGATCCTTATGTTCTTTATCAGCCATCCATGGTCCGCCTTGAGGTCACGGACTCTACCTTGTTTGACTGGCCAGGCCTTTCCCCCGAAGATTGGGAAAAAAAGCCGAAAGACAACGTTCAATTCACCTACGAACAATATATTCCCAACAAAGATTCCCTCAAAGCGGGCCGGTATATGCTGGAGGACCTCAACAGGTATTTCGGCGACCTGCTGGGTATCCAGGGGCTCCTTGAAAAACAAAAGGTTACATGTTGAGAATTGGTCACTACTTCTCTATCGCCTGCTGCTTACCACCGACTCCGCGGGTCTATCGCTGGGACGGAAGATCAGCTTATCCGACTTCCTCGGGTACCTGATGTTCTTACGGCAACGATCGTCCGTCCCCATCGCGGAACAGCACTCCTATTCCGATCCCCAAAAGGTTTTCCTTAGCACACCCCCATGGAAAGAAATAAACATGGAAGACCTCACCTCGTTGAATACCTTCTGATCCCCGTTCGGGCTGGCCTTCAAACAGACCGAAATGGTTCTGAATATGATCGTTATCCGCAATAAAAAGACAAATTGAACCGACGACCCCCACCATAACCGAAGCCTCGGCGATCGGGACGCCGGGGCACTCGGAAATTATCCCTGAACGCCGCATCTTACTGCTGCACCAAACGGATTCCTCAACAGAAGCTAGGGAAACCTCCGGATTTTTTCACTACTTTTAATTTCAAACGTCTAACATTCTTGCCCCATTCTCCGCAAATAATGGATGAGCCGCAGCTCCTCGCCGACCTCTATGAAGGAAGTCACAAAGCCTTTACCACGCTGTACAACAGGTATAGCCAGCCCTTATATTATAACATCCTTGCTATGGTCAAGGACGGTCAGACGGCAGAAGAGTTCGTGCAGGAAATTTTCACCGTCATTTGGGAAAACAGGGCAACCCTCCGCATCCATACCGGGTTCGGCAATTATGTTTTCGCGGCGTCCCGGAACCTGATCTATAATTTTTTGAAAAAAGCAGGAAGGCAGCAGGCACTCTTTGAAAAATTGCGCGCGATCGCCACGGAGAACTACAACCATGTAGAAGAGGCATTGCTCGCCCGGGAGAATAAAGAAATGCTGCAAAAGGCCATAGCGACCCTTCCGCAGCAAAGACGACGCGCATTCGTCCTTTGCAAGATCGAAGGGCTCTCGTATAAAGAAGCAGCCGAAAAAATGGGGCTATCCCTTAGCTCCGTCAAAAATCATATGGCGCTTGCAAGAGAGGAATTGCGTCAATACTTGAACGCACACCCCGAAACCATCCTGCTTACCCTCTGTTTCAGCATTCTCGTTAATGCCAGCACAAACTAATTTTAAATCTTTTTTACCTTCCGTTAGATACTATTCACGCGCCGGTTGTCTTCATTAAAAGCAACAATTTGGAGATCCCTGAGTTCTATTCCCGTCTTTTTCGGAAATATCTCGATAACGAGTGTTCGCCACAACAGGTCGAAGATCTTTTTCGGCTGATCGCCGACCCTTCCTATATGGAATATACAAGGGCGCTCATCCAAATTCATACCGCAAAAGACCCGGACGATCTCCCGGTCGATGCCGCCCTGAACGAAAGACTCGCCGGCCGCCTGCAGCTGATCCTCGGCCAGGCCCCGGTCATTCCAATGCATCGCAAAAGACGGTTTGCCCGATTTGCCATTGCCGCCTCTATTTTACTCTCTCTTTCGGCGGCGACCGCTTACCTGCTATCCCACCGGCCGAAAAGGGATATCGTTCAAACGGCCCCCGCCAACAATGATATTCCCCCCGGCGGTAACCGGGCCATTCTAACCCTTGCAGACGGCAAACGAATTGTCCTGGACAGCGTTGACATCGGCACCGTTGCGACACAAGGCGAAAGCAGGGTCGAAAAAACCGGCGACGGCCACCTCGCCTATACCGTCCAACAAACACCGAATAACACAGAGACGGTTTATAATACCCTTTCAACACCCCGCGGCGGCCAGCAGCAGCTTACTTTACCCGACGGGTCCCGGGTATGGCTAAATTCCGTTTCATCCATCAGCTTCCCGACTGCCTTCACCGGAGATGAAAGACGGGTGGAACTGATGGGTGAAGCCTATTTTGAAATCGCAAAAAACGCCAAACAACCCTTCAGGGTAATAGTGGACAAGCGTGAACAGGTGGACGTTTTGGGTACGGATTTCAACGTCAACGCCTACCCGGACGAAGCCGAAATAAAGACTACTTTGCTGAATGGAAGTATTCGGTTATCGAAAGATAACGCCAGCATTCTGATGAAGCCCGGTCAACAGGCGCTACTACCTGGCAATGGCAAAATACAACTGATCGCCCACGCCGATATCGAACAAGCGGTTGGCTGGAAGGACGGAAAATTCATATTCAAGGGAACAAATATAAGGGCCATCATGCGACAGGCAGCGCGGTGGTATGATATCGATCCCATGTACGAAGCAGGTACGGATTCGCTTGATTTCTCCGGGGAAATATCCCGGAAGGAAAACATCTCACAACTCCTCCAGCTATTGGAGGCCACCGGCACCATCCGTTTCTCGATCCAGGGAAAAAAAGTAATAGTAAAACCTTAACCTTTCACCAGGTAGTCAAAAGGAAAGGCCAGAAACGGTGACGCGTCTCTAGCCGTGGCCCGGGCTACCAACAAAAAACAATTGTTCGAAGACTGCTTTTAGTTAACCCAAACCAAAACAAAGTTATGCTTTTTTTTGACAATGCGCCCGATGGTGCACCGCCAAAACCATTACGGCGGCGTACTACCGCAAAAATGCCGCGAATCATGAAGCTCACAACCGTACTGCTGCTCGGAGCGTTCCTACAGGTCTCCGCCAGGGGCATCTCCCAAACCATTACCCTGTCTGAAAAGAATGCGCCGTTAGAACAGGTCCTGACTGAGATCAAAAGACAAAGTGGCTACGAAATGGTCTACAACACCAGGATGATAGAAAATGCAGCGACGGTTACCATCCATCTCAAACAGGCTTCTCTTGCCACCGCATTAACCAAGTGCCTGGAAAATCAACCCCTGACCTTTGTCCTATTAGCACATACGATCATTATCAAAGCAAAGCCGTTCCCGGTGGTTCTACCGGCCGACACGTCGGATGATCCCGCTTCGCTCCGCGGACGCATAACGGATAGTCTCGGCAATCCCCTGCCCGGTGCTACATTGAAGGAAAAGGCTGGGAAAGTACTGGCCATCGCCGACGCAAACGGGAATTTCGAAATAAAAAAAGCCGGCAAACCCACCGTCCTCGAGATCTCCTTCACTGGCTATCAGGAGAGAACGATCACCGTAAAAGGCGCCGAACAAAACTTGCACATCGTTTTACAGGTATCGAATAGCTCTCTGGATCAGATCCATGTTATCGGGTACGGCACCACGACAAAGCGTTTCAGTACGGGCAGCGAGGTAAAGATCACCGGCGAAGAGATCAGTGAACAACCCGTTACCAATCCACTGCAGGCCCTTGAAGGCAGGGCGGCCGGCCTTTCGGTTATCCAGAGCAATGGCCTTCCCGGGTCTAATGTCAGCGTCCAGATAAGGGGACAAAATTCCATTACATCGGGAAACAATCCGCTGTACGTGGTGGACGGAGTCCCATTTCCTTCCGTTTCACTGGACTTCGTATATGGTGCGAATGCGCCGGCATATGGCGGAATAAGCACGCTCAATAGCCTCATTCCCTCAGACATCGAAAGCATCGAGGTCTTAAAAGACGCGGACGAAACGGCAATTTATGGTTCGCGCGGGAGCAACGGGGTTATACTCATCACGACAAAAAAAGGCAAACAGGGAAAGACCAAACTCGATATCAATGTAAGCAGCGGGGCCGGCGAGGTAACGAGGAAGCTGAAAATGTTGTCCCCTCAGCAATATTATGAACTTCGTCAAAACGCCTTTCTAAACGATGGCGTGACGCCGACCATTTCAAACGCACCGGACCTGCTCTCCTGGGATAAATCCAAAACCACCGATTTTGAAAACCTCCTGATCGGCAATATGGCAAACAGGCTTGACGCGACCATTTCACTATCCGGAGGCAATCAAACGACCAGTTTCCTGATGGGTTCGACGTATCACCACGAATCCACGGTTTTCCCCGGTTCGCTCGGGTATGGCCGTGGCGGCGGACACCTAAATGTCAACCATATCTCCCTCGATAAAAAATTCAGCGCCAATGTATCCGTCTCCTATACCTCGGACGCCAACAACCTGAATTCGACAGACCTGACGCCCTACTACAATCTGCCGCCCGATTACCCGCTTTATGATTCCACGGGCAAGCTGAACTGGCAGGGCGGTCAAAACAATCCCCTGGCATTTTTACAGCAACCCTACAAAAGCGTTACGGATAATTTCATGACCAATGCGACCCTGCAATATACCGCCCTCCCCGGTCTGGACATCAAGGCCAATCTCGGTTACAACAAGATCAGCATCGACCAGATTGAGACAATGCCATCGACCTCCCAGAACCCCACTTACCATCCGACCGGCTCGTCCAACTTCGTAACGAATTCAACATCGACCGCCCTGATAGAACCCCAGGTGAATTACAAACGCCGCTTCGGAAAGGCACTGATCAGCCTGCTCGCCGGTAGTACCTTCCAATCCAATAAAGGCAACCTCGTGATGATCAATGCCTATAATTATGCCTCCGATGCGCTACTGCAAAGTGCATATGCCGCCGGCGGGACTTTTGTTTATAACTATAATTTGATCTACAAGTTCGAATCCGCTTTTGGCCGGTTAAATCTGAATTGGGACGGGAAATACATCCTGAACGCGAACTTCCGGCGAGACGGCTCATCCAGATTCGGGCCGGGAAAACAGTTTGGCGACTTTGGCTCCATCGCCGCAGCATGGTTATTCTCAGAAGAACTGAAGAACACACTCCCCTGGCTCAGTTTTGGCAAGCTAAGGGCCAGCTATGGCAGCGTCGGAAATGACCAGATCGCCGACTATGGGTACTTATCCAGTTATACCTCCACCAATTACACCTATGGCGGCGCCCCCGGGCTGCATCCCTTTGGAGTAGCCAACCCGGATTACAGCTGGGAAGTGAATAAAAAACTCGAGGCCGCCATTGACCTCGGCCTATGTAGTGACAGGATACTCTTTTCCTTCGCCTTCTTCAGGAACCGTTCCGATAACCAACTCCTGGGCGTGCAGCTCCCATCCCAAACGGGCTTTGGAAGTTATACCGCCAATATTCCCGCCGAAGTCCTGAATACCGGTATCGAATTGGAGCTAAATACCATTAACGTAAAAAATAAGACCTTCAAGTGGAGCACCTCTTTCAACCTTACAGTTCCGAAGAATAAGCTCGCAGCATGGCCCGGGTTATCCGAGTCCTGGCAGTCCAATTACTATGTGATCGGGCAGCCGCTGAGTCCTTTCATTCTATTCCACAGCACCGGCGTCAACCCTCAAACCGGCGTGCCGACCGTTGCCGATCTAAACAAAGACGGCGCCATTTCGTACGGCCTGGCAAGCACAGGCGCCGGCGACCAACGGGTGGCAGCCAGTCGATTCCCAACCCTGTACGGAGGTCTCGGCAACCAATTCAACTACAAGAACTGGCGGCTTGACTTCCTTCTCCAATTCGTGAAGCAAAAAGGGCTCGGCATTCTCAGCCGAACCAGCTCCCCGCCCGGAACGATGCAAAACACCTGGTCGGAAATATCCGGCAGGTGGCAGAGGCCCGGCGACAACACAACTATTCCGGCGGCCACAGCAACAGCCGGCACGGCCGCATATACCGCTTACAACTATTACTATCAGTCAGATGCGGCAATCAGCGATGCGTCCTTCCTGCGCCTGAAGTCCCTCTCCGTTTCCTATAATATAAACGCGCGATGGTTCAGGCAGATCAAAACACAACAGGTGAGACTCTACCTTCAGGGAGAAAATCTACTGACCTTCACGCACTATCTCGGGTTTGACCCGGAAAACTCAGCCCAGGCCGGAATCCCTATTCTGCCACCTTTGAAAATGCTCACCGCGGGAATTCAATGTACTTTTTAAAGTTTTAAAAATGAAAAAATCAACATCCCTCATACTCCTTTCCATTTTTCTTTTTGCGGCTTGCAAAAAGTATATCCAGATCCCTCCACCCAGTACAGAGTTGGTGGATGTAAACGTCTTCGACAATGATCAGAATGCAAAATCTGCGGTTGCCGGCATGTATAGCGATATGTACAACACCTACAATCCGAACAACACCTTCAATGGCAATATCACTTACCTGCCGGGAATGACGTCTGATGAACTCTACTACTTTCCGAACAGCACCTATAACGAGTTCATCAATAATTCGATATCGCCCAATAACACCCTCGTCGAGATCGCCTGGTCGGATCCTTACCGGGTAATCTATGAGGCAAATGCCATTATCCAGGGGTTACAGCATTCCTCCGGTGTCACCGCTTCACTAAAAAGCCAATTGACAGGCGAGGCAAGGTTTATCCGGGCTTTTTGCAATTTCTATCTCGTTAACCTCTTCGGAGACGTCCCGCTGGTTACCTCCACCGATATCGATGCCAATACCGGGCTATCGCGCGCGCCGGCTTCGGACGTTTATCAGCAGATCATCAGCGATCTCCAGTACGCGCGGGACACCCTCGCGGCCGATTACGCCAATTCCAACGGCGAAAAGACCAGGGCCAACAAATGGACCGCAACGGCACTATTGGCGCGCGTTTATCTATACACCAAAGACTGGCAGGAAGCGGAGTTACAAGCCTCCTCCGTGATCAATAACACGGCACTATTCGGGATCATCCCGGATCTAAACAGCGTATTCCTGAAAAACAGCAAAGAGGCGATCTGGCAGATAAACACCGCGGGCAGCAGCACCGACGAATATACCTCCGAAGGCGCCCAGTTCATCCCGGGTTCGACAACCCCGAATTATGTTCTCGATTCGGTTCTGCTCAGCGCCTTCGAGCCTGGCGACCAACGGATGGCCAACTGGATCTCATCTATCAATTACAATGGCCGGATCTATAACTACCCCTTCAAATATAAGGACGCCTCCACCTCGACGAGTACCAACGGAGGGGAATATTATATGGTGCTGAGACTTTCGGAGCAATACCTGATCCGCGCCGAAGCAAGGGCTGAACAAAACAAAATCACCGATGCCCAATCCGATCTAAATATCGTCCGAAACCGGGCGGGGCTTCCCAATACCGTCGCCGCCGACAGCGCATCCCTTTTGCTTGCGCTGCAATACGAACGGCAGACGGAACTCTTTTGCGAATGGGGACAACGATGGTTTGACCTAAAACGCACCGGCCGAATCAACCCGGTATTGCAAGCCGAAAAACCAACCTTCTGGAAACCCGATGCCGCATTGTTTCCCATACCCGCAACAGAAATAAGCAGCAATCCCAAACTCAAACAAAATCCCGGCTACTAGCCCATCACCTCTCACGGGCTCTACCCAAACGACGCCCGGCGATCCATTTCAAAAAACATTTATGAAAGCAATAAACTTTTTCCCGGCATTGCTATTCCCCGTATTGCTTGCCACCCATCCAATTCAGGCACAGGGAACTTCCCACCTTACCAAAGACCCGCCCGCAATCGGAAAGCCCTGCCCGGATTATCTTTTTAAAACCATCCTCAATTCCCATTTCAAAACCGCGCGGATCTCTTCATTCAGGGGCAAGTACCTCATCCTCGATTTTTGGGGCACCTGGTGCGGGTCCTGCGTCGAAGCCCTCCCGCTCGAAGACAGCATTCAAAAACAAAACAAGGAAAAACTTCAATTCCTGCTGATCAGTTCGGAAACGCCTGCGGCCATTCAAAAATTCTTCAATAAAGCCGATAAATCGATACCCCTAAGCCTGCCAAGCGCCAGCGACACCTCCTGGCTACTGGCACAACGCTTCAAGGTCCGTTACGTTCCGCATTATGTCTGGATAGACAAAGCGGGAATAATAAGGGCGATCTCCGGCGCGGAAGAGGTCACTCCACTGAATGTCGAAAAATTTATTGCCGGCGACAGCATCGACCTGGCGGTAAAAGTGGATGACCCGCGCATCGAATTCGACTACAACCGCCCGTTCATCACCGACAGCAACTATGAAAAGGCCACGAAAGTAATAGCTTACCGAATTCTCACCCCATTCGTAAAAGGGCTCCTCGGCATGATGAGCATCCCGAAAACCGGCGAATTTGCCAACCGGCGCATATTCTCCACCGATGGCACGGTGGCAGGACTTTACCGGATAGCCTATGGAGAAGGGGAATTCTATGACTGGTACCCTTACTTCAGAACCATCGTCGACGTAAAAGACACGCTGAAGATTTGCATCACTTCCCCGTCCGTCTGGAACAGGTACAAATACCAATATGGCGTCTGTTATGACCTGATCATCCCTAAACCGGACAGCGCCGCCTTATTTGCAAAAATGCGCGAAGACCTCCATGACGTGTATGGGCTAAAAGTATCCAAAGAAATGCGCCAGATGCCTTGTTGGGTGCTTAAAGTCATCAACCCCGGCCTCTTGCATACCGCGTCCGGAAAGCCGGCCGAAGAGAGCAATCAATTCTCGCTAACACTCACAAACATGCCCGTCAAGACCCTTTGCGAAGACATCTATGAAAATGCCGGTAGCAAAACAGTCACTGCCATTGTCGATGAGACGAATTATCCTTCCAATATCGACATCACCCTGAATGCCAATATCAAGGATCTGGATGCATTGAACAAAGAGCTCCTCAAATATGGCCTCGGGCTCTCCGCCGAAGAAAGAAATATCCAGGTCCTGGTCCTGAAAGACTAGATCGCCCGGCCGATCGATAACTTCCTTACCTACGGAAATCCCGCAAATTGCTGCCCTACCCCGAGGGGCGGCAATTTCGCGCCAACACCTATGACCAGCATCTTAACACGTCTGCTGGCCACCACCAGTCGGAGGCCATGTTTCGAAAGCGCTTTATCGGCCGCCTGCCAATTACGGTCCAGATCGGCGACAATTGCCAGATCGATCGGCCCGGCTATCCCTGTCTCATCAATAATGAGGGGATAATCCCAGCTTGTTAGGTAATACTCAAGTGCCGTGATCAATTCAGATACCGGTTCGTTGACAATTCTAATACCAAAATTATCCTTTTCAAAATACGCATCTCCCCCTTTTGAGCGCAAACTTTGCTTTTGAGCCGTTCTTTTCAAGACAAAGCATCGGCTGACGATCGTCTCGATTCGGACATTAATCCCGAAACATTCAGCCAAATTGTCTTTAACCATGTCCAGCAATTGTTGAGGACCAGCAACACCCGAGATCGCATTGCACGAGTACGCATGTTGCGTGTACCGATTACCGTCCTTGGGTATTACACAGTAGTCACCAGAATCCGGAAAATTGAGCCTGGTCAAAAACCTGGGATAGGGATCGATCTGGATAAGTCTCGCTGTCGAATTCGTCAGGCTGCCGGAAACGATCTTTCCGAACGCAAACTGACATAGGCTAAGAATACTATGATTATTAAGAGATAATTGGTAGCGACCCACACGATCGGTCGTTATAGAATAAGACCGGTCCGGCTTACTGGCGTCATAATTACTTACCGACACGTCATATCTTAAATTCATCTCAGCGCCTGCCGCCCTCACCCCTGTCAACAGCTTAGATTTTGCCGCGCCCGGAAAAACGCTATCTCGCCGAATCGGTTGCCGCAATGCCGAATCGCCATGAAGTAATGCATTTACCGTAGAATCGGTCTCGGGCAGTGCTTCACCCAACACTCTGCCATCTTTGTTGATCCAATAGTCGCCGAAGCCGCCATCGGATAAAAGATGATCGGCGAACCATCCGGAGTCAACAACCGCCACCGGAAGAATAAACGACTTGTGTAAAGCTTCAATCTCCCCCAGAACGCGCCGTATCCTTGCTTCGCTTTCATAACCCACAAGAATAATCTGAATATTGTCACCGTATTTGCGCTGCAAAGAGTCCAATCGTGGAAAGGCGGCAATGCAGGGACCACAGTAAGTAGTCCAGAAATGAAGGATTACAAGCTTCCCCCTGAAGTCCGCCAATGATGCCGTAGAGTTCTTATAGCGAAGCATAACAGGAAAAGTGATAGGCGGACACTGGGCACCTGCAACCAATTTTTGATCCGAATGGCTTTGACCCAGCGTTTGATCCGAGACAAGCAGGAGTATCGCCAACCTAACTATCCATTGCATCCTGATCATATCAATATCCCTCGTTTTGCGTCAAATTCGGATTTTTCGAAATCTCCGTTTGTGGTATCGGAAAAAGAACATCCTGAGGCTTCCAGCCTCTCTTCTCTGCACCCAGCACAGCGTTAATGAGTCCCGTCCGCTTAAGGTCCAACCATCTATTCCCCCATTCGGCGAAAAGCTCGACCTGCCGCTCGTGAAGGATAGCATTTATCATATCGTCTTTTGTATTGGCAGAAGAATTGGCGAGGTGAGCCCGATTCCTAATGACGTTCAAATCAGACTCCGCACCGTCGGCACCCATGATCTTACCCTGCTGGGCGCGTGCCTCCCCCCGGATGAGGTATTGTTCAGATAAACGGAGGACTTCATCATATTCTCCATTCCCGCCTGAGGTTTCGGTTTGTTTGTACTTCGCAGGATAATAGTACACCGTCCCGTTCAACGTATCCTTACCAACCCACCGGGCCTGTCGCAGATCGCCCGGCTCAAACGCCTGAACCAAGTAATCGCTTAAAACAAAGTTCGGTATGATCGCATTGTTAAACGGAATAAACTGCTGTCCGAGATACGTAAACCCCGAAACGCCCTTCAATTCAAACTGTAGAATCGCCTCTCCATTATTGCTCAAAAAGACGCTGTCTAATCCGGACAAACCAAACATGCCGGAATTATCTATTACAAGCGAAGCCTGATCCTCGGCATCGATCCAATCCTTCTCATACAAATATACCCTAGCGAGCAGCGCCGTTGCCGCCCACTTATTGGCACGCACCCGTTCATTCATGGAAAAGGAATAATCATCAGCAAGCAAGTTCTTCGATTGCTTCAGATCAATGATCATCTGACCGTAAATGGCCGCAACCGAATCCCGGGGCAATGAGGCTGTTTTGGCGGCGTCAGGGGTAAGCACGAGCGGAACAGGCCCGAAATAGTTGACCAGGTAGAAATAACAGAACGCACGAACAAAATACCCCTCTCCCAATAACTGTTCCTTTAACGGGGCAGAGACGCCCGATGAAGAAGAAAGCCCTTGTAATAGGCTGTTCGCCTGATAGATTATCGAGTACAAATCCTGCCACATGCGCGCCAGTTGGTTATCGCTCGATGGAATGCTGTTGGTAAGATACGGCTGATTTGAACCGACAGCGGACGAAAATTCATCAGCCGACAATCCCGGGAAAATAGTAGTGTACAGCCCATTAAACGGGCTGGTCGTATTGAGATTGTACATCGAAAAATACATTCCCGCAACGGCGGAATTGGCATCCTTGTCGTCGGTAAATACATTGGAACCCAATACCTGGGTCGATGGCGGGCTCACCGTCAGAAACTTTTTACAGGAACACATCAAACAGCAGCTCATTAAAAGCATGTAGCCGGCATTTTTATAAAAGCGATTCGGATATTTCATATTGAAACGATTGGTCTGATTAAAAGGTGCAGTGGAGACCCAAAGTGACCACCCTTAGGTTGGGCAGGTATACGCCATAAGGCGTACCCGCCGATTCCGGATCCGGTCCACTATATTTTGTGATGGTCAACAGATTCTTACCCTCGAAAAACAATTTACCTTCGGCAATTTTCCATTTTGACAGCCACCCGGAAGGCAGGTTATACGTCAGGGACAGATTACTGAGCTTTACGTAGGAACCGTCTTCAAATGCACCCTGATAGCTGGAGAAATACTTATAATACGCTTCCGCGCCGGCCCCTCCGGTCGCAGGTCGCGAATACCCGGCAAGATCGCCTGGTGCCTTCCAAATGTGATTGTAAACGGCAGTTGTTATGTTGATCATGTTTCCAGGCACCGCATAAAACAATGCCTCACTGTTATTCGTGGTCACCCGGGTAAACCGGAAAAAGAAATCCAATTGTAACTGGCCATATCGGATAGAATTTCCCAAACCGCCGAAAAAGCGGGGCAACGTTGTGCCGAACGCCTTAAAATCTCCCGGGTAACTGATCACTCCATTCTTATCTGCATCTTCAAAAGTTCCCAAACCTGTCATCCGATCTACTCCGGAAAAATTATAACCCCAGGCAAGATTGAGCGGCTGCCCAATCACCAAATCAGCTGTTCCGTAGGAAGAACCCGACAGGTTGGGAAATGCCACCAGCTTGTTGCGCGGAATCGAAACATTCACTGTTGTACTCCAGGAAAAGCTGCTACTCTTAATATTGTCGGTGTTTAAGGTCAATTCCCAGCCCGTGTTCTGCACAATCGCCGGGGAATTGGCTTGATAAAAAGTGAAACCGGATTGCCCCGCCAACGGATAATTGACGAGCTGGTCTCCCGAGCGGTTCCGGAAATAGTCGACCGTAAACAGGATTGCCCCGCTTTTTAGAAATCCAAGCTCCAACCCCGATTCCAGCTTTCTATTAGTCTCCCAACTATAATCGGAGTTTTGTATCCGGGTCGGATAGAGTCCGGGGACCTGATAAGATCCGGGAGTGGAAGAATAGGTGGACAGATAGCCGTAGTCGGCTATTTGGTCATTACCGGTAATACCGTAGCTGGCCCTTAGCTTTCCGTAGTGGAGAAACGGAATAGTTTTCGCCGCCCACGGCTCTTGGGAAAAGATCCACGCAGCCCCCGCAGATGCGAAATTGCCAAACTGCCTTCGTGGCCCGAAACGGGATGATCCATCGCGCCGGCCGGTTAAATTTACGACATAGGTATTTGCGATAGAATAGTTAATCCTGCCGAAAACTGAATTGTATCTGTAATCATCCACATTGCTTTGGATAAACGTACCGCCAGCCGCAGCAAGACTTCCTAAAAGAGCATCACTCGAGAAATTATAAGCATAAACATAATTCCCCTTTGATACGGTTTCCTGGAAGGTGCTACCGAGCAATAGGGACAATTTACCCGGTCCCAGCCGTGCATTGTAGTCAACTTGCGGCTCAACCACCCACGTATGAACGTGACCGTCTGCAAAGGTCGTATAGCTCGAAGGATTATAGGCAGGGTTTTGGTCAATCGCGGGATAGCTCTGTTGCTGCGTCAAATCCATTTGCGTATAGCCAAATGTCGTCTTAAGTTGAAGTCCCTTCACCAACTGATAGCTCATCATCCCGTTAGAGATAAAATTGGTCGTTTGGTTATCAGGGTTATTTGCCAAAAATGCAATGGGATTGGTCAGGCCGTTTGCCCAATAATATTTACCGCTCGTATCATATGCCGGATAATCAGGAGGCAGATTAATGTAAGAAGTCACGTCCGGCGCAAGATGATTGTTGTCGATCGAGTAGTTGACATTAAAGCTGGAATGGAACCGGTTGTCTTCGGAGTTGTGTTCCAAATTCAGCCGCCCCGAGAGCCTGTCTTCGTGAGCGCTGCCTGGAAATACCGAGCCTTCGTGATGATAGTTGGCGCTATAAACAAAACGTGTCTGGCGCTCACCACCCGAGAGCGTCGCCTGGACATCCCATATCTGCGAGGCGCCCCCTATCAGCTTTTTTTGCCAATCCGTATTTTTGGCCGTATCCCAGGTCATGAGGTCAGGCGCATCATCGGGGGTTGCAACCGAACTATCGTCTGCAAATGCCATCCTGCGCAGCTCCAAATATTGAGGCGTTCTCAGAAAAGGCATGAAATGAGAAACCTTTCCAACCCCGCGGTACACATTCAATGTCAACTTTGTTTTCCCTACCTTTCCTTTTTTTGTCGTGATCAGCACAACGCCGCTTCCGCCTCTGGCGCCATAGATAGCCGTTGCGTCCGCATCTTTAAGAACTTCGACACTTTCGATATCTGCGGGGTTGATGCTATTAAGCGGGCTAAGACCACCGTTGACCACGCTCAACTGGTCCAGGGAACTAGTGTTGTAGGGCACGCCGTCAACGATAAATAGCGGGTTCGTCCCCGATCCAATCGAACTGAGCCCTCTCAATTGCACGCTGAATCCGGCGCCTGGCTGCCCGGACATTGACTGAATGAACATGCCAGGCACACGTCCTTCCATAGCCTCCAGCACATTGCTGACTGGTTGCTTTGCGATCTCATCTGAAGTAACCTCGCTAATCGATCCCGTATTCAACCGCCTCGTCGTTTGCCCATACGCAATCATGACGACCTTGTCCAATTCCGACGTGGAAGGCTCCAACTCGGCGAGCAATTCGGTTCTTCCCCCGATCGGAACCTCAATGGTCTGATAACCAGTATACGAAATTTGAACTATTTCGTTTGGATGGTCAACAGTGATCACAAATTTCCCCTCTGCATCCGTCGACGTCCCAATATTACTATTCTTAACCAGTACACTCGCCCCCGCCAGCGGTTTACCCGTGGATTTATCGATCACCCGTCCGGTAACCCTCAACGGAGGCGGCGGCGCAGGCGCCGCCTCTTCGATTTTCTCCTCTTTCAGCCGCACCACCACCGTTCGGTCGACCAGCGTATAAGCCAACGGTTGGTCCCTGAAACAGAGATCCAACACCTGCTCCACGGTACCCTCTGAGATTTCCAGCGTCACCGTTCTTGCCTTTTTCAGCCATTCATCCCGATAAACAAAAAGATACCCCGTTTGACGTTTGATCTCGCTGAACACCTTTTCGAGCGGAGCATTTTTCTCGTTCAGCGTGATTCGTTGAGCATAGCTTTTGGCACTTACCTGCAAACAAGCGCCCAGAAGAAGGATTACGGCCAGTTTCATAATCAGCCACCATTTTCGAGCAGAAGGGTCCAGTCTCCAACTGGCATAGCCTACCCTTTTGCAACAATGAAGAAATTGCATTAGTTTTGGTTGTCGGGTTAACAATAATTGATTCCACCTCGGCCTTTGCCGATATCGTTGTTGGCTGGCCCACCTGCCGTTTCGCCTGCCCACGAAACGGTTTTTTATTTCAGCTAACGCCAATTAACTTCCATTCGAGGACACATATAGCGTCTTGCCTTCGATCCTGCAATGGATACCGCTGATCTCGAGCACCTTCAAGACCTTGGATAGTGTCATGTTGCGCGAAATATCACCCGAGATGCCTCCGCCGCGGACCGGGCCCTCATACACCACTTCCACGTTGTACCAACGGGCGATCTGTCTCATCAGCGCCGGGACATTGGTCCCGTGCAATTTGAACAAGCCGTCTTTCCATCCGACCGCCTGGTCCAGGTCCGCTTGCGGGATCACCGTTATTCCTCCGGTTTTCCCAACCTGCGCCTGCTGCCCGTGCTGAAGGATTACGGTATTCTTCCGTTCCGTCACCCGCACCGCGCCCTGCACCAACGTCGTGACGGCAACTGGTTCATCCGGATAGACATTTATATTGAAACGGGTACCCAGCACCTGTACCTGCTCGTCGCGGGCCTCAACTACGAAAGGCTGCGAAGGCCGGTTCGCAATCTCGAGGTAAGCCTCCCCGGTCATCTGCACCCTTCTTTCCCGGCCATTGAACGTAGTCGGGTACGTGATCGACGACGCCGCATTCAGCCAAACCCGCGACCCATCCGGCAGCGTCAGCTCGAACTGGCCGCCGACCGGCGTCGACAAGGTATTATACAACGTCGCCTCCGCCGCATTCCCCGCACCGGTCCCATTCCCGGCACCCGACGCATTCCCCGCGCCTCCGGCATACGCCAGGTGCCCCGCATCGATCTTGATCACGCGGCTCCCGCCCTGCTTCACCAAGTAACCGCTCCCGGCACTATCGAGCACGATCCGCGACCCATCTGCCAGCGTCAATACCGCATGATCGCCACCCGGCAAAACATCGTTCGGGAACACATTCACCATTGCCTGCTTCGCCGGCGACGCCTGCCTCCTAGCCCGCCACAACACGCCGGCCACAAGAAGTAATCCCGCAACGCTGGCAGCCGCCCAATACGGCCAGCGTAGGCGGATCGTCCGCCGCTCCTCGTCCCGGCTCATACCAAGCCGAATTCGCTGAAAGATCAGGTGTAGCGTCTCGCCGTCCGCTGTATCGGGCATATCGGACGAAAGCGCTTCATCGAACAAATCCTCCAGCTCGGCCCGTCTCGATGCCGAATGCAGCAGGTCCGCGAGTTCGCGATGCTCGTCGCCGGTCAGCGAACCTGCCCGGTATGCATCCAATAAAGCGTTGAAATCTGCCGGTGACATAACAATATCTCCTACTAGGACCGAAAACTGGCCACATCGGGGGGGTAGGCCAAAAAATATTTTTCAATGGTTCAATAGAATAAAGATCAGCAGCCCGAGCGCTCCGTAGTGTTCTTCCAGGTAGTCCCGGATATTTCTCAGCGCAGCACTCATATGCTCCTTCACCGTGTGCGCCGAAATTCCCAGCTCTCGTCCAATTTCCTGGAAGGTAAGATTGCTGTCCCGGCTCATCCGGTAGACCTGCTGTTGCCGCGGAGCCAACGCCTCGACCGCCCGCCGGATCATCCCTGCCGTCTCGTTATGGTCGAAGTGCTGCAACGGCGTCGGTGCGCTATCGGCAAACTCCCGTCCCGCAATGTTCTCTTTAAAATTCGAGGGGATCTTCCGCTGGAGCGAATTAATGAGGTGGTTGCGCGTCAGTACGAGTAGCCACGCCCGAAAGTTGTGCACGGTATCCAGGTCGGCCCTTTTTTCCCAGATCTTCAGAAAGACGTCCTGCACAACGTCCTGTGCCTCCAGCGACGACTTCAGATAATAAACGGCCATAGCATATACCTTTCCGGCATATTCGTCATACAGGGAGCGGAAAGCGCCTTCGTCTCCAATTGCTACCAGACCCAACCGGTTATTTTCTGCTACATCGGCCATCTTGCGGCAGCAAAATAAGGAAATTCCGCCGAGCCCGCCGCATCATTCGACGTTCAACCAATAGGACTGATTCAAAATGAACGCGCTGGCGAAAAATGAAAATTTCCTACATTAGTGCAATGAACCACAAACCGGTCAGTATCCGAGTTGCAACGAAAACTCCCTACCGTCGTATTGCGCTCGTTGCGTTATCTCTTCTAACTGTATTGCATGGCTACAGCCAGCCCACCATCAGCGGCTTCAGTCCCGCATCCGGGCCCGCCGGTACAACCGTAACCATAACAGGAACCAATTTCAGCCCGACCATCACCAATAATCTGGTTTATTTCGGCGTGGCAAAGGCCACCGTCACCGCCGCGAGCGCCACCTCGCTCACCGTCACCGCACCCAGCGGAGCAAATTATCAGCCCATTGCGATAACGGTAAACACCCTTACGGCCTGGTCCAATACTCCCTTTATCCTTACTCAAGCCGGAGGATGTGTCATCAATAGTTCTTTCCTCGCTGCAAAAACCGATTTCACTACTTCGACGAGTCCCTATGGTGTAGCGATTGGCGACCTGGACGGGGATGGCAGGCCTGATATTGCCGTTGCGGCAAACAGCACGAAAGCGATCTCCATATATCGCAATATAAGCACCAGCGGTACGATCGCCTTTGCTGCGAAAGTGGACATTTCGCTCGGCAGCGACGATCCGAATAACGTTGTCATCGGCGATCTTGACGGTGACGGCAAACCGGACCTGGCCACCGGCAACGGCCTTTCCGGTAACGTCTCCATCCTCCGCAATACCAGCACGGTGGGTTCGATCTCCTTTGACGCCAATGTCGATTTTGCAACAGGGTTCAAAACCCGCTGGATCACGATGGGGGATATCGACGGCGACGGGAAACCCGGTCTTTTCATAGTGAACAACGGCGGCGCGCTAAACCTGCTGCGAAACACCACCACCAGCGGCGCGGCCTTCACTACCAGTTCCTTTGATGCCGCCGTGAATTTCACCACGGATGGCAACCCGCAGATGGCGGCATTCGGCGACCTGGACGGCGACGGCAAGCCGGATATTGCCGTAACGAGCTATAACAGCAGTACCGTCTCCCTTTTCCGCAACACCAGCACTAAAGGAGTAGCCTTTAGCAGCACCACCTTAGACGCCAAAGTCGATCTGGCCGCGACGAATAACGCTACCGGCGTAGCTATCGGCGACCTGGATGGTGACGGCAAGCCCGATATAGTGGCATGCAACAGGACCAGTGCCACCGTCTCCGTCTTCAGAAATGTCATCAGCGGGAGCGGCGCTTTCAGCACCAGTTCCTTCGACCCGAAAGTCGATCTTTCGACAGGCAGCACAACCTGGAGGGTAGCGATCGCCGATTTGAATATGGACGGCAAGCCGGACATTGCCGTCGTGAATTCGGGGGCGGCCACCGCCTCGGTATTGCAGAATACGACCACCACCGGCGCCGCATTCTCGACCAGCTCGTTCAATACCCAGGTTACGTATGCCACCGGTAGTACCCCCCAGGACATCGCCATCGCCGATCTGGACGGTGACGGTTGGCCGGATCTCCTCGCCGGCAATTGGTCTTCCAACAGCATCTCGGTGTTGCGCAATACAGGGGGAAGTTGTACTCTTCCCCTGCACCTGATCTCCTTCAAGGGCGTTTCGTCCGCCGGGCAGCACGTACAGCTCAACTGGCAAACGGTCAATGAGGTCAACACCTCCTCTTTCGATGTCGAACATGCTCCGGACGGGGCCCACTTCACGGAGCTTGGCGCGGTCGCCGCCGCCGACAATAATTCCGGCGTGTCGGATTACAGTTATACGGATACGCATCCCCGCATCGGCGAAAATTACTACCGATTGAAAATGGTCGACATCGATGGCAAGTATACTTACAGTCCCATTGTAGCCGTAACGCTTACCGGCAGCCGGTCCGGTCTATCGCTATATCCCAATCCCGCCTCCGGATTCGTATATGTGGAGCTACCCTCCTCGCGTGTTCCTGCGCTGCTGAGCCTGGTCAACATTCAGGGCCAAACCATCGAGCGAATCAAGGTTGGACTGCATGCGACACAGATGCGCGTGCCGCTGCAGGGGCTGGCGTCAGGCATCTATACATTGGTATGGAGCGATGGATTGAATCGCCAAACCCATGCAATAGTAGTGAAGTAGGCGGCTCACCCGCACCGCCAGCCTGCCCTTGGAGGAAGATAACCAAACGTATGGGTCGCCGCCTTTTGTAATCGTTTTCTGTCCGCATGGTATGTAAGTCTCCTCTTTCAACACGGGTAAAATACTAAACATTTAGCGCAGCAGCGTCTTCCTGCCGCAGTGGGTTCACGAAATCAACAAGACTAACCCCAGAGCCTGGCACATCGGAACACCCTGCATCGAATGACTGCATTTCCTGCACACGGAGAGCCGAACCTCTTTTCCACCCTTCGTTGCATCGTTCTCTTGCTTGCTCAATAAACACCTTGCCAAAGGCCGATAATCTATCTTCCATGATATTAGGTTGAATCAATAGAATGCCAATTGAAGACTCATTAACACCCTCCCATCTCACCTCGCCAACTCCAATCCCGCCTCGCCCCCCGCCCCACCAGGTATAACCCCTCTTCCAGCGCCATGATCTCCCCATCGCCCCCACAAAGGGATTCAAAAAATAGTATCGCATTCGTGCAACCGCGAAAACTCATAGCAAACAAGGCCCCCATTTTCCAGTGGGGACCTTCATTTTTTCCAGTTGTATAGAAAGTATCAAAGGCCAGATTACAAGGGTACCAATTTTGGTGAAATAGTAATATAAATTGAACTTCTTTGACTAACTTTGAAATAGCTCTTTCATCCTCAGCCCGCCAGTGAGCTATCCGGTGAGTTGTATTGCCTGCTATTTTACAAGGCATTGACACAGAAATATTTACACGAACACTTCGAATCCAGTCGTCCCGAC
>Ga0105240_10002100_pt1 | contig 32602 bp, 28 predicted proteins | sample KBSC54metaG_FD_80426 | JGI IMG/M metagenome (GOLD analysis project Ga0105240, IMG submission 80426) | Corn rhizosphere microbial communities from Kellogg Biological Station, Michigan, USA - KBS C5-4 metaG | ecosystem: Host-associated > Plants > Roots > Rhizosphere > Soil | place: Michigan, USA... | reverse complement strand
CCCCAAGCGCCATGACTGCCGTGCTGAAGGCCAGAAGCGCGAGGGCGGCAGCCATAGGTCGAGCTCTGCTGTTGTTATACATACTTGCTTAAAACCCCGAAAACACGCCACATGCAGCGGCTATGTATGACTCTGACGACTGACTACCTTTTTTTTGAAATATCGCGGCCGGGTCCCCGCGGCCAGGAGAAGAATTTCAAGATTTAGCGGTTGAGTCGTCTAATATTCTAGGGCGATGGTTTTTTCGGAAGTAGCGATGAGGCGCGTCCCGAGGTCGCAAAGCAGTTCGGAGTCGCAGTGGGGCGGAATCGCTCCCACGCAGCGGGATGCTCATACCCACGATCAGGGCAAGCGGATTGCAGAGCTGTTCGAGTCCCACAACCGGGCGCTCATGCGATTCCTGACCTGGCGGCTTAAATCCTCGCACGAAGCCAAGGAAATCGCCCAGGAAGCCTATGTCCGGATGCTACAGCTCGACACCCCCGGCGGGATCAGTTACCTCCGGGCGTTCCTCTTTAAAACCGCCGCGAATCTGGCAGCCGACCGACTCAAGAGCGCCACCCGGCGCGAGCGGCTCGATCAGCTGAAATTCTTTGGCGAGAGCGAGTCGACGCCGTCCCCCGAGGCGGGCGTTGCCGCCGAACAAGAGCTGGCGGCAGTGCTGGCGCTCGTTGATCGGCTACCGGCAAAGTGCCGCTACGCATTCCTCATGCATAGATTTTATGGACATGATCTATCCGAGATTGCCTTGCTAATGAATTTGTCGGAGCGGATGGTTCGCTTGTACATCGAACGAGCTGTCGTGTTCTGTCAGGAAGAGATGCTCAAGGCAGGAGGCCGTAATGAGTGAACGAACTCCAGCGGAGGAGGCTGCGAGTTGGTTCCTGCGGTTGCAGGAGGCTTCTGCCAGCGCACAGACATTCCTGGATTGGCAGCGTTGGCTGATGATGTCGCCGGAACATCGCATCGCCTTCGATCGCGTTGAAGAGACCTTGTTGCGGCTTGCGCGCGTAAACGCGCAACCACACCTGCCGTCCGCGGCGCAGAGAGCGGCGGATACGTATGACGGATCTGTATCCGTTAGTGAGTTTCTCTCCCGCATGAATCCTGACCGGACACCTCCGCTGCGAGCCTCCCCGCCGGCTAGAGAAAGGACACCGGCGAGACGCATGCGGATTGGGGTGCGGTTTCGGTACGCGCTGGTGGCCGGGTTGGCCGTTGTCCTAAGTGTTGGCGGAGTATGGTGGTGGAACGCCATTCGCCAGTCGCAGCACGGCGTCTTCGCTCTCTCTACGGCGCCGGGCGAGCGGCGCGCGTTCATCCTGCCGGAGGGCTCTCAAATCACTCTGGATGCGGATTCAGTGTTGAATGTCGTGTTGACACCCGGTCAGCGTTCTCTGCGGCTGACCAGGGGCGAGGCCTACTTTCAAGTCTCCAAGGATCCGGTACGGCCGTTCATCGTGAGCGCCGGCGAAACTCGCGTACGCGTCGTGGGCACGGCTTTCAATGTACGCATGAGCGATCATCGCACTGTCATCGCCGTCTTGGAGGGAAAGGTGAACGTTACGGCGCTTAAGGTGTCGGATTCGTATCCGCCGTCCGCGTCAAGTAAATCGAATCTTCGTCCGTCACCTGCGGCGACGCCGCTTTCATCCCGACAACTTGTCGCGCAAGTCGCAGCCGGACAGGCCGTTGCGTATGCGGAAGACGGGATTTTACAGACATTGCCGGATACGGAAGCGTTGATTGCCACGACCTGGCTCAACGGCCGCCGGCAATACCTTAACGAACCGCTGCGAGATGTGCTCGCTGACGTGAATCGCTACACGGGACAATCAATCGAAGTGGCGGATGCGGCGACGGGCAGGCTGTCGTTTACAGGAACGCTCAATTTGGAAAAGAGCAATGCCTGGCTGAAAGGACTTTCGATTGCGTTACCCGTGACAGTGACCCAACAGTCAGACGGCACTCTGCTGGTCGCCCCGACAAACCCCCGATAGAGTGGCGCGCGCGGGCGCTCAATTTCCTCGCTCTTTGGTCACCGCGTTTTAGCGAGTGCTAACAAATCCTCTCTCACGGTACGCCCACCTGCCAAAAGTGGCATGCGGAGCACAGTGCGAGCCAAGACGTGGCAAGCATCGCGTAGCGCCGCTCCGTAAACGCGAGGCTTCGCACTTGCCATAAATTGCCAGAATTGCCTCAGCCGCCCGCCACCATCGCCGCCCAATCTCCTCGAGTGTAGAGGCAGAAGATCTAAGGAAGTCATGAAAACGAACCGCTGGAACGCCCTGGCTGCAACGATCGTTGCGGCGGGAGTTCTCCTAACGCAAATCACCCGGGCGGCTTTCGATTCAGCAGCGCCGGCCCCGAAAGGGGATGTCCAGGTCCTAAGAGTGGTTCCCCAAGGCAAGGACGTGCCACTCGGCAGACAGATTGTCGTGACATTCGACCGGCCGATGAAGCCGATCGGAGACATGCGCGTCTCAGCCGCAAACTCCCCGGTGGTCATAACTCCTGCCGTGCAATGCAACTGGCACTGGCTCGATCCCCGCTCGCTGGCGTGCGAGCTGCCGTCCGAGCGCCCCCTCCTGCCCGCCGCGGCCTACAAGCTAACCGTGCGCGAAGGTATTCAGGCCGAGGACGGCAACGTGCTTAAAGAGCCGTTCCACACACAATTCAACACCGAAAGGCCGGTTGTAAAACAGTACTCGTTCGAGTCTTGGACGGGGCCCGGCACTCCCATCGTGCGAGTTGTATTCAATCAACCCGTGAGCCGCGAGTCGGTAGCCGCGCACGTCCGCTTCACCGGCCAAGCGAGCAGCACGGTGGAGCCGCTGCCCTCGGACCCGGAAGTATTTTACGTTCTACCGCTTCCGGGGGAAAAAGGCGCGTTGCTCCTTCCCAATGTAGCTCCGCCCACGCCGGTTCCAGGTGAGAGCTCAGAGGCTCGACGCGCTTGGTTGGTCTCACCGTCAAAGGAGTTGCCGGGGAACGCGCGTGCACGTCTGACGGTCGAGCCCGGACTGCGCGGCTATGCCGGGCCTCTATTAGGTGTGGAGCAGCGGACCGTGGTCGAATTCGACACCTTTTCAGAATTCCGCTTTCTAGGAGTGCGCTGCCGGGCGCCGGCTCGGCCAATCACCTTTTCTCCAGAACATCCCGACGCCACAAATCGCTGCAACCCCTTATCACATGTCGCGCTGGTCTTCAGCTCGCCCGTCATCTCCGCGGAAATCCGCGATCACCTCAAACTGACTCCCGACCTCGCAGGTGCACGCACAGACTACGACCCTTGGGCCAACGTCTATCCCAGCTCGGCACTCGGTGCTCCACACAAGCGGGGTCAAACCTACGAGGTACAGTTGCCGGAGCACCTTTCCGCCTACAAAACATACTCCATTAAAGGACTCGAGGCGGTTCGTGACGAGTTTGGTCGAACACCGACGGGACCGGTCGCTATGCAATTCGCTACCGATCACCGTACGCCGCGGCTGCGCCTTACCGCGCCTGTTGCCATTCTCGAGAAGGACGCTCCCACGGCCCTGCCTCTCTACGTCACAAATCTAACCGACGTGGAGATCCACTACGATCGCCTGACCCCCTCCGGTACCGAGCGTCAACTGGCTACCAACCAGAAGGTCACGCGCGCTTGGGACATCGCCTATGCGACGCCCCTGAACGTCCGCGATCTGCTCGCAGGCAATTCCGGTGTTATCAACGGCACATTAATTCCGCGGCCTACGCCACCGATACTCGATCGTGGCGCATATTTCGACGATGACACGGAGGAAACCACTCCTGCCAACGAAGTGACCACTGCGAGGCGCTTTTTTTGCCGAAGTCACCCCGTTCTCCGTGCATGTCAAGCTCGGTCACTACAACACGGTAGTCTGGGTAACCAGTCTCTCAACCGGACTGCCGATCAGCAAGGCGCGCCTACGGATCTACGAAGATGTTGGCGATGGCGTTACGGATAACCCGACGACGCTCGGTGAAGCGATTACCGATAAGACTGGCGTTGCAATCCTGCCCGGCCGCGAGCAACTCGACCCGTCAGCTAGCAATCTCGGCTACGCGACATTCCCCTCCAAGCAGCTGGTTGTCCGGGTCGACGCCGGCCGGGATATGGCACTGCTGCCGCTTGACTCGGATTTTTCTATTAACACTTATATGGCTTCGCGCGGACGCTTCTGGTCGAGCCCAATGCGGCGCGACGGTCATGTACGAGCCTGGGGAACCACTGCGCAGGGTGTCTACAAGCTCGGCGACACGGTCCAATATAAATTATATGTCCGAAACCAGAGTAACCTGTCGCTCGCGCCCGCCGCGAGGCGCACGGGGTACAAGCTTCAAGTGTTAGATCCGGCCGGCAAGGCCGTTCACACGGTCAGCTCGTTCGAACTAAGCGAGTTCGGCGCATATGCGGGCGAGTTCCGTGTACCTCCCAGCGGCGCTGTCGGGGCCTACGAATTCCACCTCTCAAACGATGCGCAAAGTTGGGTTCCGATGCGCACGTTGGTCGCTGATTTCACGCCAGCGCCCTTTCAAGTACAGAACACCCTAAACGGGTCTGTATTCGAGCCGGGGGATTCTGTAGAAGTGTCCACTCGCGCGACCCTGCACGCGGGCGGCCCCTACGCTAAGGCGGGCACACGAATAACCGCGCGCGTGTTTCCGGACGAGGTCGAGTTCAACAACCCGGTTGCCTCGGGATTCTATTTTCAAAGCGAACAACCCCTAGATCACTGCAGCACAGTCGAAAGGGAGGCCGAGACAGTGGTCCATCAGTCGGAAAACGCTGTTGACGAGCACGGCGAGCTTAAAACGCAGTTCACCCTTGATGACGCCAACATTGTGTACGGGCGCATGGAAGTCGAGAGCGCGGTGCGCGACGATCGCGGCAAATATGTTGCTACCCACGCGCCGGCGGCTTATCGCGGGCGTGATCGGTACGTCGGGCTACGGAGTGAGAAGTGGTCATTCGAGGAGGGCAAACCGGCCGCTATTGAATACTTGGTGCTCGACAAGAGCGGGCAGGTGCTGTCTGGCGTTCCGGTCTCCTTCTCAATCTCCGGCGAACAGGTCACCGCCGCCAGGGTCAAGGGAGCAGGCAACGCGTATCTTACGCAATACAACACCGAGTGGGTAGATCGCGGCTCCTGTGAACTGACTTCAGCGAAGGCCGCTCAGAAATGCGCCTTCACACCACCCGTGCCTGGTCTGTACAGCATTCAAGCGCGAGTGAAGGACGAACACCAGAGAGTGCATACCACGGAGCTTTGCACATGGGTCACTGGCAAGGGCCGTACGCTCTGGGAAGAGCCGGCAGACATGAGTCTAAGCATCGTTCCCGAGAAAGACTCTTACCAAATTGGCGACCGCGCCCGTTATCTAGTGCGCAACCCTTTCCCAGGTGCGCGCGCGCTCGTGACGATCGAGCGCTTCGGAGTCATCAAAAGCTGGGTACAACCCCTTGTGGGGAACACTCCGATCATCGAATTCCCGATCGAGCCCGACTATCTGCCTGGCTTTTATCTCTCTGTGGTTGTGATGTCACCTCGCGTCGCTTCAGCCCCTGGCACCGATCCGGTGGACGGTAATGGGGTAGATCTCGGCCGTCCCACTTATCGGGTTGGCTACTTGCAGGTGAATGTTACTGACCCCTACAAGGCACTCGATGTCAATATCAAGAGTGATAAGAACACATACAAGCCACGAGACGGTGTGACCTTGCAGCTGCAAGCGCAACCGCATCGGCCCACCAGCGGTGCTGCCGAACCGGTGGAGTTTGCAGTCGTGGTGCTAGATGAGTCTGTATTCGACTTGATCCAAGGGGGCAAACGGTATTTTGACCCCTACCAGGGTTTCTATCAGCTCGATGAGCTCGACGTGGTCAATTTCGGACTTCTGAATCGTTTAATTGGGCTGCAGAAATTCGAGAAGAAGGGTGCCAACGCGGGCGGCGACGGCGGAGCAGGCTTCGATCTGCGCGTCGTTAAGAACTACGTGGCTTACTGGAACCCGTCCGTAAAAGCTGATGCTCATGGCCGTGCACGGCTACAATTTAAGCTTCCTGACAACTTGACTGGTTGGCGCGTGTTCGCGGTGGCGGTTACACCGAGCGATCATCTCGGCCTAGGGGACTACAAGTTTCTGAGCACCAAGCTCACCGAGCTTCAGCCGGTGATGCCAAACCAGCTCACCCAAGGGGATCGGTTCACCGCCGGTTTCAATGTCCTCAATCGCTCCAACAAGGCGCGTGACCTAACGGTAAACATAGGCGCCGCGGGCGCCATCCAGGGGGACAAGCAATCGCTCAAGCAGGCAGTCCATCTCGCACCGTTCCAGCGCCAGACGATATGGATGCCACTAGAAACACGCGGAGTTGGGCCGATACGGCTGAGCGCAGTCGCATCCGACTCTACTGACCACGATGGATTAGCGCACGTGGTACCCGTTAATCCTCGTGTCTCTTTGGACACTGCAGCCAGTTATGGCACCACGCTCACTGATGTCGTCAAAGAGGCGATTGTATTTCCCAAAGAGATGATTCCGGACGCCGGCGCTGTCTCCGTCGTGCTGTCACCTACCGTCATCGGCAATCTGCGAGGCGCGCTGGACTACATCCGGGACTATCCGTACAACTGTTGGGAGCAGCGCTTAACGCGAGCTCTTGTCGCTAGCGGCTATCTCAGACTGCATGACTACTTGCCGCCTGATCTAAAGTGGCCCGAGGCGCAAAGCCTGCCGCAGACGGTCCTCGATGATGCAGCCAGCTATCAGGCGCCCAACGGCGGTATGGCTTTTTGGATAGCACGGGACGATCGCGTTAGCCCTTACCTGTCCGCGGCAACGGCACTCGCTTTTAACGAACTCGGCAAGGCGGGCTATCGAGTGCCGCAGGACGTTGAGAGCCGGTTACACGAATATCTCCAGCGCCTGTTGCGTGAAAAGACTGTGCCAACGTTCTACAGTGAAGGAATGGTATCGTCTGTGCGGGCGGTGGCTCTGGAGGCTCTCGCAGAACACAGTCGCGTCACGCTCGCCGATCTGCGACGTTACAGCGAACACGTGACAGGGATGGACGTGTTTGGCAAAGCGGCCTACCTAAAGGCAACATTAAAGGTGCCGGGAGCGGAGAGCCTTTCAGCCCAGACAGCCCAAGAAATACTGTCCCATGCCGACCAGAGTGGCGGCAAATTTCAATTCAGTGAGAGCTGGGATGATGGCTATCACCAATTGTTGGCGACTGCCGGACGCACGCAGTGTGCGGTTCTGCAAGCCTTCCTCGAGTACGAAAAGACGCCGGCTGGCGCGCGGCTGGTGGGCGATATTCCTTTCAAGCTCGTGCGTCAAATTACCCAGTCGCGTGGCTCGCGTGATCACTGGGAGAACACCCAAGAAAATCTCTACTGTCTAGGTGCGCTCGCGCAGTACAGTCAATCCTACGAAAAGGATCCTCCACAGCTCAGCGTGCATGCGGCCCTGGGGAGCGAGCCCATCGGGGACGTAAAGTTCTCGGCGTTCCGTGATCCGCCCATAACGCTGGTCCGTTCCAACCGCGCCGCCGACGCTGGCAGCAATCAGGAACTTCGGATCGAGCGCAGTGGGGCAGGCCGTATTTACTACGCGGCGCGTTTGAGCTACTCGCTCAAAGACACCGTTGCTAACGCAACAAACGCAGGAATCGAGGTCGTACGCGAATACAGCGTGCAGCGCAATGGGCATTGGCAATTGCTGGCTCCTTCGGTGGAGGTAAACAGAGGTGAGTTGGTCAGAGTAGATCTCTACGTAGACATGCCAGGTGCTCGCAACTTCGTGGTCGTAGACGATCCAGTGCCCGGTGGACTGGAGCCAGTCAACCGGGAGCTTGCCACAGCATCGACTGTCGATGCTGACGCTGGCGAATTCCAGGCAGCCGGCGGGTCTTTCTGGTTCAAGTACAGCGACTGGAGCGAATACGGTGTGGCGCTTTGGGACTTCTATCACCGCGAGCTGCGGCACGAATCCGCTCGCTTCTACGCCGACTACTTGCCGGCCGGCCACTATCACCTCAGCTACGCCGCGCAAGCCATTGCGAGCGGTGAATTCTCAGCATCTCCCACGAAGGCGGAGGAAATGTATGACCCGGACGTTTATGGCAAGAGCCTGCCGGCCCGGCTGGTAGTCCACGACCCGGAACAGTCAACCAGACCCTGACAGCGAGCCCTCATGAGCAGGCGTCTACATCATGTTGCAATCGCGGTCGTCACAACGACACTCATTGCGGCCGCAGTTTTGACACTGGCAACGTTGCGTTCTCTCCGGGACTTTCCTGAAGGTCTGGAGTCAAGTCGCGGTGTCGTAGTGAAGCCAACCGTCCTAGCGCGTGACGGGACTCGCCTGAGTGTGAGTCTGCAAAACGAGTGGAATGTAAGCGATACCATGCCACTTGCGGCTGTTCCCGAATTCCTTACGCAAGCATTTATTCAGTCCGAAGATCAGCGCTTCTACCAACACCACGGTGTCGACTGGAGCGCCCGATGGGCAGCCCTATGGCAGAACCTGCGACACGGCCGCGCAGTGCGTGGCGCCAGTACGATTACGGAGCAAGTGGTGCGTATGCTGCACCCGCGACCACGAACTTTGTGGTCACGCTGGTTAGAAGGCTTCGAAGCAGGCCGGCTGGAAGCCCGGGCGACTAAGCAACAGATTCTCGAGTTCTATCTAAATCAGGTTCCCTACGCGTATCGCCGGCGCGGCGTGGTGCAAGCAGCTCGGTATTACTACGACCGTGATCTTGAAACTCTCACTCATGCTGAAATGTTGGCTTTGGTTGTCATGGTTCGCTCCCCTTTCGGCATGGACCCTCGTCATGGGCAGGAACGCGCTGGCCACGCCATCAGACAGCTGGCGGAACGCCTGATCGTAGCCGGTATTGTGCCGCTTTCCGAACGCGAAGCCCTCCTCGACGCCCCACTCCAGCTACAGGAGTCACGACTGAAGCTCGACGCCAGCCATTTTGTGACTTACTCGTTACATCACTGCGCAATCCGCGCCGGAGGCACACTGGAAACCACCCTTGATCCCTATATTCAGATCGGCGCAGAGCAGATTCTCGACACCGCCCTATTGAACTTATCGAAGCGCAAGGTACACGACGGGGGTGTACTGATCATTGACCACTCGCGAAATGAAATCCTGGCGTGGGTAGTAGGACACGCACAAACACTGAGTGGACCCTATGATGGGGAGCTGGGATACGACACGGTCATCACGCCTCGTCAGCCTGGTTCGACGATGAAGCCGCTCCTGTACGCTACCGCGATCGAGAAGGGGTGGACCGCTGCAACTCTCATTGACGACAGCGAGTTGTCCGAAGCCGTCGGCGGCGGCCTGCATACCTTTCACAACTATAGCAGAGTGCATTACGGACCGATTAGACTGCGGGAAGCTCTGGGCAATTCGCTCAACATACCGGCGGTCAAGACGCTCAAGTTCGTCGGCACCAGTTCCTTCCTGGAACGCTTACATCAACTCGGTATCAATAGCCTGCAGCAGCATCCCGACTTTTACGGCGATGGGCTGGCCCTCGGTAATGGTGAAGTCACGCTATATGAGATGGCGCAGGCATACACCGTACTTGCCCGACATGGCAGTTACCTTCCCCTGACAACGACACCGCGCGATTTCTCTGCGGCGCCCGTGCGATCGATCTTCTCCCCGGCGATCGCTTCCTTAATAGCAAACATTCTCTCGGATCCCGATGCGCGCAGCCGGGAGTTTGGTCATGGGCTGCAATTCCCCGTGGAAACGGCAATTAAGACCGGCACATCCACCGACTATCGTGATTCGTGGGCCATCGGATTCGATTACGCGCATACCGTAGCAGTATGGATGGGTAACTTGGATGACACTCCGATGGACGGTGTGACAGGCTCGATCGGACCGGCGATGGTGTTGCGATCCGTGTTCGCGCAATTGAACCGCAACCAAGACACACGGGGTCTGTGGCTAAGCCAACAGCTCGTCGCCGCTGATATCTGCCGTAAGGACGGCCGACTCGCAGAGGGTAGATGTCAGTCGGTGCCCGAATGGTTCTTACCCGGCACCGTGCCGAAAGGGACGCCGCCTCGCGCCCGTGCTGTCGACTACCGCCTACTCGAACCGACTCCCGGCTTGCAGCTCGCCCGTGACCCGCGCATTCCCAACGAACTTCAAGCACTCACCATGAGTGTGACACCTACGACCCAGCTTCAGGATGTTGTCTGGTACGTCGATGGGGCTCCAGCCTCACACGGCTCTACGGGTAAATTTACCTGGCCGCTGGTCCGTGGAACACACGAAGTCTACGCAAAAGTTCGAAGCAGCGAATCTGCAAACTCGCACACCACAGAAACTGTGCGGTTCTACGTGCGTTGACTCAGTGCAAGGGTCAACTCCTCCCGCTCGGAATCGCTCAGCGCCGGACTTAAGCAAAGGCACTGGTCTAGGACATCATCGGTTTCGAAGTAGTCCTTACGGCATCCCAGGTGTACGTATCCGCCGGGAGAGAAGCGTCCTTCCTCATAGAAGACGATGCGGATACGCCAGCTCTCGCGCTCAATGGACTCATGACAGCTGCGGCACTTGGCTTGGCTGCTCCGCGCCTTTTCAGCTCCATCGATCCGCGCAAGGCGAGGATGCGCCACGCTGTTGCGCGCCACACGCTCAAGACGCTCCCGATCGGGCAGACTCTCGGTTGTATTCTCCAACGTCTCAAGTAGCGGCTGTGGACGTTTGTACGCCGCGCATAGTGGATGGAACCACAGCGTGGTCTCGCCCTCGGCAAAAAGATTGGGAACAGACTCGCCAAAGCGCAGCTCGCCGCGTTGGATAGGTTGAGCACAACCACGGCATTTAGATCGACCGCTCGTAGCAGGTTCAAAGAGGTGGGCCATGGCGCAGAGGATACCCGAAGGCTCCCCTCTCGATCGCCTATGTAATTGACCATCCCGCTGAGAAATCCATTCAGTCGGCGCTGACGCCGTTCGAAGCACGGCGTCAGCGCGCCGCCAAGCCGACTACGACGAAGCGGTCACAGGCGTCAGGGTCAGCTCGACGCGACGATTTGACTGGCGTCCTTCGGGCGTAGCGTTGTCCGCCACGGGCCTAGTCGCGCCAGCGCCGATGGTTACAACCCGATTGCTGGCCAAACCCTGGGTTTCTAGATACTGCGCGACTGCGTTTGCACGCCGTTCGGACAGCTTTTGGTTGTATTCGGCCGAGCCGGTGCTATCGGTGTGTCCGGCAACTTCGACGACCGTCTTGTTGTATTTCTTGACGACCAAATTGACTGAGTTCAAGACCTTGTAGAAAGAGGGATCCAGCACCGCGCTATCGCTCTTGAAGGTGATATTGCCCGGCATGTTAAGAGTGATGTTGTCCCCCATCCGAGTAACACTCACTCCGGTACCGGCGAGATCGTGACGGAGGCTCGCCTCCTGCCGGTCCATGTAATTACCGATAGCTCCGCCTGCCAGAGCCCCCACCCCGGCCGCAATCAACGCGTTCTTGCGATGTGCCGCGGCGTCACCACCTGTGAGCAAACCAACCACCGCGCCGGCAGCCGCACCGATGCCAGCTCCCTTGGTGGTGTCGCTTACTTTCTTCTCGCCGGTATAGGCATCGTAGGTATAACAAGCAGCGAGATTCAGAGTGAGCAGCGTTAGAACTGCGGTCTTTAAAAGAAGAGGTCGGCGCGAGTATTCCATTGGTAACGGACTCCGATGCAAGGTGCAGCTGAAAGTTTCACCACGCGCGGATGGCGCCGACGCTGATAAAGCCGCTCAGCGCCTTCCGCGGAGAGCCCGAATCTTAAGTAATCTATAGGTAAATTATCAATATGTATTTAATCTAGCCTCCTATTCGAAAAGGCTCTTCATCCGCGGGTCTCGCCCAATGCCTTCGTAAAGGTCAAACCCCCTGTCGAGCCATGCGCGTAGCGCTTCGTCATTACCGGCGAGTAAAGGCAACGTACTGACACTCGCCACCCAGTGGAACATGCCAAGCGCGATGTAGTCCGCATAGTTTGGAGTACCGCCTCCCAGGAAGGGGAAGCGCGACAGCTGCGAACGCAACGGTTGCAACGCCTCGCGCAAGGCGGGCAGGTGGCTGGTTCGGTCGGCTGTGAACTCTTCCAGCGTCCTCCCCTTGAGCCAACTCTCACGGCTTTGCCGAAAGTAGGGGCGGTCCGCGGGACGGGCCGCTTGATAAATATCCAACGCATAAACTCGAAACATCTTGCGTAGGATTTCTGAGGACAGCCAAGAGTCCAACAATCTGACGGTGGCAAGCTCGCCGGCGCTGGCGAACAACAACGGCCGGCCGGAGAACGTTCGATCGAGGTACTCGGCAATGTCCCAGCTCTCGGCCAACATCGTGGCGCCGTTCTGAATCACTGGAACAGTTTTGAATCGGCCCGCAAAGGTCGGAGCGATCTCGCTGAAGCCGAGCGGGACGGATTCGAAGCTCACACCTTTGTGAGCCAAAGAATATCGTATGCGCCACACATAGGGACTCGCACAACGCCCGTTCTCGAGCACAAGCTCATAGAGTCGGACCTTAGCCTGCGGATCCGTGCCCATTCTCGCTTACCTTCACAAGTCGATTAGAGCCCTAGGATAGCGCAGTCCGCATTGACGATGCTCAGCGTTCGCCCGCTTTGCCGGCCAGCACTGTTTGCTCCCGTGGAAGTGTCATCAGACCCATCCGCACCTAACGCTCGGATGGGCGAATTCCTCTCAACCGTTGCGCGAACATCTCGATCTCCGCCCGAGAATAGGCTGCGTGTACCCGATTGATAGATGAGGGGCGCTTCGCGAGCGACAGCCCTGGCCGCCACTCCTGCTTTGGCCGGATCGGTCGCGGTACAAATCCGCCGCCACAATTCGGACAGACGTTGTACAGGACCGTATCAACGCACCGCACACAAAATGTACATTCGTATGAGCAGATACGCGCAGCCGGTGAATCGGCCGGCAAATCACAGTCGCACAGCTCACAGTTTGGTCGAAGCTCCAGCGCCATTGTCAGTATTCCCGGTGGTCTTGACGGATACAGAATGTCACGGCTACTGTTGGCGTACATGCCAGTGCCTACGTTTCGCGAAAAGCTAGTCGGCCGGACTGCCGTCACCTAGTGAGGTTTGGAGGCGGGCGAGAACTCGTGCTACCACGCGGTCACATGCTGCCCCACCAAACTCGAAGAGGTCTCGCTCGGCGAGATCCACATCCTGAGCAAGTGACTCGCGCAGCAGACTCTTCGCGCGGAAATGCCGTGTACGTACAGTAGCCGCGGGAATACCTAGACTTTGAGCCGTCTCCTCCACATTCATTTCCTCCACCTCGCGGCAGACAAATACGACTCGAAAGCTTTCGGGCAACTGATCTAACTTTCTCTCCAGCATTGCGCGCAGCTGCGCGCGGGCAAGAGCGTGGTCGGGCGAGACAGCATCATCGGCGTTCATAGCATTCACATCGACATCAGTGTTAGAGCTGACCATCGGGATAATGTTTTGCCGCCGGGTGCTGCGACGCCGTCTGCCCAAACACTCGTTCAACACAAGCCGGGAGAGCCAGGTGAACACGGCCGACTCGCCGCGAAACTCTTCGATCGATCGAAATGCGCTTACATAGGACTCCTGTAGAGCATCCTCAGCCTCCGTTGGGTCGCCTAAAGTGGCGCGTGCCAAGCGGTAAAGTCGCCGGTTGTAACGACGCATCAAGGCCTCGAATGCCGACCGGTCGCCGGTGGCGGCTCTGCGTACGAGCTCCACATCATCCTGCGACGTATCGTCGGAACGCCGCTGCGGTTTCATTGGTGATCTCTCGCGTTAGCTTGCGCTCTTACGATCAACGTTCCCTTCATGGTCGGATGAAGTAGGCAGCCATACACATGGCTGCCTGTGGCCTCAGCTACAAGGTTCCAAGATAAGCCCGAAGCTAGATTACCCGAATCGAACGTCTTATCAGCCGCTGACACCGTATGGGGGAACGGGTCCTTATTGATCCACGTCACCCGATCGCCGCGGTTGACGACAAGCACCTCAGGCACCCATTTCAGGCCTTCGATTGTCACCACGTGTACCTTTGCCTCGGGCTCTGCAGGGGTAGCCCCTGCGGCTGCCCAGACAAGACCCGTCACAGCGAGCGGCCACGCGACGTAGCCGCCCCTGAGCACACGTGACCTGCGCCTCTGTCTATCCGAGCTACTTTCCCAGCGAGCTCTGTATGTGCTTTGCATGTTGCAAATGGTCAACGAACGCCGGCCGTACTTTGACCAACAACGCTTTAAGCTCTGCATTCTGTGCGCTTGGAATGAGCGTGTTGTCCACGGCGTCTAAGACACTCTGATGGTAGGTAACTTCATGATCGATATAGGCCTTATCAAAGGCGGCGCCGTGTAGCTTGCGCAACGCAGCGAGATTCTCATCGCCCTGATGTTTCAAACTTTCGCTGGTCGGATTACTTTCGGGCGTCACATGAAGCTTCTGTACAAGCTCAGTCGCCGACTTGTTAACTCCCGTATGGTCGGTGACCATGCGCCCCGCGAACTCCTTTACCTCCTGCGACTGCGCCTTGGACTGCGCAAGCTTGCCCGCATCGATATCCACTTGGTTGGCGGCTACGACTATCGCAGCAATCTGCGGATCGGTCGGGCTTGAGCCCGCCGCACGGGCCGCATAGGCTCCAAGCAGAGCCAAAACGCCGGCCGATACTAGGTATGTTGCCTTCATCTTACAGTCTCCTCCGAGGTCGATGGGACGGCGGCTTATCCGCTCGAATTACCCTGTTCTGTGACATTAGATGTCACGACCGACCTCGGCGTTCCGGCTCGAAGGCGCCGGCTAAAGCGCGTGCGTCACTTCAGAAAGAAGGTGTACGGCGCGGCCTAAATTCTTAGGACTCGATCATTAGAGGCAAAGCATAACCCGCTCAATCGTCTGTGCCTTGTTCCGCGCCGGCTGCAAGCGCCCCTTCCGCCGCAATCAGACGCTTCATCATGTTGCGAAACATAACGAGTCCGCGGTCTGCACCAATCCCCCCCATCCTCCCGCCCGTGGATGAATCAATAATCCGCTGTTGGGCTTGAATCATTCGCAGATCTTCAGCAAATGCATCCAGAACGACCTGCCACATGGCATCGGCCTCCGCAACCTCCATGTCAGATGCTCTGTGACCAAGGGAGTAGAAATACCGTGTCTTTCGCCGGGAAATAGGCGTCACAGCTTGGATGCTGAAGGCATCGCAAAGCGATGCTCGGTCCGATGGAGGAGCGCGGCCTTCGCATTCCTCGACCATACCGCTGGGATAGACACGGCCATAAGATTTGTAAATTCCCGGCACGAAAAAGTCCACGCACGACCACGAGTCACCGCTCCAGACGCGCTTGGGAAGGAAGACAGTCCGCGCCGGCAGCCATCCATCAACACGAACCCCGTGCGGTATCGATTTTGCTCCGGAGCCGGCCGGGAATCGCCGCGTAGGACTATTGTCAGTTGCAGAGTCAACACGGCGTCCAAGCGTCTTCTCGTGCAGGAAACCCAGATGCGACAGATCCAACAGGTTGTCGGTAATGAGCAAATAATGAGCCTCATAGTCCAGGTGCCCGCAGTACAGGCGTCGCTCGGGCTCATCGAGCAGATTCAAGTCAGGTATCAGACTAACATCGGCACGCGCCGCATCTCCCAGCCAAATCCAAACAAATCGATGCTTTTCAACAATTGGGTAAGTCCGAACTTTCAGCGACGCCGGAACAACATCTTGACCCGGAACTGCGACACATGTTCCGTCGGGCCCAAACTTAACTCCGTGATACATACACCGAAGCTCATCACCCTCTACACGTCCAAATGAAAGAGGAGCCCATCTATGTGCACACCTATCTTCGAGTGCGACCAGCCCGCCATTTGACGAGCGGTACAGCACAACGGATTGCCCCGCCACCGTCCTGCCGTGTGGTTGTCCGCTCTGGAACTCCGACGCCCACCCCACCACGTACCAAACGTTCTGCAGAAAATGGTCTTCCAGCATTGTATTGCCCTCTAAAACTGAACCTGCGCGAACGACCGGTTCCGATCCTGCGCAGCTTGCGGCGGCCGGGACTCACGCGACCCAGGTTTCTCCAAATTACCTGATCATTCGCGAAGAGCTGAAGGTCTGCAGGACCTGGGGTAACTTATATTTGGCTGTTCGTTCGAGAATCGCGGCGTGGAAGGGTATGACACCTGCTTCTAGCGGTTGAAGCAAGGGTGGCCGACTGATGCCTTGTGGCAGCAATCACGCCCGCCGGTATTTCGCCAACTAGCGTTGACTTCGCAGGATCGCTGGCGCAGCGTATGAGCTAATGGAGGTGCAGCGCGACAGACGCAGTAGTGGCCACCATTCGCCGCAGACCCGCGCGCGTCGATCACAACTCAGGAGGGCACGGTCATGCGAATCATCATTCGATGCAGCGCGGCTTTCTTGCTAGGTGCGCTGCTCTGCAGCGGCACAGCGACCGCACAATCGGCAGTTGACGCACTAACCAGCAAGGACGCAGCCGGCGGCCTGCGGGCCGCGCTCTCTCAAGGGATCGACATCGCCGTAACGCAACTCGGCAAAGAAAACGGTTTTCTCAACGATCCCAAAGTTGCGATTCCTCTGCCACCGACGCTCGCGAAAGCCGAACGCGCGTTGCAGTTGGTTGGAATGGGCGGGGAAGCTGACCAACTGAAAACCACTATGAACCATGCGGCCGAACAGGCCGTCGCTGCGGCGAAGCCCATATTCAAGCAGGCGTTGCAGCGTATGAGCCTCGCGGACGCCAAAGCCATCCTCACCGGAGGCGAAGACGCCGGTACGCAATACTTTCGTCGTGCAACCAGCACACAACTCGGCGCGAAATTCGAGCCTGTCGTAGCGCGTGAGACAGCGAAACTGCGTCTTGCGTCGGTCTACGACCAATACGCTGGCAAGGCGGCCGGTCTCGGCCTAATCGGCAAGCAGGAGGCGAACCTAAACGACTACGTGACCCAGAAAGCGCTCGATGGCCTGTTCAGTCGCATTGCCGATGAGGAGCGGGCCATACGCAAGGATCCCATCGGCCAGGCGAACTCGCTCATCAAGAAAGTCTTCGGCGCTCTGAGCCACTAACACCGCACGAAACGCCACCGGGCTGAGAGGCTACAGATGTCAACTTACCATAGCATCCGCACCAGAAGCGACGGCTCCGGCACTCGGCGACGCAGCGACACTCAAAGCTCGCCGGACTAGCTGGAAGCGCCGCGGCCGAACAGCTCAGCGCTCCTGATTATACTTTGGACTATATGGCCCGTACGGCAACCCAGTGTCCGTAGGGAGAAACAACATCGTGTTCGCCATGTGACTGACGTTGTGAGCGACATCCCTCTTGCTGTTGATCGCTTGAGTGATAGCTGCAGCGATCATGTCAGCGAAGATGTTACCGGACCCCTGGCCGCCACGTTGCTGCGCGAATCCTCGGCCCTCCCACAAGAGCGTTCCGCTGCGCGTATCCACTAGTTTGGCGAGTACTTCAACAGTGGTTACGCTGTTGAGTACGACATACTTACTGCCGTACTGCTTCAGGTCGAGGAACAATACCGCGTCTGCACCGGTGATTTGGCCGACTTTGCCGGGGGGCACTTGATTCATTTCCCCCGAAGTAGGCATGCCATTTTCTTTGAGGAACTGATCCACCACGGCGACCGGAAAGACATAATAGCCGCGCTCGGCGATAGGCCGGCTCACGGTGGAGAGATAACTATAAGTCCCCTCCAGTGTCGTGCTCTCATTCAGAGGAGGGATCACCAGGATCGAGCGTGGCGGATGCGCACGAAAGTTAGTGTAATCGTATGGCTTTGCCGTTTGGCAGCCGCCGAGCAACAGTAGAATGCAGGCGGCCGGCAGCCACACACCTAGTAGAATGAGTCGGTTCATTACGGCTTCTTCAGATTGTCGATGAGGCGATCCACGAATCGAGCCGATTCGGGAAATTCAGCTTTTTCGGTCAGCAACTCCTGGCGCGCCTGATCGACCTTGCCCAAGTGGTAATACAAAGTCGCCAGATGCGCATGCCAACCCGGCGGCAGACGCTGGTTGGTCGAGCGCGCTACCTGGTAGTCCTTTTCCAGTATTTCAACCTGCTTTTCAGCCGGAACATCCTGCGGAGATAAATAGGAGGCGTAGACCAGTTCTTCATAACTGCCCCAGCCGTACATTGGTTTCGGCGCGGTTACGCATCCGGCGAGCGCAACGGCGCTCGCTGCAAGAACCAGCAGCCTCATCGGGACACCCGTGACGCCGACCACGCGCCGCTCTCGAGACCTTCGACGAGGTGATCGACAGCTTCGCGAACGGCGAGATCGAGGACCTTACCGTTCAATGTAGAGTCGTAACTTGCAGTACCGCCGAAGCCGATGACTTCGCGGTTGCTCAGCGCATATTCGCCTGCTCCGGACACCGAGTAAACAACCTGAGACGTCAACACATCGATGACGTTCAAAGTGACTTTCGAGTAGGCCACCTGTTGTTTGCCGCTGCCCAGAATACCAAACAGTTGCGTATCTCCGGTCTCCTTGCGTCCAAACTCCACAACGTCGCCCGTGATAGTGAAATCGGCGCCTTTCAGCATTTGCTGTTTGCCGCTGAGGCGCGCCTCCTGGGCGATTTCCTCCATGTTTTCCCGCTCCATGACATTGAAGCGGCCGGTCTCTTGGAGGTGTCCGACCAAGATGGTTTTTGCCTGTCCACCTAGACGATCCACACCATCCGAGAACAGACCTCGTAGGTAGGTCGAGCGGTTGTCGAATTTACCAACCGCTATGGTGCTCCTGGGGCCCTGGTACGCCCTGCTGGCGGCCACGGGCTTCTCGGTCTGCACCACTTGATGCGACTCTGTAGCGCACCCGCCAATGAGCGCCAGGGTCGCCGCAATAGAAATGGAGAAAATCGGACGTGCCAGTCCTAATTGGGTGATCAAGCCGGATCCCTCATGCCAAGCCGAAGCGCGGACGCTACAGCATCAGGGATTTGAATTAAAGCGAACCAGTGCTCATTTACCGCAGCGCCAGTTCCACCGCACTTTGCGCATGAATAGTTGTTGTGTCGAAGAGCGGAACTGACACGTCAGCGGCTTTCACAAGGAGAGAGATCTCCGTACAGCCTAGGACAATAGTCTCGGCCCCAGCCGCGATGAGCTTATTGATGATTTGACAGTACTGCGTGTGCGACCGCGGCAATATCTGCCCGAGGCATAGCTCCTCATAGATGATACGGTGGATGAGCGCCTGGAGCCCGCCAAGACGAGCCTTGACCGTTTCATTCGTGATTCGGTAGTACAGCGCCGTGGATTGCCAACTCATGCCGCCGACTAGGCCGATTGTTTTCATCAGCCTACTTTTGCACGTCGGCTCCGCGGGGTCTACCCTTTAAAATGTTTTGACCAACGTCACTCCGATTGTGCGCGGCGTGATGTACTGCCGTTCAAAGGGAGGGTACTCCCCATAGCCTCCATCGATAGCCGCCCGCCGGTCGGCAAGGTTGGTACCGAAAATGGAGGCTTTCCACGAGGCATAGCTTACACCCGCGTGTAGATCAATCTTGGTGTAGCTGGGATAAGTTGTTCGCGGCGAAGGCGATCCATCAGGATTCTTCGCAGTAAACACGCCCCAGCTGTCACCCACATAAGCGACGTCGCCGCCAACGAACGCAGTCAACTGTCTTCCCAGGGGAAGCTCCTGCTCGAAACCGAGATTGACGGAGAATCGACTCGAGTCCGGCAGTCGATTGCCTGGGACCCCATACGCCGCATCGTTGATAGGAAACTCTTTGGTCAATACAGCGTTGTCGTAAGCTACCCAGCCGCTGAGTTTCAGACCCGTCAGGGGCCGCGACTCCAATGAGAGTTCCATGCCCTCGCTCTTGGCACCGCCTCCGTTGCCGATATATCCGAGCACCGGTGTATACGCCAGCGAAAGCTGAAGATTGCGCCAGTCGATGTAGTAGACGGAAGCGTCTATGGACAATGCATGGTCGAGAACTTCGCCCTTGAAGCCAGCCTCATAGCTCCACGTCGTGGACGGCGCGTACGTTCGTGGAATGTTGGGGTTCAAGACATAGTTTAGGTTAGGTCCGCCCGGCGCAAACCCAGAGGCCACACGCGCATACACCATGAGGTCCGGAGAAATCTGGAATTTCGGTGTGAACAAATAGGTGGCAGCTGAGACCGTTCCTGACGTTCCGGGCGCAACTGCAGGTTGCGGCGCTCCAAGAAGAGGCGCAATAGTGACGGCAGGTGCGATGACCTGCTTGTCCCAACTTTCGCGCGCGCCCACTTGAATATCGAATCGTTGCGTGAAATGAAAGGTCAGATCGGCAAACCCCGCATACTCGGCGTTTGAGGTCGGCGTGAAATTGTAAAAACCGTTTGCAATAAACTGCCCGGTGACTGGAGTCACGGCGTCGATGTACACATTCTGGGTGCCCGGATTAATGATGCGCGTGTAGAACCCTCCGACCATCCAGTCAACCCTGCCGAGCTGCGCCGACGCGCGCAGCTCTTCGGAGAATCTTCTGTTATCGGAGATACCGATGACATTGGCGCCCGGCGTAAAGTCGAGATTCAGAGGCTGCTGGAACAGGCCGCCGAAAAGATAACTATAGTCGAACGAATAGTTCGCCTTGGTCACGTCGTACCCGGTAAGTGAAACCAGGTCCACCTGGCCGAGGCGGGCTTTCATAACGGCGCTGTAAACCTGGAAAACACGGGAGAACTCGCCACCGCCGGCGAATTCGTTCTGTTGCAGGGGACCTAAGTTTGCAACACCTGGGTGACCCGGCGTGGGTATCGGGTAACCTGGCGTAGGTACGTAAGCCAACGGTTCGCCCCCGTCCATGTGCTGGTACAGAGCGCTGATCTTCAAAGAGGTTATGTCGGATGGCGACCAGAGAGCCGACACACGGCCTCCGTAAACCGTTGCCTTGTTAACACCATCTTGTCCGGTTAGAACATCGTCGATATAACCAGGATCCTCCCGCGTGAAAGCGCTCGCTCGAAGGGCGAGTGTCTCGCCGAGCGGCACATTGACGGCGCCGCGCACGTTATATCCCAGCTCAGCGCCGTTGGAGACACCCGAGCCTCCCACCTGCACTCTGCCGCTAACAGCGGTGCGGGAGGGATCAGTGGTCACATAGTTAATCAACCCACCGATGCTATCGGCCCCGTAGAGTGTTCCTTGGGGTCCGCGCAGAACCTCGATGCGCTCAATGTCGCCGGGATCGAAGTCCGGTCCGACATATTCATTCGTGGGAATACCGTCCACCGTGATCGCCACCGCGTGGGTATAGCCCAGAGGGCCATTCGAGATCCCTCGAATTGTCAATGCCTGCCCATTTTCTATGGTGGGCGTTACGGTGAGTCCGGGTACAGCGCCGCTCAAGTCGCGCAGCAGGACTTGATTATTTTCAGTCAGCGCCTGCGTGTCGATCACCGAAACCGACACCGGCACATCACTAAGACGCTCTTCGCGCTTTTGGGCGGTGACCAGCACTTCTTCGAGTTGACTCTTTTCTACCGCAGCAGCTCCGCCAGAAACTGTTTGATCCGCTTGAGCCAACCGAAACGAGTCGCTTTTTTCCCCCTCCCTCGCGTTGACCGCGCTTTGCGAACCCTCTACCGCCACGCTAATCCTGACTGTCCGATCATTGACAAACTCGTACTTGAGTCCGGTCCTCGCCAGCATCTTGCTCAGTGCTTCGGCCGGCGAATACTCGCCCGTCACGCTGCTCGAAGTGATTTCCGCTCCCGACGTGTCGCTGTCCCTGCGCAAGACCTGCAGTCCCGACTGCCGAGACCATTGCGCCAGCGCCTCACTCAGCGGCTGCTGGGGGATGTTAAACACAACACGGCCCGAGTCCGGCTCATCGGCAACCGCCAAGTTGCACAGGAGCAAGGTTGCCAGTGTGGATAGCATCGGTCGAAGCAGCCGCATCATTAGATCTCTCCCCGTGCAAACGGAATCGGTTGTCAGTCTTTTGCGGGGACAGATTCGCCGTCCCCTATAACCGATGAAGAGGGGGTCCTGGGCGGATTTGTAGATTATTCGCGCGGAGCAATCTATAAAATTAGTGCTGGACCCCTCTTTAATAGGTATGAGGGCCGAAAATTAGCGCAATGGCCACAGATCGACCGAAGAGTCTGGGTGCAGAACCGCCGGGCAAGGCGGTCTACGAGCATTACCGTGAAGCGCTGAGCCGGTATCTGAAACGCCGGGTTCGGCGTCCAGAAGATATTGCCGATCTGACTCAGGAGATCTTTGAACTCTTCGTCCGCCGCAAGGATCGAACCGAGGTGGTCCGCAATCCTTTGGCCTATCTGTTTCGGATTGCATTCCATGTCGTGGGTACCTCGCTCACCGACGAGCACAAGAACCCTGTCAGCTTCGATTCGGAGCTGTTGGCCCATGACCTGATCGTAAACCCACCGCGCTCCTCTAGTGAGGACGCCGAGGAGCTAGCCATACGGGAGGACGTGAAATCCGCGCTCGCCAAGCTGCCGAAGAGTCAACTGACCGCACTGCTGTTGGTAGAGGGCCAAGGCCTGTCGTACAAAGAAGCAGCGAGATTAAGCGGATTCACCCCTACGACCATCGCCAGTTATGTGATGCACGCGCGGGCCGCGTTGAAGCTTGCCTTGGACGACGCCGCTGACCAAAGGACTCGCAGGGAGAGAGGCGGGCTCAGATGAGTGTACAGCGTCAAATCGATCGTTTGATCGCGTATCAAGCCGCCGAGTGGTACGAGACCTTGAAAAAGGATGAGCCCCGGCGCCATAGAGACTTTGTCCGTTGGATCACGGAATCCCCACGCCATATGGAGGCGTTTTTGGCGATCGCGAGCGAGGCGCCCGTCGTGCACGAAGTGCTGTCCGATGGACAGTTCGACCTCCAAGGATTGTTGGACGAAGTCTCAGGAGAACGGCAAGTACTCCCGCTGCGGAGCTCAGCGCGCTCCTTCGTCCGCACCAATGTCTTGACCCAATGGCGGGTACAGTTGTCTGTGGCTGCGGCGGCGCTCGCGATTATCGCAATCTCAATTCCGCTCGCTATCTATCTAACAGCGTGGCAGCGATTCGAAACGCCGGTCGGCGAGCAGCGTACGATTCAATTGAGAGAAGGGTCCCTGGTAACGTTGAACGCGCAATCGCGCCTGGAGGTGAGATTCAGCGAGGCGCAGCGTGAAATTCGCCTGCTACACGGCGAGGCCACGTTCAAGGTCGTACACGATGCCTCCCGGCCGTTTCGAGTCCATACCCCTGGGGCGATCGTAGAGGCGGTCGGTACACAGTTCAACGTGTATGCGCGGCCTGACGGAGCCACTACGGTCACGGTGATCGAGGGAAAGGTAAACGTCTCCGACGTACTCGCCCCCTCAACCAAGTTGGGAACCGCCGCTGTCAGGCCCGTCCCGCTTGCGGCGGGAGAGGAAGCGAAAGTGGCGTCCTCGGGCAAGATAGAGCTGCATCCGGACGCCAATGTCGCGGAAGCCATCGCTTGGCAGCAACGCCAGCTCGTTTTCAAGCGGACCTCACTCGAGGAGATCGCGCAAGAGTTTAATCGCTACAACAAGTTCGAGCAGATTCGTTTGGACGGAATTCCTCCGAATACATTCCGCTTTTCCGGGGCATTTAATGCCGACGACCCCCAATCGCTGGCCGCATTGTTGATGCGCGAGCCCGACTTGCTGGTGGCACATCGCGACGGAGAAATCGTCATCCGGCGCCGCGCAAACGCCACCGAGGCGTCAGCTCAATAGCAGACTCCTAACGACCGTCCGGGTCAGCGTGTCCCGCCGGAACAGATCAAAAGTCCCGTGACACGCTCAATCCAACAGTGCGCGGCTGTATCACCGTCGCGTAATAGCCGAAATGATTGTACAACGAGAATGAATTGCCGCCGCCCAAAATACCCCGCTGGTCGCCGACATTGTTGGCGAACAGATTGAAGAACCATTGCTCATAGCGAGCCGGCGTGCAAATTGACGGTGGTGTAATTGGGAAACTCTTGCCGCAGAGACTTCGCACTGGGGGCAAATGTATTCTCGCGCGAACTGCTGTAAGTCATGTCTGCCCCTACAACTCCCGTGGTGCTCCCGAAACGAATTACCTCCTGGTCGATGCCAATACTCCCAGAGGTTCGGGCGCTGAAGGGCAGGCGATCCCCATCCAACCCAAAGGCGCCGGCGGCCACGGCCTCCGGCGGAAGATCCTGAGTGAGCACTGCATTGTTAAAAGCGCCGGTAGCGCGCAGCGTGGTTCCCTGCGCCGGGTGAGCCTCGAGGGCTAACTCAAAGCCCTCGCTCTTGGCTTTACCTCCATTGATTGAAAAGTAGCACTTACATGCCGCTCCATTGACTTGCAACTGAATGTCTTTCCAATCGATATAGTAAGCGGAGGCATCGATACTCAGCCTATGATCGAGCACACTCGCCTTGATTCCGAGGTCGTAATTGGTTGTGGTGTCGGTTTTGTAGCTCTCCGGTACCTGCGCCAACCCGAAACTGAAGTTAGGACCGCAGACTCGGTATCCCGTAGCAATACGGGTGTAGACCATGACGTCGGGTGTGATCTTGAATTCCGGGATGATGAGGTAAGTAAAGGCCGTGCCGTTGGCATGCAATAGTGGCGTAGTGCTCGCTGGCTGGGCCCTGCCGGCCAGCGTAGTACTGTAGCGCTGGTGGTTCCAACTTCCGCGCCCACCCACTTGCACATCGAAGCGATCGGTAACGTGCACGGTAAGATCGCCAAATACCGCATACTCGCGCAATGAGAGGGGGCCGTCGGTATCGGCGATTGCGGCACCGGCGAGCGCCCCCGTGGCGGCGTCGGCGGCGTCTATGTTCTGATAGAGCACGCCGTGCTCATGCGTGTAAAAAGCGCCTGCCAGCCAGTCCACCCAGGAGCCGATTGCGCCGCTGAGCCGGAATTCCTGCGAGAATTTATCCGTCGCGGAGGTTTGTGGAAGAGCGGCGGACGAGCTTCCGGGAAAGTACGGGGTGTAGGACGCCGCAAACAGACTGAAATCAACCAAGTTGGACCACTTGTTGACTCCGTAGCCGCTTACCGAGGCGAAAGTGAATCCATTGAACTTCGCCTTCAATGTTGCAGTATAAAGTTGCATCTGTGCGTTATAGCGCCCCGTCTGCGGCAAACCGCTCTGCCGCAGCCCGCCGAGCGTGGGCTGAAGCAGTATGTTGGTGTCAACTTGGGAAGTTCCGAAACCCTGAGTATTCTGAAACAGGGCTCCGAGTTTGAGGGACAGCCCCTCGGCGGCGAGCCAAAGCCCCGCGGACATAGCGGCGGAGTTCAATCGCTACAACCGCAATAAAATCCGCATCGAAGACGACGCCCCAAAGGACATCCTACTTTCGGGGATTTTCGACGCGGACCGGCCACAGGCGTTGATGTTGTATGCTGCGAAAAACTCGCGGTTGGTGGTAGAGCCCGAAGGCAGCGACTGGGTGATTCGCGGCCACTGATCGCCGCAAACGTCCGAATCATCCCACCACCTATGCGAACCGAACGGTCGTAGGGGACAAAAAGACTCGCGGGCACCAGGAACGCGGGCGGGGCCGGGGCTAGTACGTCGTTCCTCGCCCATAGGAGCGGCCTTCGCTCGAGAATCGCGCCAAAGGGCATTGTTTCAGGCCTCAATCCGGCGCTTCAGCCGAAACGAAATATGCATATGCGCAAGAAGTCTAGCCTGAGATGTTGAGCTCCTCGGCGTGGGGCCTATCATCCCAAGGCCCGGACAGGCTCGTTTTTGAGCCTTAGACGTGGCCCTTCCACCCTACATAACGACGGATACCCCGACATTGGCTAGCTGGAAAGAACGCCTTGCAGATCGGATGCAATTCGATCTCGCACGCGAAATCGATGTCTTCGAAGCCCAAATTGAACTCAAGAAGCAGGGCAAAATCGAGGACAAGCTGTTTGCCGAGACTCGGCTACGCCGTGGCGCCTACGGCCAGCGTTATGACAACGGCCAGCGGCATGACGGTATCGCCCACCGCAACCTGCCGTTTCCCACCCAAGCGACCAAGGGAGCGGAGACTGTATGGGATGCGCCGGGCATGCAGCGCATCAAGATCCCCTTCGGTGGCCTGAAACCGGATCAGATGGATGTCCTCGCCGACGTGGCAGAGGAGTACTCAGACGCCATCTGCCATATCACTACACGCCAGGACGTCCAGCTTCACTACGTCCATATTGACGACACGCCCGATTTGATGCGCCGATTGGCGTCCGTAGGCATCACTACCCGCGAGGCTTGCGGCAACTCGGTACGCAATGTCACCGCTTGCCCGCTCGCCGGGGTATGCCGCGGCGAGGCATTCGACACCACACCGTACGCCAAAGCCCTGGCCTACCATCTGCTGGGTCACACGGACACCCAGGATATGGGCCGTAAGTTCAAGGTCGCCTTTTCCGGCTGCAAAACCAGCAGCTGCGGCCTGACCAACATCCACGATCTTGGTTTCATCGCGAAGACCTGGCAATCGAACGGTGTGACCCGCCGCGGCTTTGAAGTGGTGATCGGCGGCGGCTTGGGCGCCGTCCCCTACGACGCCAAACTTTTCGATGCCACTGTGCCGGAAGAAGAGATTTTGCCGCTTGCACAGGCCACCTGCCGGGTCTTTGCCCGCCTGGGGGAGAAGCGTAACCGTGGCCGAGCGCGAATGAAGTTCTTGGTAGAAAAGCTCGGCCTCGATGAATTCCGCCGCCTCGTGCTTGAAGAGCGCAAGGTCCTGCCCCCTGATCCGCGCTGGACCGATTATCTCAAGGACGTCGAGCGCTACCGTGAAGCGCCAGCCAAGGCTTCCTCGAACCTCAACTTAGCGAATCTCGACCCAGAGTTCGAGGCTTGGCGCGCTACGAACGCTTACTCCCAGAGACAACCTGGCTACGTCGTAGCGACGGTTACCCTGCCGCTCGGCGACATCACTTCTTGGCAGATGCGTCAGCTAGCGGCTGTGGCGCGCAAGTACGTTGGCGATAACGTTCGTACCACTGTGGAACAGAATCTGGTCCTGCGCTGGGTCTCTGAGGCGGACCTGCCTGCACTCTACGCTGAGCTCAAGCGGCTGGATCTGGCGTTGGGTGGCGCTGGCAAGATCGAAGACGTCGTGTCCTGCCCCGGCACCGACACCTGCAAGCTCGGCATCGCGGCCTCGCGCGGACTTGCCGCCGAACTGCACGAACGTTTGCTACATCGACAAAAGAGCGGTGCGATCGATCCGGCGGTGCGCGACCTGCACATCAAGATGTCTGGCTGCTTCAACTCCTGCGGACAACACCACCTGGCAGACATCGGCTTCTATGGTGTCTCGCGTAAGGTGGGTGGCGCGACCGTCCCGCACTTCCGCGTCCTCATGGGCGGTGAGTGGGAGAACAACGGCGCCACCTACGGTCTGACCATCGGCGCGGTGCCTTCCAAGCGTATCCCCGAATTCATTGACCACGTGACCCAGAAGTATTTGGCCGGGCGCCAGGAAGGCGAGCGCTTCAAGGATTACGTCGGGCGCATCGGCAAGAAGGCGCTTAAAGAGATGGTCGATGCCTTCTCCTCGGTACCTCCCTATGCCGTGGATCGCACCCTCTATTCTGATTGGCGCGACCCGCGCGAATTCACGATCTCAGACATCACCACCGGAGAATGTGCGGGCGAAGTCGTGCCACAGATCGAGTTCGATCTGCAGGCGGCCGAGCAGCGCAACTTCGAGGCCCAAATTTACCTGGAACAGAACGAGTTCCAGAAGGCTGATGAGGCGGCTTACCAATCCATGCTCATCGCCGCCAGAGGCTTAGTGCGCACGCAGATGTGGGATCTCTCGGACGATCCGGACCGGATTGTCACCGAGTTCAAGACGCGCTTCTATGACACTCAACTGTTTCAGTCACCGGATGCAGGTCAGTACGCCGGCGGCAAGTTCGCCCTGTACTTACTTAATCGGCACGCGGACAAGGACCGGACGTTCGCGGCAGACAAGGCCCGACACTTGGTGGAAGAGGCGCAGCTCTTCATCGAAGCGGCCTACGGCTACTACCAGCGCATGAGCGAACAGCAAGCCAAAGCGGCGAAGGCTGCCTTCAAACTGCCCGAACCGGCAGCCGCCGAAGCGACCTAACGCCCATGGATTTACACAAGTTCGGCATCAAGTTCTTCGCGGCGGGCGCAGATGGGATCGACATCCTCAAGCTCATCCCTATTTACCACCGCTGGATCCAACAAAATGCGCTGGAGGACCTGCTCATCGACGTAGCTGACTACAGCCACGTCCCGGCCGGCCCTGGTGTCATGCTCATTGCCCACGAGGGCAACTATGCTCTCGACGAGGCCGGCCACGAGCGCGGCGTCGTGTACTACAGCAAGCAGAAGCTCACCGGTGAGCTCACCGAACGCTTCGCGCGGGTCGCTCGTAAAGCACTGAAAGCGGCTCAGCTCATGAGCGCGGATGCGGAGCTCGAAGGTACGCTGCAGCTGCCCGGGAACCGTCTAGAGTTCTTCGCCAACGACCGGCTAGCCGCACCCAACACCGATGCGGTCTACGCCGAGCTCGAACCGGCACTGAAGACCTTTCTCAACCGACTCTACGCCGGCGCCCGATACACCTTGGCGCGCGAAACCGATCCCAAGGAGCGGCTGTCCGTACGGGTGCAGACTGAAAGCGAAGTGTCGCTGGAGACCTTGCTCGCTCGGCTGACCTAACTCCACTGCGCTCGGCCGGATTGCCTGCCGAATCACACAGCCACTGGATTAGTGAACTCCGCCGAAATTGGCTGCCTCCCGCGGCAATAGCCGCTGCAGGAAAGCGGGGCCGAAACGCCGGCCGTGTTTGTACTCGGTGAGCATATTGTCATCCGTGATGATCTCGGCGCCGGCATTGAGGCGCGCGAGGAAGCTTCGCGTGGACTCCAGCCTTACGCTCCGCAACGAAGCGGCGACGCTGCCAGGGGCAGACCCATCGAAGCTGAACACTTTGCCGTCGGGACGATGAATCTCCAGCAAGCGCAACGGATCTGGCGTTAAAGGCTGATCTGACGCATACACAAAGTTGAAGTACAGATACGAGAAATCAAACACAGATTGCATCGTGGCGAGAACGTCGAACGATCCGGTCGAATTGACCGCAAAAATCCCGCCGGGAAGCAAATGCGTGCGACTCTCTTCGAAATACTCCCGGGAGAGCAGGTTCGCGGAGTTGGCACGCCAGTAGTAAGTAGTGTTCTGCACGATAAGATCGTACTGGGCATCCGGGTTACGTTTGAGCCAGCGGCGCCCATCATCGATGTGAATATGAACGCGCCGGTCCTTGAAAATCTTGCTGACCTGCGGGTGCGAACGAATGAGCTCGAGGTAGCCCGGATTGATCTCGACTACATCGATAGTGTCTGCGTTACCTAATCCCAGCGCAGCAGCCACCCAAGCCCCGGTCGACAATCCGATGAACAAGATCCGTTTGGGCTTCGGATGCAGCAGCGCCACAAGGTAGAGGCGATCCAACCTATTGGGATTGGAATCGACGTTCGTAGTAACAATCCCGTCGTAAACGTTGCCGCCAAAAACCATCTCCCCTTGATCAGTCAGCGCGGTGTGGATCAGGCCATAACGGTTCGAAACAAAGTGGGTAATCGACGCCGCACCACCCTTTGCGTAAGCGATGAGCGAGCCAGGACCGGGCGCGATGAATTTCGCAGCAGCGACGCTTGCGATAACCGCTGCCGCGAGCGTTTCAAGGATCAACAAGGGTTTGCCGCTCTTGAGCACGCAAACCACGGCGGCTAGGAGGGAAATAGCCGCCGCAACCCCGAAGCACTCGTCGACGTTCAAATAGTCGAGGCCCACAAAACCCGTCACCAGGGGCCCGAGTGTCGCCCCGACGATGTTGCCGAAATAGATTCTTGACATGGAGCGTCCGAGGCGCGATCCCTGCGTCGATCCGAGATGATGCACAATCGGAAAGAGAGCACTCTTCAATCCTGCTGTTACGACGATGGCGAGCGCGGGGATGTAGAGGTGCGAGCCATCGGCGCGGATCAGGCGCCCGCTGATCAAAGGAATCAACACGTCGAAAAGCGCGGCAACGCTCAGGACAACAGCCGCCGCGGCGTACAGGTTCCGGAAGCGTGCGCAAAGCCGACGGCCGAAGGCTGCGCCGGCGGCGATACCGACGAGATAACATGCGAGTACGAACGAGAAAGCTGGAGGCAGAGTCTCGTAAACGAAGCCCGCCATTCTTACCCAGAGAATTTCCTCGCTCAGGCTGAGGAAACCGACAATGAAGGACAGGACCCAGGGAACGCTAAGCAGCACGTTGTTTCCTGAGGGCCAGCCACGCGCCCGCGCTCACAGTTACGTTGAGTGCCACTGCGATGTATATCGTGGACCCGAGTCCTAAATAATAAAGCACTCCGAATCCAGTGCCCGCGGCACCGAGCGCGGCCCCCAGAGTATTGACGCAATACAGGGTCCCAACCGACACGCCGAGATTCCGGTACGCTCGCATCACATGTGTAACAAGGATGGGCAGGGTGGCTCCCATCAACGTCGTCGGTATTAGCAGGAGCGCAAAGTTAGCCACCGCGATTGTTGCAAGTGACCCTCGAACCGTCGCCGCACTCACGAGGTGGATAAGCGGAGCGCTGAAGGCACCGAATACACCCGTAGCCAGCTCAATGAGCGCGAAGAGCTCCAGCGTCCGTTGCGGGTAGCGATCGACAACCTCACCGCCGGCCAGCGCTCCTAGCCCCAGTCCCAACATAAAAGTCGAGACAATAACGGTCACCGAGTCAATGTCGGTTCCGATTGACTCGAACAGTAGCCTTTGCCAGCAGACTTGGTAGATAAGCGCCGCCGCGCCGGATACGAGGAACAGCAGCACGAGTCCAAGGTGAGCCACGCGTGACCGTGACCCGCTGTCCGCCTGTATTGCGGCTACCTCCGCCGCAGGATTGTCGAGACTCACCCTTCTCCAGACGGTTCCATTCTTTACTCGTCGAGGTTATTCAATGGGCTAGGCGGACGCAAGCTCGGTCGCACAGACAACTCTCTGTGCGTGAGGTCTGCCATAGGCGCACTAACTAATCTAGCGTTCGTGCAACCCTAAATCCATTTGCGTAGTTGCGATCGCCGCTGAGTTCAACCGATACAACCGAGCACATATTCGCGTAGAGGGGCCCGCATGCAATACGGCGATGACGGGTTCGAATGCACCGCTCTCGAAATAGGGACGCAGCCACTGGTCGAAGAGACAGACGATCCCAGTTCCTGCCACCGCCGCATCGACGGCGAGATCAATCGCGCGACGCGCTGGCGCCCGTCGTGCGCGCGCCGTCGCGAAAGCCCTTCGCGCGCGCCACGGCCACGAATGCGTTCAGATCACCAAGGTCGACCTTCACTGTTCGCTATTCCGCACAACCCGTGCGGATTGTGCCTGATTGTGGTGCAGTAGAACAGAACCTAGATTGTTCGCCGTCAACACAGGAGATCGGCATGTCAATTGTCGATGGTTCAGGAACATTCACATTGGGTAGCCGTAAGGTGAAGCGGCTCGGCTATGGAGCCATGCAACTCGCTGGGCCGGGTGTGTTCGGGCCTCCCAAAGATCATCGTGCAGCAGTGACTATCTTGCCCGACGATGCGCTCGCCGCGCTCAATGGTATTGCAAGCACGTTTGACACCGCTTAGGTTGCAGTGCCGGAGTCGGCCCGGCCTACTGGAGGGGACGTCATGAGAACTCTGCTCATCGCTGCGTTAGTGTTAGGAGCTACGGTTGCGAGCGCAACTCCAAGCGAGCCTGAGCACATCCACCTAGTGCCGGAGAAGCTCGGCACTGTGCACTTCGGGACCTCCTGTGCAGTAGCCGTGCAAAGCAAATTCGACCGCGCGATGGCGCTACTGCACTCATTCGCCTATGACGCCGCTGCCAAAGAGTTTAGTGAGATCGCCGCAAGAGACAGAGATTGCGCCATCGCCCACTGGGGCGTCGCGATGTCCGCGTTCCATCAGCTTTGGAGCCCGCCGGGAGCAAGCGAGCTGCAACTGGGTCAGCAACAACTGATGGAGGCGCGCCGCATTGGTAGAGGTACCGACCGCGAGCGCGAGTTGATCGATGCAGCGGCGGTTTATTTTAGTGACACAGATCCGGCGCACCACGTGGCACGAGCCCAGGGGTATGAGCGCGCAATGCAATCCGTCGCACAGCGCTTCCCGAACGATAGCGAGGTGCAAATCCTATACGCTCTAGCTCTTATCGCGACCAGCCCACCGGCGGATCGATCGCACAGCAACCAGAAGCGCGCCGCCGCAATACTTGAGCCCATCTATCGCCGCCAGCCGGATCATCCAGGTGTCGCGCACTACCTCATCCACGCCTATGACAGCACAGAGCTCGCGCCGCAGGGACTTGCGGCGGCAAGGGCATACGCGAAGATCGCACCCGCCTCGCCACACGCGCTACACATGCCCTCGCACATCTTCACGCGTCTCGGCCTCTGGGAAGATTCGATCGAGTCAAATGAAGCGGCT